>FLNZ01005217.1_pt1 | contig 73662 bp, 70 predicted proteins | sample 1140391 | NCBI WGS metagenome assembly FLNZ01 (sample SAMEA3878171, study PRJEB12797) | bioreactor metagenome | biome: Moose rumen | place: Sweden | collected 2011-10 | reverse complement strand
GGCGGCCGACTGTGAAGTCGACCGCCTGCCACATTATATTAATAATATGTATGTCCTACCATCCTTCTGTCTGCACGTCAACCCGTGACGTGGTGTCATTTTCTATGCTGTCGTAACGGGCTTTGGCGTAGTCTATAAATTCTCCGTTAGAATGTTCCTCAATATATTTACGATATGAAGCCAGCGAACGTTCCTCGTTTGCCTTTTCCCAGTCAATCGTGTCTATCATCAAGTTGGCCTCTATATTATGTATACTCCCTGGATGAAGTTTTGTATATGTCACAAGAGAGGCACGTGTCTTATGCTGTAGCGTGTTCTGCCAGTCGGTATCTATCTTCTTAAGCAGTGCAAGATGTGAGGCAATGGTATCCTTGCGTTCCTGAGATGCGTCCTGATACATGTCCAGGAAGTTCTGAAGCACAGCAGGCTCTGTACTGCGAATGGCATTAACGTATGCTGCGTCTTCGTTCTGCTGCTGCGTGTGACGATAGAAGTAATAACCGACAAAGACCAGCAACAGGGAAAGTACAAAGGCAACAAGCAAGATGGTAAGCCACACATGGCTCTTCGCCTCATCCGCTACAATCTCCGCTGTCTGAACTGCATCCGTTTTTTCAACATTGTTTTCTTGGGCAACATCATCACCTGTAGCGTCACTATGCATCACATGGTAGCAGTTTGGACATATATCCTGAGCGCGGAGCATTACTCCACCACATTCTGGACATTTTAATATATTTCCTGCTATTGACACACCACAACTCGGACACGTCTCAGCCAGACTGCTTACCTGATGACCACACTCAGGACATTTTATTATCGACATTTCAATACGTCTTATTATTTCAATTAACTATTTATCACACTCTAATTATGTAGCATCAAAACCTTACGACTTAGTCTATTGTTGCATTGAGTGCACAAAATTAGATGATTGCCATAAATAACAACAGCATTTTCTTTTATTTTAATACAAATTTAATTTTTTTCTATAAAATATTTTGAGAAAAGTTTGGCTGATAGTTTTTTTCATCGTACCTTTGCAACCGCAAACGAAAGGATTGCAGTGATCTTAGAAACAATGGTGCCTTAGCTCAGTTGGTAGAGCATCGGACTGAAAATCCGTGTGTCCCCGGTTCGATTCCTGGAGGTACCACCCTCCTTTCATTATGAATCCCGCGAAAGTCGTAAGACCGTAGCGGGATTTTTTTTTTTGCTATTTTCTGTATCAAGTCACGCCAGACTCTGCCTGTACCATTCAAACAACTTTTTCACCCCGTCTTCTATTTCTACCTTATGGGTCCAGCCCAGTGAGTGGAGTTTTGACACATCGATGAGTTTTCGCATGGTTCCATCAGGTTTCGTAGCATCAAATTCCACAGTTCCTTCAAAGCCGACAGCCTTAACCACCAGTTCCGACAGTTCCCGAATGGTCAGTTCCTTGCCTGTTCCTACATTGATGTGGCAGTTGCGGATTTCACCAAGTGAAGGTATGGCACCGCCGCGACCGGCAGAATGGTTACGGTCTACCGCACCGTCAGTTGATGCGCCAAAGTGTACGGATGAATACTTCTCTATTCCTATAATATCCTTGAAGTCAACATTCAACAGCACATGCACAGATGCATCGGCCATATCCTCGCTCCACAGAAATTCGCGGAGCGGCTTTCCTGTTCCCCACAGCACCACCTTGTTGTCATAGATGCCATATTTGGCCAGTATATTCAGAATTTCATTATGAGAAGCAGAACCCGTGACGCCTTCTACCGGCCGTCTGTTAAGGTCCGTTGCAATCTTGTCCCATTCTTTGTCGTGTATCAGTTTGGCGAGATACACCTTTCGCATCATGGCTGGCATCACATGGCTGTTCTCCAAGTGGAAATTGTCGTTCGGGCCATACAGGTTAGTCGGCATCACGGCGATATAGTTTGTGCCATATTGCAGATTATAACTCTCGCACATCTTCAGACCTGCAATCTTGGCTATTGCATACTCCTCATTGGTGTATTCCAACGTACTCGTAAGTAGGCAATCCTCCTTCATCGGCTGCGGAGCATTCTTCGGATAGATACATGTTGAGCCTAAGAACAATAGTTTCTTGACTCCATGGGCATATGCCTCGCTTATGACGTTGCACTGTATCTTCATATTCATCATTATGAAGTCTGCGCGATACAGCGAATTGGCCATTATGCCACCGACAAAGGCAGCAGCCAGCACCACGGCATCAGGACGCTCCTCGTCAAAAAAAAGCCTGACGGCCAACTGGTCCGTCAAGTCCAACTCCCTGTGACTTCTGCCAACAAGATTTGTATATCCTCGCTGAAGCAGATTATTCCAAATGGCAGAGCCAACAAGTCCATTATGCCCTGCCACATATATCTTCGATTTCTTATCCATTACTTCACAATACCCTTTTCCAGATACTCTGCCAGATTTGTTCTCACCTTTTCTGCCGCTCCTTCACCGGCCACCTTTGCCATATCAGAATCAACCATAAGATTTACAAGTTCTTCGAACGTTGTCTTATTAGGGTTCCACCCCAATTTTGCCTTGGCCTTCGTCGGGTCGCCCCACAGGTTCACAACATCCGTCGGACGATAGAAATCGGGCGATACTTCTATCAGCACCTTGCCTGTTTCTTTGTCAATGCCCTTCTCGTCAGCGCCCTCGCCTTGGAATTCCAGTTCTATCCCCACACGCTTAAACGCATGGTAGCAGAACTCACGTACCGAATGTTGTACACCTGTTGCTATCACGAAGTCCTCAGGTTTCTCCTGCTGCAATATCAGCCACATGCACTCCACATAGTCCTTGGCATAGCCCCAGTCGCGAAGCGAACCAAGATTACCGAGGAAAAGTTTCTCCTGCTTGCCTTGCTTGATACGAGCAGCGGCCAGCGTTATCTTGCGTGTAACGAAAGTCTCGCCACGGCGCTCGCTCTCATGGTTGAACAAGATACCGCTACAGCAGTACATGTTGTATGCGTCACGATATTCCTTTACAATCCAGAAACCATATTGTTTAGCCACAGCATATGGGCTGTATGGATGAAACGGAGTGTTCTCGTTTTGAGGAACCTCTTCCACCTTTCCGTAAAGTTCGGATGTGGATGCCTGGTAAATGCGGCAGGTATCTGCCAAACCTAATTGGCGCACAGCCTCTAAGATGCGCAACACACCTACAGCATCCACGTCGGCCGTAAACTCTGGCGAGTCGAAACTCACCTGCACATGGCTCTGCGCCGCAAGGTTGTATATCTCATCCGGACGCACCTTGCCTATTACTCCCAAAACGCTCATCGAGTCTCCCAGGTCTGCATAATGAAGATGGAAATGGGGCATGCCTTCCAAATGAGCAATGCGCTCGCGGAAATCAACCGACGAGCGACGTATAGTGCCATGTACGTCATACCCTTTTCCTAACAAAAACTCGGCCAGGTAACTTCCGTCCTGTCCTGTCACACCAGTAATTAAGGCTTTCTTCATATTGCTTTGTATTATTATTCTTTTAATTCCGTATAACAATGATAACACTTACAGTATCTGTCAAGAAGATATGCATGGCAGTCATAATGCATAAGCATACTATTTCCATTTTGTGTGGCCTCACAAGTGCACTCAATGCGGCTGCAAAGGTAGAAATTATTTCTAATACACCTATTGTATTAATATGAAAAAATTCACGATTTATTCAACTTTTTATTCTGTACGACTTGTTGTCATCGATAAAAATATAGGACGTGAAATAGGAAAAATATGCAGCATACGAAAAAAAGATGAAAGCGAAATTTGCTTCCATCTTTTTGATTTTGTACACCCGCAGGGGTTCGAACCCTGGACACCCTGATTAAGAGTCAGGTGCTCTACCAACTGAGCTACGGGTGCTCCCTCTCTGTTTTGCGGTTGCAAAGGTAAGAACATTATTACAACCCACAAAATTTTTTCAGAGTTTTTTTCTAATATGCGTAAAATTTTATTGGTTTTTACGTTTTAGTTTCCATTTCAACTTAGGAATTTTTATGATTTGTCCCTCATGCAACTGGTCGTTAGCGGTAATTCCATTGTACACTTCAACGTAGCAAATCATACCGTCACCAAGTTCTCGTCGGCATATTTTGGTAAGCGTCTCGTCTTTGCGCACGGTAACCTCATGGTCGGTGCCAACGATGTGATAGGCTCCTGTGCGCACCCTGACATCCATATCCTCGTATTTCTTGTAATCGAATTCCGGCTCTGCTGTTTTCGTCTCAGTCACGGAGTCGTTAGTCGTTGTAGAAACACTATCCAAACTGTCGGGCACAGCAACGAGCGACGTAGAGTCGGCTGAAACCGGAGCAATACTGTTTTCACGAAGTGTGTCTGCTATAACGGTGCTGTCGTTAGCGTCACATGAATTCTGCTGCACTGTTGTACGACCATACCAGAAACCCGCATATGCAGACGCAGCCATAAGTATCAATGTGCCAACAGCATAGGCTATTATCGTTCGCCATGAACTGCGAGTTACGTTCTCTTCTTCCAAACTCTCAAGCAGATCGTTCTCGTCAGTCTGCGGCTCAGAGTCTACCACTTCTACGAGTGGTGCCGATAAAATGGGTTGTTCTTCTGCTGTGTTGGCATCAGAGACATGCTCTTCAGGTCCTACAGAATTAACTGCAGGTTCCTGGGTCTCAACAAATGGTTCTAACGACCGCTGTTCAACGTTTTCAGAGGTATCATCGCTTTCCTGCTGTTCGTCGACAATATCGTCGAATTCAACGCCATCGTTGAGCACAACTGTCTCAAACTGTGAGAAAGGCTTGTTCACCAATTCTTTCATTGTCCCGTCAGGCGTGAAACTAACCTTTGAATGGCTGTCGATGGTAAAGCGTTCTCCCGTGTTGACGTTGACGCTTTCCCTCGCTTCCACCTTTATTGTTTTGAAAGTTCCCAGCCCTTTTACCTTCACCTGTCCTTCTGTCTGCAGATGCTGTCGTATCACGTCAAACATCTGCTGCGCAAAGTCGGCAGCCTCCTTACTGTTCAGGCCGTGTCGGCTCACCAGTATCCGACTTATATCCTGTAGTGAGATACGTTCCATGTGCGTTTCGTTTGAATACTACTGTTTCAGTTGTTCTTTCCAGTTTTGTGCCGGTTTGAAATTGAGTACCAGTTTTGGTGGCACCAACATTCTCTGTCCTGTAGACGGATTTACCATGATGCGCTCCATCTTTTTCTTCGTCTCAAACGTTCCGAAATTCGGAATATTCACTGCGTTGTCATTGACGAAAGCGTCACTCATTTCATTGATAACCGTGTTGACAAGTTTCTGCGTCGTTTTCTGGTCGTATCCACTGCGCAGAGCCATTTCGGCTATGTATTCCTTGTTGTTCATATCTTTTTATTTATCAAGAACCGTGGCATAAAGATCGAATTCTTCGGCACCCGTGATTTGAGCGTCATAGAATTGGCCGATGACAAGGGGCTTATTGTCAGGTATCAGCACTTCAGGATCGACTTCCGGTGAACTGTATTCCGTGCGTGCAATGTAGTAGTGGCCTTCCTTTCTGTCAATTATAACGCGCATTGTGCGCCCTACTTTCTGTTCAGCGATTTGCGCAGAAATGTTCTGCTGTATGCGCATAAGTCTGTCGAGCCGGTTTTGTTTCACCTCGTCCGGCACGTCATCTTTGTAGTGTTGTGCTGCATATGTTCCGTCTTCCTCCGAATAGGCAAAAGCCCCCAGACGTTCAAATTTTGCCCATTTCACGAACCTAATCAGTTCTTCAAAATCCTCTTCCGTCTCTCCAGGAAATCCAACCATCATTGTAGTTCGCAGATGGATGTCCGGTATTTCCTTTCTCAGCGTTTCAATGAGATCATATGTCTCCTCGGCTGTGATGTGTCGCTGCATGCGCTGAAGCACAGGCGTGGCAATATGCTGCAGGGCAATGTCAAGATATTTGCAAACATTTTTTCTGCGTCGCATAACGTCTAATAATTGCATCGGGAAATGCGTAGGATAAGCATAGTGCAGTCGTATCCATTCCACACCAGGTATTTCAGCCATTTTATCGATGAGTTCGGGCAGTTTCTGCTGTCCGTAGATGTCCACTCCGTAGTAAGTCAGTTCCTGTGCAATGACCTGTATCTCCTTTACGCCCTGCGTCACCATCCATCTGACCTCGTCAAGAATTTCCTCAATAGTGCGGCTTTTGTGACTACCTGTTATAATAGGAATGGCACAATAGGTGCAATGGCGATTACAGCCTTCACTGATTTTCAGATAAGCGTAGTGGCGTGGCGTGGTAAGCGAACGGCGAGCCTCACATGGCGGAACAGATGTGCCCTGTTGCTTTTTAAGTATGTCAGTAAGTATCTGCCTGTAGTTAAATTTGCCATACCATCCGTCAACTTCAGGAATTTCCTGTTCCAATTCAGCAAGATAACGTTCTGACATACAACCCATAACATACAGTTGCTGCAGCGTTCCCTCGCTCTTGCGCTGTGCCATTCTGAGTATCATGTCTATGCTTTCCTGCTTAGCGTCTTCGATGAAGCCGCAGGTGTTAATGATAGCGATATCGCCCCTTGGCTCTTCGTCGTCGTGAGTGGCAGCAAAGCCATTGGCAGCAAAGAGACCAAGCAACTGTTCGCTGTCGACAAGATTCTTCGAACAGCCCATCGTTATTATGTCGACTGTCTTCTTCACGGCTGTTTACTCTTTCTTAAACAGTGAGTCGACAAACTGGTGACGGTCAAAGAGTTGCAAATCTTCCATTCCTTCTCCAAGCCCAATGTATTTTACGGGTACTTGCAACTGGTCGGAAATTCCTATAACCACTCCGCCTTTTGCTGTGCCGTCAAGTTTTGTTATTGCAAGGCTTGTAATTTGAGTCACGGCTGAGAACTGTTTTGCCTGCTCAAAGGCGTTCTGTCCCGTAGAGCCGTCAAGAACCAGAAGAACTTCATCTGGCGCCGTAGGAACTACCTTTTTCATCACGTCCTTAATCTTTTTCAGTTCGTTCATCAGCCCAATTTTGTTGTGCAGTCGTCCTGCCGTATCGATGAGAACGACGTCTGCGTCGTTTGCCTTGGCCGAATTCAGAGTGTCAAAAGCCACCGAAGCAGGGTCACTGCCCATCTGCTGTTTCACAACAGTCACTCCTACTCTTTCTCCCCATATACACAGTTGCTCCACGGCTGCAGCCCTGAACGTGTCGGCTGCTCCGAGATATACTTTTTTGCCAGCCTGCTTAAACTGCCAAGCCAGTTTACCAATGGTAGTGGTCTTTCCAACTCCGTTGACACCCACAACGAGTATCACATACGGGCGATGGTCGGCAGCAGGCTCCCATTCTGCGTCGGAGGCAGCACCAGTCTCTGCCAGCAAATCGGCTATTTCGTCGCGAAGAATGACATTCAGTTCGCTTGTCGACACATATTTGTCGCGAGCCACGCGTTGCTGGATTCGCTCAATGATTTTCAGCGTGGTGTCTACACCCACATCGCTTGTAATAAGCACTTCCTCGAGATTGTCGAGCACGTCGTCGTCAACCTTCGACTTGCCTGCCACGGCTCTTGCCAGTTTGTCAAAGACGCTGGTCTTTGTTTTTTCGAGTCCTTTGTCGAGTGTCTCTTTCTTTTCCTTGTTAAATAGTCCAAAAAATGCCATTTATTTTCCTTTTTCACACAATTCATCGGCAAAGTTACAAATTTATTTATCACACTGTCAACAGTTTAGCAAAAAATTATGTATTTTTGCAGTCAATTTTGTAAATTCATGCCGATGAAACGTATTTTTTTCGCTATATTCCTATTGTTTTCCGCTGTTGTCGGAGGCCGCTGCCAGACTTCCGACGCGCTTTGCGAAGACACCTGTTCACACATACACGGAATCGACCTGAGCCACTATCAAGGCAATGTATTCTGGGAGACTATCGGTGAGCACAGCAAGATGGCCTACGTGTATCTTAAGGCTACCGAGGGCGGCGACAGGATCGACGACAAGTTTGAGCGCAACATCAGACTGGCTCACCGCCACGGTCTGAAAGTCGGCAGTTATCATTTCTACAGGCCCCGCAGCGACCAGGAGCGCCAGTTGCTCAACTTCACAACACAATGCCATGCCGAGGAACAGGACCTGGTTCCAATGATAGACATTGAGACGACAGGCGGACTCTCTACCGATGAATTCTGCGATTCTCTGTTTCGGTTTCTTGACCTTGTAGAAGAATACTACGACCAGCGCCCTTTGATTTACACTTATCGCAACTTCTACAACAAGCATCTTTTGGGCAAACTCGAAGGCTACCGTCTTATGATAGCCATGTATACCGAAGAGGAGCCTGTCCTGGCTGACGGCCGCGACATTGCCATGTGGCAATATACGGGCAAAGGGCGTATTATCGGCGTGAGCGGTTTTGTAGACAAGAGCCGTTTCATAGGAGAATACAGGCTTCGCGACATACGTTTTGTCCACAAGTAACTAAAAAAGAATAAGGCTCGCGCGCGAGCCTTATTCAGTATTCCGTCTTGTCTTCCTTTGCCGCCCAAAGTCTGAACGACTCCAGCGCTTCCTCACGCAACATTGGTATTATCGGCACGCTACGCTTGCTGAGCGGCTTGTCGAGTTCTTCGTATATGAAGTCGTCGGCAAAATCGATGTCGCGTGCATCCTTGCGATTGTTACCGTAGTAGATGCGACCGATGCGCGACCAGTAGATGGCGCCAAGACACATCGGACATGGCTCGCACGAGGTGTAGATGGTGCATCCAGTAAGGTCGAAGGTGCCGAGGCGCCGGCAGGCTTCGCGTATGGTGTTCACTTCAGCGTGCGCTGTCGGATCGTTGTCGATTGTAACGCGATTGGCACTGCCTGCCACTATCTCGCCATCCTTAACCACAACAGCCCCAAATGGTCCGCCGCCCTGTCTGACACTTTCGTTGGCCAGTCGGATAGCCTCGCGCATGAATTCGCGGTCTTTGTCGTTGATATTAACTTCTGCCATGATATTATAATTTGTTTCCAGAAAAATTATGAATTACTTCCTATGGTTTCATAAACACGAAATATACTGCAGCCACCAGACACAGGGCAGCAACAGCGTGATTCCAGTGGAGTTGTTCGTACTGGAATATCATATCGGCTATTACAGCAAATACAACAAGCGAGATACACTCCTGTATAACCTTCAACTGAACGAGCGAAAACGGCCCGCCATTTCCTACGAACCCTATTCTGTTGGCAGGCACCTGACAACAATACTCAAAAAAGGCTATTGCCCATGAGAAAACAATCACTCCGATGAGAGGCCAGTTGCTCGACACTCCGGTCTGCTGCAACCGCAGATGTCCATACCATGCGAGGGTCATAAAGACATTGCTCATTATGAGCAGTAAAATGGTCAGTATTCCATTCTGTAACATTGTTGCTTTTCGTAATTGCTGTTTTAATTTTCAAAAACACTGTTTTAATTTTTGCCAGCGCTGTTTTAATTTTCAAAAACACTGTTTTAATTTTTGCCAGCGCTGTTTTTATTTTCGTAAACACTGCTAAAATTTTTGTAAACACTGCTAAAATTTTTGTAAACACTCGCGCGATGTTCAGGTGCAAAATTACAGATAATTTTTAAATTGCTCACCGACAAAGAAAATAAAATAAAGAAATTTCCAAAAGCCACAGATACAGACGTCTGCTGTTCTCATAAATTTCAAAACACACGCAGAGAAAACTATACAAGTTGACGTTAAAACAAAAAAAATGATGGCATTTTGTAAAAAACATGAGCATTTTTCATTGCAATTAGAAAGTAATTACATACCTTTGCATGCGAAATTCAAAAAAGACATGGGACATCTGATAAAACCAATCGACTATAAGCCGCTGCTCGACACAAAACAGACCGAGCAGGGCATAAAACTCATCAAGGACTTCTTCCAGCAGAACCTTTCTACCGAACTGAGACTGCGCCGTGTCACGGCTCCCCTCTTCGTTCTCCAGGGACTTGGCATCAACGACGACCTCAACGGAGTGGAACGTGCCGTGAGTTTCCCCATTAAGGACCTTGGCGACGCGCGTGCCGAAGTCGTCCATTCGCTTGCCAAGTGGAAGCGGCTCACTCTTGCCGAATACAACATTGAGCCCGGCTATGGCATATACACCGACATGAATGCCATACGCGCCGACGAGGAACTGGACAATCTTCACTCGCTCTACGTAGACCAGTGGGACTGGGAGGCAGTGATAACACGCGAAGAGCGAAGCGTGGCCTACCTGAAGTCGGTAGTGGAACGAATTTATGCCGCAATCAGGCGAACGGAATATCTTACTTGCGAGACATATCCACAACTGCAACCGTTTCTGCCGGAAAAGATACACTTCATACACAGTGAGGATCTGCTGAAGCGATATCCCGACATGACGGCCAAGGAACGTGAGGATGCCATCTGCAAAGAATTTGGCGCTGTATTTATAATAGGTATCGGAGGAAAACTTGCCAACGGAGAGAAACACGACGGCCGTGCCCCCGACTACGACGACTGGAGTACGATGGGCGAAAACGGCCAGCGAGGCCTGAACGGCGACATCCTGATATGGTACCCCGTGCTCGGACGTTCGTTCGAACTGTCGTCAATGGGCATACGAGTCGACGAGCAGAGCCTGTTGCTTCAACTGCAGACTGAGCACATGGAGGAGCGCCGCCAACTCTTCTTCCACCAGAAGTTGCTGCGTGGCGAACTGCCACTGAGCATCGGCGGCGGTATCGGACAGAGCAGACTCTGCATGGTGCTGCTGCACAAGGGACACATTGGAGAGATACAGGCTTCGATATGGCCCGACGAGATGAGACAGGAATGTCGCAGACTGGGAATGCAACTGATATAGCCTTCAATTATCGACTATTACTTCCGACTAACAATGACACGCGAAGAAGATATCAGGAATGCCGTCGACGTGCTGCGCCGTGGAGGAGTGATACTCTATCCTACGGACACGGTATGGGGCATAGGATGCGACGCAACAAACGAGGAGGCGGTGAAAAGAGTGTTTGAGATAAAGCAGCGCGACGACTCGAAGGCACTGATATGCCTTGTAGATTCCGATGCACGCCTGCAGCGCTACGTCAGAAACGTGCCCGACGTGGCATGGCAACTGATAGACTGCACCGACCGCCCTACCACACTCATACTCGACGGAGCAGTCAACCTGGCAACCAATCTGGTGGCCGAAGACGGCAGCGTGGGAATACGCATCACCGACGAGCCCTTCTCTAAAGAGTTGTGCTACCGTTTCCAGAAGGCTCTGGTCAGCACCTCAGCAAACATCAGCGGACAGCCTGCAGCCCAGAACTACAGGGATATCGACCAAAAGATACTGGATGCTGTCGACTATGTCTGCTGGAGCCGCAGGCAGGAGCACAAGCCTCATCAGCCGTCGAGCATCATACGCCTCAGGCAAGACGGGCAGGTGGAAATAATAAGAAAGTAGAGAGAAAAGAAATCAGCAAGCGAATAAAGTCAGAGAATATCGCGATTGGCCAATACGTTGAAGCCTTCGCGATATTTTTTCACCTCTTCCGGAAATATCTCAGCAGTAGCCAACTGTTGCTTTTCGTCACACTGCAACAGCAGTTCACCTTGTGGCGACACCACGCAACTGCCGCCCACATAGTGCGAGCCACCGCCCTCGCCCACTCTGTTTACAGCCACCACGTAGCACTGGTTTTCTATAGCCCGCGCCTGGGCCAGCACCTGCCAGGCCTGCTGCCGCGCACGTGGCCAGTTGGCCACTATCAGTATCGTGTCGTACTGCAGAGCCGCTGTGTATCTGCTCCAACACGGGAAGCGCAGGTCGTAGCACGTGAGCAGCAGCAGTCGCATGCCGCAGTAGTCTACCACGGTGTGCTCCGTTCCTGCCGTATAGCAGACATCCTCGCCGCCATGCGAGAAGAGGTGGCACTTGTCGTAGAAGTGCACGGCATGGCTCCTGCCGTCGATAAAGTAGTGGCGGTTGCGAAAACTGCCATCGCCAACACGCACCGACAGACTGCCGCAGACGGCACAACTCCGGCACACGGCCACAGAGCGCATCCACGCCAGGGCCTCGTCGGTATCCTCACTGCCGACAAATCCGTCAGGACGCATCAGAAATCCGGTGCTCCACATCTCAGGGAGCACATAGACGTCGGCATCAGGCTGGCCAGCCATAAGGCTTTCGGCATTGGCTATGTTCTGACGCGGCGACTTCCACGACACATCGGTCTGCAACAGTGTGACTTTCATAATAACTGTGATTTGCTTCAGTTTGCCTCATCGCCAATGGTCAGCATGCCTTTGCGCGAAATGAGAGTGGCAACCTGATAGCAACTGGCGGCATCGGGAATGCAGAGATTGGCAAGAAAATGGAAACCTTTCCCGTCCACATGATCGAACTCTATGTCGCTGAGAATAGACTGTGAGAGAAAATCCCCGGGAACACTGCCGACAAACATCTGCTTACGGAAATTGCTGGAATAGAGGCGCGTGGCTCCCTGAAAAACACTGACGTGGATAATGTTGTCGTAGTAGGCATTGGCCACTTGCAGCCCGTCGGCATTCATTTGTGAGCGCATAACTTTGTGCTTAGTCGGATTGATTGCCACATAGAGGTGATAGCGTATACCATCGGCCATTACCACGGTGTCGCGCTTCGTTACCTCGGTGACAAGAAGCACGTTGGGCGTCTTGCGCTCGCTGAACGCCTCGGCATCGTCGGGATTGGTGCTCTTCACAAGGCGTACTACATCGCCGTTTGAGTTTTTCATCCAGAAGACATTGGCGGTCTGCTTCACTATGGCATATCCTGTGGTGCCAATATGCAGCGTGTCGTCGACAACGCGGAATACGGCAGGCATGCTGGCGGTGTCGGGATAGTAGACAGTGTCACCCTGCATCTTGAAAGCCACGGTCTCTGTCTCCTCGTCTATCCATACTCCCTGCAGCAACTGCTTTGCCGTCTTGCTTTCATCTTTTGATTCAGCAGGTGCAGGCTTCTTGCTGCAGCCGAAGCATGCAAGCAGGAAGAATGCCGTTGTCAGCAGGACTATGTCAACTTTTCTCATCATTATTTACCTATGCAGTGGTATTCAAAGCCGTTCTCATCAAGTTCTTCGGTGTCGAAGATATTGCGGCCGTCGATAACAAGCGGACGGCGCATGGCTTTCTTTATGACGCCCCATGTGGGCAGCCGGAACTCCTTCCATTCGGTGAGTAGCAGCAGGGCATCGGCGTCAAGCACGGCATCGTACATGTCGCGGCAATAGACGATGCTATCGCCTATACGGCGCTGACATTCCTTCATGGCTATCGGATCGTAGGCACGCACTGTGCAGCCTGCCTCAAGAAGCAATTTGATTACTACCAGAGCCGTACTCTCACGCATGTCGTCGGTCTCGGGCTTAAAGGACAGTCCCCACAAGGCTATGGTCTTGCCTTTCAGCGACTCACCGGCGTAGGCACGCTGCAGTTTATGGAATACCACCGACTTCTGACGCTCGTTGACTCTCTCCACAGCCTTTAGCACCTCCATCGAATAGCCCTGCTGGTCGGCCGTCTTTATCAGTGCCTTCACGTCCTTAGGGAAGCAACTGCCGCCATAGCCGCAACCGGCATACAGGAACTTGCGGCCAATGCGGCTGTCGGCTCCTATTCCGGCGCGCACCATGTTGACGTCTGCCCCAACGCGCTCGCAGAGATTTGCAATGTCGTTCATAAACGAGATACGCGTAGCCAGCATCGAGTTGGCTGCGTATTTAGTCATCTCTGCCGATGGAATATCCATGAAGATAACGCGGAAGTTATTAATAAGGAATGGCTTGTAGAGTTTGGTAAGCACCTTCTTGGCATGCTCGCTCTCCACTCCTACCACAACACGGTCGGGCGACATAAAGTCCTTGATGGCGTTGCCCTCCTTGAGAAACTCCGGATTGGAGGCAACGTCGAATTCCTGGTCAACACCACGCAGTCGGAGTTCCTCCTCGATGGCTGCACGCACCTTACGGGCAGTGCCTACGGGTACGGTTGACTTTGTCACCACAACAACATAGCGGTTAAGATGTTTGCCTATGGTGTGTGCCACCTGCAATACATATTTCAAGTCGGCAGAGCCGTCTTCGTCGGGTGGCGTTCCTACAGCCGAGAAGACAATCTCTACATCGTTCAGCACACTGGCAAGGTCGGTGCCGAACTTCAGGCGCCCTGCGGCAACATTCTTCTTCACCAGTTCGTCAAGTCCTGGCTCGTAGATTGGTATCTCGCCGTTCTGTAACTTATCAATCTTGGACTGGTCTACGTCGATACATGTCACATTGGCTCCTGTCTCGGCAAAACACGTACCTGAGACCAGGCCAACATATCCTGTTCCTACTATTGCTATATTCATAGCCCGAAAATTTAGTTTAATTATTCAAACACCTCGGCATCCTTCAGATAGGGATGGCGCAGGTCTTTCTCGCTTGTAAGCACTTTATCGAGGCTAATTGGCCACTCAATACCAAGCGCAGGGTCGTCCCATCGGATGCCAGCATCGCTCTGAGGCGCGTATGCGTTGTCAACTTTGTACGTGAATATTGCCTCATCGCTCAACACGAGGAAGCCATGGGCAAAACCGCGCGGAATGAAGAGTTGGCGCTTGTTCTCGTCGCTAAGTTCCACCATGACATGCTGGCCGAATGTAGCGCTCGAACGACGAATGTCGACAGCCACGTCAACAACGCGGCCCTTGATGACACGCACCAGTTTGGCCTGCGAATCAGCGCCGCGCTGATAGTGCAGTCCGCGCAGCACTCCGTAGGATGACTTCGACTCGTTATCTTGCACAAAACTAACGGGATAGACTTTCTCGTTAAACTCAGCCTGCTTCCATGCTTCCATGAAATAGCCACGGGCATCATTGAAAACACGGGGCTCAATGATATAAACACCCTCGATAGATGTCTTAATGTATTCCATTATATCTTGTCTTATAAATCGCGTGCAAAAATAACAATTATAATCTTAAACGTGAAAATATTTTTTTATTTTGTAGGATTTTTAGAGCTTTTTTATTTGCTGATATGAAAAAAAGGCGTAATTTTGCATCCGTGATTGAATTGGCAAGACATCTGGAAGTATTGTTGCTCAGCAACGATTGCGTTGTAGTTCCTCTGCTCGGAGGCTTCGTAGCGCACACAGTTTCAGCACGTTATGACGAAGCCGACATGACTTTCATTCCGCCAATGCGCACACTTGGCTTTAATGCACAACTCAATCACAACGACTCACTTTTAGCCCAATCCTACATTGAGGCCTACGACATCAGTTATCCGGAGGCCATCAGACGCATTGAGCACGACGTAGAAGAAGTGCTCAATACTATAACAAGCGAGGGCTTCTACACATTCAATAATATCGGCACACTGTCGCAAAACGGCGACAACCACCTGACATTTGAGCCATGCGAATCAGGACTGCTCTCCCCTTCGCTTTACGGGCTGAGCACATTTGAATTCAAGCCGCTCGGCATGCAATGCAAGACCTTACATGAGGAAACTGTGAAGGATGTGGCGATACCAGCAAAGACAGAGGAAACCGCTACTTCGCTCATCGAAGTGGTAGACACAGACAATGACGACAGAGAGGCAGACACTATAAGCATACGGATGTCATGGATACGCAATGCCGTAGCCGTGGCCGCCGCCGTTGCCTTGTTCTTCATGCTGTCGACACCGATAGTAAACAGCAATCTGGACACGCAGGCCATGAGTTCTCTACGCAACAATACGCTGCTAAAGTTACTGCCAAGCGACACCAACATTGCGAAGCCTGCAGACAAGCCTCAGGCCATGCAGGAAAAACAGCAGGCAGAAGCCATCACTGAGAAGCCTGCCGTAGAGGAAAAGGCTTTAGCAGAAGAAAAAGCAGCCGACACTGCACCAGCCGAGCCACGCATAGAGTACTGCCTGGTATTGGCAAGTCAGGTGAAGATGAAAAATGCCGAGGAATTTGTACGCATACTACAGGCCAAGGGCTATAAGGATGTAGAAATCTACGTTCACAATAACGTGGTGCGCGTAACTTACGGCCACTTCAATACAGAGTCGGAGGCATACATGGAACTTCATAACAAGCGTTTGGACGAGCCGTTCTATGAGGCTTGGGTGTATAAACGAACTGCTGAAGGATGAAGCGTGTAAGATGTCCCAAGTGTGATAACTATATTACGTTCGACGAGACCAAGTATGAGTCTGGTCAGTCGCTTGTCTTCCAGTGCACCGAATGTGGCAAGCAGTTTGGCATACGCATAGGAGTTGCAAAACTACGCGACACACAGCGACAGGAGAACAAGACGCTCAACGCACAACTCTCTACACTGCAGTCAGACTATGGCAGCATTGTTGTAATAGAGAATGTCTTCCATTTCAAACAGGAACTGCCACTACAGATGGGCGACAACATTATAGGCCGCTATCAGAAAGGCAATCCCATAAACTGTGCCTTTGAAACCGTCGACCCAAGCGTCGACCTCAACCACTGCACACTCACCGTGGGACGTGACAAGCAAGGAAAACTGCGATACACCCTTAGTGACAACAACAGCAACACGGGAACCTTTGTTGACAACGTGGAGATAGGACAGCGCGAGCGCCGCGTCATCGACGACGGCACGCTGTTCACTATCGGCGCAACAAGTATTATCCTGCGCTGTGCCGACGCAGAAAAACCAGGTGGAAGTTGAGGATTACAACACCTTTTATTAATATATATATATAGGGGTAAAAAGATTTTCATACGATATGAAGAAGCCAACAGCAATACTACTGTTACACTGTCCAGACCAGCAGGGCATTATTTCTGAGGTGACAAGATTCATCACCGACAATCAGGGAAATATTGTATACTTAGACCAGTATGTCGACAAGCAAGACGGCATGTTCTTCATGCGCATTGAGTGGGAACTGGAGACTTTCCTCATTCCCCGCGACAAGATTCTCGAATACATCAGCACGCTCTACTCCAAGCGCTACCAAATGGTCTGCAACCTGTACTTCAGTGACCGCAGGCCGCGCATGGCCATCTTTGTCAGCAAGATGAGCCACTGTCTCTATGACCTTCTGGCCCGATGGAAAGCAGGCGAATGGGATGTCGACATACCGTGCATAGTGTCAAACCATGAGGATCTGCGCTACGTGGCAGAGCAATTCTCCATACCATATTACGTGTGGTCTATCAATAAAGACCATTCCAACAAGGCAGAAGTGGAAGCAGCAGAGATGGAACTGCTGCGCAGGGAGGAAGTGACGTTTATAGTGCTGGCAAGATACATGCAGATAATAAGCGATGAAATGATAGCATCGTTCCCAAATCATATTATCAACATCCACCACTCTTTCCTTCCAGCCTTCGTAGGTGCAAAACCGTACCATCAGGCTTGGGAAAGAGGCGTAAAGATTATCGGCGCCACAAGCCACTATGTCACGGCAGAACTCGACGCTGGGCCGATAATAGAACAAGACGTTACGCGCATCACTCATAAAGACACGCCCGACAGCCTTGTGCTGAAAGGCAAGGACCTTGAGAAGATTGTGCTGTCGCATGCCGTGTCGAAGCATATCCAGCGAAAGATTTTGACATACAAGAACAAGACCATCATCTTCAGTTAACACGCGCAAGAAGAATAATGAACGTTGCCATTATAAAATACAATGCAGGAAATATCTTCTCCGTAGACTGTGCCCTGCGCCGTCTTGGCGTGGAGCCTCTGCTTACTGACGATGCCGAGCAACTGAAACGTGCCGACCGCATCGTCTTTCCCGGCCAGGGCGAAGCAAGCGGAGCCATGGAATATCTGCGGCAGCGCGGACTGGACGTGCTGATAAAAAGCCTGCGACAGCCTGTGCTGGGAATATGCATCGGCCAGCAACTGCTATGCAGACATTCGGAAGAAGGTGATGTCGACTGCATTGGCGTTTTTGATGCCGAGGTAAAGCGTTTCTCGCCTGTGCGCCACGAAGACAAAGTGCCGTGCATGGGATGGAACAGCATAACCGACGCAAAAGGTCCTCTGTTCGACAATCTGCCGCAGCACGACGAGGCTACAGCACCATACGTGTATTTCGTACATAGTTTCTATGTACCGTTGTGCCAGCACACTGCTGCCGCAGCCAACCACATACTTCAATACTCTGCAGCCCTGCAGCGCGACAACTTCTATGCTTGCCAGTTTCATCCGGAAAAGAGCGGCGACGTGGGAGAACGGATACTGCGCAACTTCCTGGAACTGGACAGCAAGCCATAGCAAGAAAGAACTAAAGTTAACGACATACATTCCGAGAAAGTGATAGAACTCATACCTGCCATAGACATCATCAACGGCCAGTGCGTGCGACTCACCAAAGGCGACTATCAGCAGAAAACCGTATATAGCGACTCTCCTGCTGAGATGGCGCAGCGCTTTGAGAAAGCAGGATGCAGCAGACTTCATGTTGTAGACCTGGATGGTGCAAAGGCTCGCCACATTGTCAATGTCGAGGTGCTCAAAAGCATAACGTCGTCCACTTCGCTCGTTGTCGACTTTGGCGGAGGCATAAAAAGCGACGCCGACATTGAGACGGCTTTTGCCTGTGGCGCCCACAAAGTCACTGTCGGCTCCGTTGCCGTGACAAACCCGGATTTGTTCCTCGCGTGGATAGAGAAATACGGTGCTGACAGGCTTATTCTCGGCGCTGACGTACGCGACGGGAAAATCAGTATCAACGGCTGGAAAGAAGACTCTGCCGAGGACCTTCTCCCGTTCTTGCGCCACTATCTTGATGCAGGCGTGACGCAGGTTCTATGCACCGATATATCCAAAGACGGCACGCTGGCCGGTCCTGCGCTGTCGCTCTATCGCTCCATTATGCAAGCCTGTCCTTCCATACACCTCATTGCCAGCGGCGGAGTGTCGTCGGCCGACGACATCATGCAACTCAATGCTGCCGGAGTGCCTGCCGTCGTATTTGGCAAAGCCTTCTACGAGGGAAGAATAGACTTGGAACAACTAATAAAAACTCTCTCATCTACAAAATAAGCAATAATGTCACTGGCAAAACGCATCATACCATGTCTGGATGTTAAGAATGGCGAGACCGTCAAAGGCACAAACTTCGTCAATCTCCGTTCCGCCGGCGATCCCGTGGCACTGGCCAAGGCCTACTCTGCACAGGGTGCAGACGAATTGGTGTTTCTCGACATCACGGCATCATTTGAAGAGAGGAAAACCTTTACCGACATGGTGACACGCGTGGCAGAGGAAATAAACATACCTTTTACCGTCGGCGGCGGCATTAACGAACTTTCTGATGTGGAGCGTTTGCTGTATGCCGGCGCTGACAAGGTGAGCATAAATTCTGCTGCAATTCGTCGGCCAGGACTGATTGACGAGATAGCAAGCCATTTCGGCTCACAGGTATGCGTGGTGGCTATTGACGCACGGCTTGATACCGACACCAGTGCTGATGCCAGCACAGCGTCAGCCGACGAAGAGACTGGCTGGCACTGCTATCTGAAAGGCGGACGCGAACGCACGGAACGCACACTGTTCGACTGGGCCCGTGAAGCGCAAGAGCGTGGTGCCGGAGAAATTCTTTTTACATCAATGAACCACGACGGGGTGAAACATGGCTATGCAAATGCAGCCCTGCGCCGTCTCTCCGATTCTCTCTCCATTCCTATAATAGCCAGTGGCGGTGCCGGGCAGCGCGAACACTTCCGCGATGCCTTTATCCACGGCCATGCCGATGCCGCCTTGGCTGCCAGTGTCTTCCATTTCGGAGAAATTCCCATTCCGCAACTTAAACAATACCTCAGACAGGAAGGTATCAACATACGCCTATGACAATAGATTTTGAAAAAATGAACGGGCTTGTGCCTGCAATCATACAAGACGCAAAAACACGACAGGTACTTATGCTGGGCTTTATGAACGAAGAAGCCTATCGCAAAACCGTCGACACAGGACATGTCACCTTCTGGAGCCGCACGCGTCAGACGCTGTGGACAAAAGGAGAAACCAGCGGCCACTACCTTAATCTTGTAGACATCAAGGCAGACTGCGACAACGACACTCTTCTGGTCAGAGTCAACCCTGTTGGGCCGATATGCCACAAAGGCACCGACACATGCTGGGGCGAAGAAAATGCTGCCAATCCGATGCTTTTCCTCTCCGAACTGCAGGATTTCATCAACCGCAGAAAAGAAGAAATGCCCGAAGGCTCATACACCACGAAACTCTTCAGCAGCGGCATTAACAAGATATCACAGAAAGTGGGCGAAGAAGCACTCGAGACAGTGATAGAAGCCGTGGGTGGCGACAACGGAAAACTTATCTACGAAGCCAGCGACCTGCTCTATCATCTCATGGTAATGCTCAGCGCCAAGAATGTACATATAGAAGACGTTGCGGCAGAACTGCAGAAACGCCACGACCCAAACTGGGACAAACAGAGGCGCGAGGCAAAGGCTGCAGGCAAAATGAAATAACCACCAAACTCAGCGAAAATCGTCAACCATGCTTATCGACTATAAAAACGTCAACATCTATCAGGAGAACGACAACCTCGTTCTGGAAAACGTCAACTTCCATGTCGACGAAGGAGAATTCATCTATATCATCGGACGCGTAGGCTCCGGCAAGAGTTCGCTGCTCAAGACCATATACTTTGAACTTGATGTCAACGAAGGCGACAATGCCTTTGTGCTCAACCATGACTTGCGCGGACTGAAGCGCAAGTATGTTCCTGCACTGCGCAGGCAGATGGGAATCATTTTCCAGGATTTCCAGTTGCTTGGCGACCGCACCGTACACGACAATCTCAAGTTTGTGCTCAAGGCTACCGGATGGCGCAACAAGGATGAGATGGAAACACGCATCAGCGATGTGCTGGAAGATGTTGAAATGCAGGACAAAGCCGACCGTTTCCCACATGAACTGTCAGGCGGCGAACAGCAGCGCATTGCCATTGCCCGTGCAATACTCAACCGCCCAAAAGTAATTGTCGCCGACGAACCGACAGGCAATCTCGATCCGGAGACGGCAGGCAATATCGTAGGACTGCTGCGCCACGTCACGCAGACAGGCACTTCAGTCATTATGACCACGCACAACATACCGCTGCTCGACCAGTATCCTGGCATCGTCTACCGCTGCATAGACGGACGGCTTGAGGAAATTACCAACGACTATAACAAGATAATGATGCTCAACGACGAAGCCTCTGCCGAGGAAAGTCACGAGAGCGGCTACGGCGTGAGAGAGGACTTGTCGATATAACCAGCAGGAAATGAAATAAAGAACAAGAAAATACATACAGCCATGAAGGTAATGAAATTTGGCGGCACGTCGGTGGGTACACCGAACCGCATGAAAGAAGTGACACGTTTGGTGACAAAGTCAGGCCAGCCTGTTTTTGTAGTGCTTTCTGCTATGTCGGGCACAACAAATTCGCTGGTTGAAATCTCCAATTATCTTTATAAGAAGAACCCCGAGGGTGCCAACGACGTGATAAACCAGTTGGAGCGCAAATATATGCAGCATGTCGATGAGTTGTACACTACCGACGAATACAAGACCAAGACACGCGAATTCCTTATAAGCGAGATGAACTATCTCCGCTCCTTCACCAAGGAACTCTTCACCTCTTTTGAAGAGAAGAGCATCGTGGCCCAAGGCGAGATGATGTCAACCAACATGGTTGTCAACTACATGCGCGAGCAAGGCATCAACGCCGTATTGCTCAATGCCCTCGACTTCATGCGCACCGACAAGAATTCAGAGCCCGATCCTGCATACATCAAGGAAAAACTCTGCGCTCTTATGGAAAAGAACAAAGACCAGCAGGTATATATCACGCAGGGCTTCATCTGTCGCAACGCCTACGGCGAAGTGGACAATCTACAGCGCGGCGGCTCCGACTATACGGCCTCTCTTATCGGTGCTGCACTGTCGGCAGAAGAGATACAGATATGGACAGACATTGACGGAATGCACAACAACGATCCTCGCGTAGTGGACCACACAGAGCCCGTGCATCATCTGCATTTCGAAGAGGCCGCCGAACTTGCCTATTTTGGTGCAAAGATTCTCCACCCCACGTGCGTACAGCCTGCAAAATATGCCGGCATCCCCGTCAGACTGCTCAACACCATGGCTCCGGATGCAGAGGGAACCATGATATCCAATCACACGGAATACGGAAAGATAAAGGCCGTCGCTGCCAAAGACAACATCATCGCCATCAAGATAAAGTCGAGCCGCATGTTGCTTGCCACGGGTTTCCTGCGCAAAGTGTTTGAAATCTTTGAGTCATACCAGACACCTATCGACATGGTATGTACTTCCGAAGTTGGTGTTTCGATGAGTATCGACAATTCCGCCCACCTTGGAGATATTGTCGACGAACTGAAAAAATACGGCACCGTCACTGTAGACACCGGCATGTGCATCATCTGCGTTGTCGGCGACCTCGACTGGTCGAACATTGGTTTCGAGACGCTTGTTCTCGATGCCCTGAAGAATATCCCTGTTCGCATGGTGAGTTACGGCGGCAGCAACTACAATATTTCATTCCTCATTCGCGAAGAGGACAAACGCCGCGCACTGCAGTCTCTTAGCAACACACTGTTTAACAAGAAATCCGACGCTTAATGGCAAAAGGAAAATTTCCCATAGAGAAGTTTCAGTCGCTGCAGACACCTTTCTACTATTACGACACGACGCTGTTGCGCAACACGCTCAACGCCATCAATGCTGAAACTCGCAGCCATGATGCTTTCTTTGTCCACTATGCTGTAAAAGCCAATGCCAATCCACTGCTGCTGCGCATCATTCGCGAAGCAGGCCTTGGTGCCGACTGTGTCAGCGGTGGCGAGATAGAGGCTGCTCTCAAGGCAGGCTTTCCTGCCGGAAAAATTGTGTTTGCAGGAGTTGGTAAATCCGACTGGGAGATACTGCTCGGGCTCAAAAATGACATCTTCTGCTTCAATGTGGAGAGCATTGCCGAACTCGAGGTAATCAACGAATTGGCTGCCCAGCAGAATAAAACAGCACGCATTGCACTGCGGCTCAATCCCAACGTAGGCGCTCACACCCATGCCAATATCACAACAGGACTTGCTGAAAACAAGTTCGGCATTGACATGAGCCAGATGATGAATGTCATAGAGCGAATGTCTGCCATGACCAACGTAAAGTTTGTCGGACTTCATTTCCATATCGGCAGCCAAATTCTCGACATGGGCGACTTCGAGGCTCTCTGCAACCGCATCAACGAACTGCAGAACGAACTGGAGCGCCACCGCATTATCGTTGAGAACATCAACGTCGGCGGCGGTCTTGGCATAGACTATCAGCATCCCAACCGCGTTCCGATTCCTAACTTCCGCGACTATTTTGCCACCTACGCCCGCAAACTTAAATTGCGCCCCAACCAGACATTGCATTTTGAGTTAGGACGTTCGGTAGTGGCTCAGTGCGGCAGCCTCATCGCGCGTACACTCTACATAAAACAGGGTTCTGTAAAACAGTTTGCCATTGTCGATGCCGGATTTACCGACCTTATCCGCCCTGCCCTCTATCAGGCTTACCACAAAATAGAGAATATCAGTAGCGATGAGCCTGTTCAGACCTACGATGTTGTTGGACCGATATGCGAGTCGACTGATGTCTTTGCCAAACAGATCGATCTCAATGCCTGCCGCCGTGGCCACCTGCTGGCAATACGCTCTGCCGGTGCCTACGGAGAGATTATGGCATCACAATATAACTGCCGCCAGTTACCAAAAGCATATCTAAGCGAAGAAATGATATGAAACAGCCTGCAATGGAGACTTTCTTCCGCACTCATCGCTATCTCGTGGAGCATGTAAACGCTCCCGTGCGGCGCACACTGATGGACGAAATCGACTGGTCGGCCCCTCTTATTGGCATAAAGGGTACCCGTGGTGTTGGCAAGACTACTTTCCTGTTGCAGTACGCCAAGGAGAATTTTGACATAGAAGACCGCCAGTGCCTCTACGTCAATATGAATAATTTCTACTTTCAGGGGAGAGGCATTGCCGACTTTGCCAATGAGTTCTACCACACTGGCGGTCGCGTGCTGCTCATCGACCAGGTGTTCAAGCAGCCCGACTGGTCGAAAGAACTGCGCCGCTGTCACGACGAGCACCCCGAACTCCACATTGTCTTCACCGGCAGCAGCGTGATGCGCCTTAAGGACGAAAACCCCGAACTCAACGGGATTGTGCAGTCCTACAATCTTCGCGGCTTCTCCTTCCGCGAATTCCTCAACCTGCTTACCGGCAACAATTTCCAGCCTTATTCTCTCGAAGAAATACTTTCCAATCACGAACGCATTATCAAGCAGATATTGCCGCACGTCTCGCCCAACCGCTATTTCCAGGACTACATCCACCATGGCTTCTACCCGTTCTTCCAAGAGCACCGCAACTACTCGGAAAACCTGCTGAAGACAATGAACATGATGACTGAGGTAGACATACTGCTTGTGAAGCAGATAGAACTGAAGTATCTCACGAAGATAAAGAAGTTGTTCTATCAGTTGGCAGAGGAAGGACCGAAGGCGCCCAACATTTCAAAACTCGCCGCCGACATAGAGACGAGCAGGGCAACGGTAATGAACTACATAAAGTATCTTACTGATGCGCGACTGCTCAATATGATATATCCCGTAGGCAAGGAATTTCCAAAGAAGCCGTCGAAGATAATGCTCCACAACTCTAATCTTCTCTACGCCATCTATCCCATTCGCGTCAGCCAGCAGACGGCGATGGAAACATTCTTTGTCAATGCCCTTTGGAAAGACCATAAGGTAAACCAGCAAGGCCACGACCAGTGTTTCATTGTTGATGGCGATCAGAAATTCCGCATTGTCGATGCCACTGCCAAGCAGCGCTATCAGCCCGACACCATCTATGCACGCTACAACACGGAGATAGGCAAGGACAACATCATTCCACTCTGGCTGCTCGGTTTCCTGTACTAATCAGAACATTGTAGAGGCACAATAAAAAAGGGGCCCGTCTTCACAGATAGAGCCCCCTTCGAGGAAAATGATAAATATAGATTAAAATTACTAGTTGTGTGATGCAAATATAGCAACTATAAAATTACCGTGCAAATTTTCAGTTGAAAAAATGCAGTTTAATCACGTTTTTTTACATTTTAATCCATAATTTTCACTTTTTAAATCTTTTTCAGTGCTTCATAGATGCGCTGCACAGGCAGTCCCATCACATTGAAATAACTGCCGCTGAGTCCTGTCACACCCGTATAGCCTATCCATTCCTGTATGCCGTACGCCCCAGCCTTGTCAAGCGGCAAGTATTTCCCCACGTAGTACTCTATTTCTTCGTCACAGAAACTCTTGAATGTCACGTCGGTTGTCACAGAGAAGTGATGCCGTTTGTCGGTCGTGGTAAGACAAACACCGGTTATCACCTGATGAGTGTTGCCGCTCAGCATGCGCAACATCCGACAGGCATCGTCGCTGTCGTGCGGCTTTCCCAGTACGCTATTGCCCAATACTACGATCGTGTCGGCTGTTATTATCAGTTCGTCGGCAGCCATGGTAGCGACATACGCATTTGCCTTTTTCACGGCAATGTACTCTGCGATTTCCTGCGTTGGCAAATTGTCGGGATAACTTTCGTCTATGCCGTCGATAATACGCACTTCAAAATCGACATCAAGCCCCTTAAGAAGTTCACGACGGCGTGGGGAATTGCTGGCAAGCACCAATTTATATTTACTCATATCATGCAAGATTTCAAAACGTTACCAGCCGAATGCTCTTTCGTCACTTAACCATTTGTCTTGCGCTCTGAGCACCTGTTCTATCACGTCGCGGGCACAGCCATAGCCACCTTTTTGCTGACTGACGTATACGCTAACCTGCTTAACTTCTGCGCAGGCATCGGCCGGACACACGGGACATCCCACGCGGCGCATCACTTCCAGATCGGGCACGTCGTCGCCCATGAAAAGTATCTCGCTGTCGTCCAGACCATGCTTTTCTTTCAGTTCATCGTACACCTTTATCTTCACGGCAGCGCCAAGGAAAATATCCTTCATGCCGAGTCCCTCGTAGCGCTTGCGCACCGACTCTATCTTGCAGCCGGAGATTATTGCCACATGCAGTCCCATCTTTACAGCCAACTGTATGGCATATCCGTCCTTGATGTTCACGGTACGCAATGGCGTTCCATCGGTTGCCAGTGTTATTGTCTCTGCAGACAGGACTCCGTCGAGATCGAACACGAGGGCACGTATCTTTGTCAGGTCGTAGTTTATCATTTTTCTATAGTTGCGTATTGGTGAATGTGTTTTGACATCATTTCGTAAATGCGCTGTGAGTCAGGCCATTCGCCGAGCAGCGCCGTCTGTCGCTCTATCACGTTGGTGTCGTAGCGCACGGCCGGTCCTGTCTGCGCCTCGCGTGGCGACAGCGTGTGTACCTTGCGTGACGTCTCGTCTATCAGCGGCAGCATGGCGTCAAACGACATGCCGTGCCGCTCCAGCAGCGTTGCCGCCATGTCGTAGCAGTGGTTTACGAAGTTGCATGCAAGAACTGCCGCAAGATGCAGATATCTCCTTTGCTCCGTCGACAATATGCTGACACTGCTACTGACCGTAGCAGCCAGGTCGCAGACCGTCTGGCACGTTGCGTCGTCGCTTGCCTCGATGAAAACAGGAATTTCGGTGAAGTCGACAAGTTTCTCACGTGAGAAAGTCTGCATCGGATACATCACTCCGTATCTCTCCACCAAGCCCTGGAAAATGTCCAGCGGCATCGAGCCTGCAGTATGCACGAAGAGTTGCCGCTCCCTACCCTTTGCCGCTTCCGTCGCCACACTTGGCAGCGCTGCGTCGCTTACTGCAAAGATGAATATATCTGCCGTGGCAGGCAACATGTGTATGTCGTCTGTCGCCGTGGCACCGAGTTGCGTGGCCAGTGCTTCTGCCGACTGCGCCGTCCTGCTGTACACCCAGCCAATGTGGTGCCCTCTGCCATGCAGGGCATTACCGAGATTGGTGGCCAGTCTGCCGGCACCTATCAGTACTATTTCCATCGAGTGTTTTGCTGTTTCTTCCGAAGTCATCGCCGGCGCAGGGTCAGTATTTTCCTGCGTGCACCTGCTCCCACTTCAGTTTATCTTCGTTTTGCGGCTTTCGCTCGTCGGCCTTATGTCCGAAGGCAACGATGCAGAGGCATCTCATGTTCTCTGGTATGTCCAGCACGCCCTGTATCACAGTGTCTGCCGACGTACCGTCGCTCAGTCCGCGTCCTCTCATCTGTATCCAGCACGAGCCGAGGCCCAGGTCTTCAGCCTGCAACTGCATGGCAAATGCTGCAATGGCTCCGTCTTCTATCCAGCAGTCGTTCTGCAAAGGGTCGCCAAGTACGGCAACGGCCAGTGCGGCGTTGCTGAGAAATGCTCCGCCCTGCTCCTTTGCGTCAGCAAGTTTCTCCAGGTCGGTCTTGTCGTCTACCACAACAAATTGCCAGTTGCGCTGTCCCTTAGATGTCGGTGCCATCAAGGCAGCACGCATTATGAGTTGCACATCGTCGCCACTGATTTCCTCTTCGGTGAAACGGCGGTGGGAACGCCGCTGCTGTATCAAGTCCTTATAGTCCATCAAAATTTCTGTTTTTTGAAAAAAAATCCGCCAGGCTCACGCCCAGCGGATTTTCTCTCAATTTGTTCGTGCTAATGTAGATTATTATGCATTTGCGCTGTCAGCAGCAGTAGAGTCAACAGCAGTGCTGTCAACAACGCTGTCCACAACCTCCACGCTATCAGTATCCTCAACAGGAGCCTGAGCCTTGTTACCACAAGAAGCGAACGAAATAGCAGCAACAGCCACGAACATCAAAACTAATTTCTTCATTTTTCTAAACTTTTTAAATCTGTAAAACAATCGTTTGTTTATTAAAACGTTGCAAAGGTATGTATTTTTTCAATACGTTGTACTTTTTTTTGAAACTTTTTTTTGACTGTTTTTGTAACTTTTTTGCAAAACGCTAAAAATCAGCATTTTACGAAATGTTAAATTTTGCGTATTTTCTACACTCATTTATAAAATGTGAAAAAAAGGCGCTTTTGTATGGAAAATCACTACCTTTGCCAAACGAAACACGTACACCTATTATATTAATATATATAATGATCGACTCTTCTGCTTTTCAAGGCAAGCGTGCTGTATACTACACACTGGGATGCAAGTTGAATTTCTCCGAGACATCTACGTTTGGCAAGATGTTGGAGGAACTGGGCATGGTAACAGCGAAGAAGGGCGAACAGGCCGACCTGTGCCTGATAAACACATGTTCCGTTACAGACGTTGCCGACCATAAGTGTCGGCAGATTATCCACCGCATGGTTCGCCGGCACCCTGGGGCTTTTGTCGTGGTCACGGGCTGCTATGCACAACTTAAGCCCGATGCCATTGAGCGCATTGACGGAGTCAACCTGATACTTGGCTCCAACGAGAAGGCCACCCTCGTGCAGCATCTTGCCGATGCGTGGACCAATCCAGGTGAGACGCGTTCTTTCACGCTTCCCACGAAAGACATAAAGAGTTTTGCGCCATCCTGTTCGCGCGGCAATAGAACCCGCTACTTCCTCAAGGTTCAGGACGGGTGCGACTATTTCTGCACCTACTGCACCATACCATACGCCCGCGGCTTCAGCCGCAACCCCAGCATTGCCTCTCTCGTGCAGCAGGCACGTCAGGCTGCTGCCGAAGGCGGCAAGGAAATTGTGCTGACAGGTGTCAACATCGGCGACTTCGGCAAGACAACCGGTGAGAGTTTTCTCGACTTGGTAAAAGCGCTCGACGGGATAGAGGAAATAAAGCGCTATCGCATCAGTTCGCTTGAGCCCGACCTTATTAGCCAGGAACTGATAGACTACTGCGCCTCCAGCCGTGCTTTCATGCCACATTTCCACATCCCTTTGCAGAGCGGAAGCGACGCAGTACTGCAACTGATGCACCGCCATTACGACAGCCGTCTCTTTGCTGACAAGATATATGCTGTAAAAGCCGCCATGCCCGACGCTTTCATCGGTGTAGACGTGATGGTGGGCTGTCGCGGCGAGACAGCAGAGCGTTTCGAAGAGTCGTATGCGCTGCTGGATGGCCTCGAAGTAAGCCAACTGCACGTATTCCCCTACTCTGAGCGCCCCGGCACTCAGGCTTTGAAAATCCCTCATGTGGTGAGCGATGCCGAAAAGCGCGCACGCAGCGCGCGCATGCTTTCGCTTTCAGCCGAAAAGACCCGCAACTTCTATACACGCTATCAGTCTGCCGAGGCAGAAGTGCTCTTCGAGCGTGCCACTCGCGGGCGCGCAATGCACGGCTTCACTGCCAACTACATACGCGTGGAACTGCCGGCATCGGTGGCTCGTGAGGAATATGACAACCAACTGCTGCGCGTCCGCCTGGGCGACTTCAACAGGGACGGCTCTGCCCTGCTCTGCCAAATCCTATAACCTTTTTGCCGACAATGAAACTGGCCATAGTAATACTCAACTGGAACGGAGCCGCAATGCTGCGGCGCTTTCTGCCAAGCGTTCTGACCTACTCCCAGAGTGAGGCGACGGTGATAGTAGCCGACAATGCCTCTACCGACGACTCGCTGGAAGTGCTGCACAACGAGTTTCCCGAATGTGGCATCATCCAACTCGGCCGCAACTGGGGCTTTGCCGAGGGCTACAACCGTGCCCTCAGGCAGGTGGAAGCAGAATATTACCTGCTGCTCAACTCTGACATTGAGGTGAGCCACCACTGGCTTACGCCGATGATAGAACTGCTCGACACCCACAGCGATGTCGCCGCCTGCCAGCCCAAACTGCTTTCTGTTGCCGACCACGACATGTTTGAATACGCGGGTGCCGCCGGTGGCTACCTTGACCGCTATGGCTATCCCTTCTGCCGAGGCAGGATATTCGACACCGTGGAGCGCGACAATGGGCAGTACGACTTCCAGACCGACATTCTCTGGGCCTCGGGCGCTGCACTGATGATACGCTCGAGCGACTACTGGAGCGTGGGAGGGCTTGACGGACGCTTCTTTGCCCACAACGAGGAGATAGACCTTTGCTGGCGGCTGCGGCTGCGCGGCCGGCGGATAGTGTGCGTCAGCGACAGTTGCGTATACCACGTAGGCGGAGGAACGCTGCCCAAGGGCAATCCGATGAAGACCTATCTCAACTTCCGCAACAACCTAACCATGCTCTACAAATGTCTTCCCGACGGTGAGTTGCGCCACGTGATGCGCTGGCGATGGTTGCTCGACCGCCTTGCTGCATGGCAGATGCTTGTCATAGGCCGCAGTTGGCAAGACTTCTGCGCCGTCTATCGTGCCCGTCGCGATTTCCGCAGACGGCGCAAGGAATTCGATGCCGACCGCGCAGCCATCCAGTCGGGCCGCGTGGCAAAAGAAATACCAGAGCAGCGGCATTTCTCCGTGCTCTGGCAGTATTACGTCAGGCGCAAGCGCCTTTTCTCCGATTTAGTATAGCAGTGGGTGCTGCAATTCGCGGCGCCATTTCTCCAGATAGTCAAACCATTCCCGTGCGGAATGGTAGCCGAACGTCTCGTTGGCCGAACAGAACGTGATATTGTAGTGCAGTTCGTCCGTAGCAGTGCTTATGACGAAGGGATAGTTGTCCTTGTCGGCAGGGAGTTCGCTGACAATATTGTTCTCAGCGAGATAAATGCCCAGGCCAACTGTTTCGCGCTTGTGTCCTGCCGAGTCTTTCTCGCTGACAGGCCAGTCGGTTCCCCAGCAGCCGCGCAGTCCATGCTTGTCGCTGTATTCCTCAGAGTTCTTCACGTTTATCAGTCCCGTAGCAAAGCGGTAGTCGGTAGCAACCTTGTCGAAACGGATGTCTACCTGGCAATCGCGCCGACCGGCATACAGCGTGTAGCGGGTCAGCATGGTTATTGGTGCCGGATGGAAGGCATTGGCTGCCGACGTTGAGCGCCAGCCTTCGTCCTTCACCTCTACTATTGTGCGCAGAGGGCCGCGGCTCACTACCCTCAGCGTACGATACTGCACATCGTTGAGCATCTGCGGCGACTGTCCGTCCCATCCGCGCAGCGTACCGAGTCCTAAGGTGTTGCCCACCCACAGCACGTCGTCGCCAAAGCCGGCAGCCTTCTGCTCTGCATCGGGATAGAACTGCGTCTGGCGCAACTCCAGTCCCTTGCGATACTTGCCGTAGAGATCAATGGTCTGACGGTGGTCGAAATAAACGCGATAGGCCACCAACTCATTCTCAAAGGCCGGCCCGTGATGGTGGAGCATCGAATAGGGATTGACACCACGGTCTACGGTGAGGCTGCTGATATAGAGATCCTGCTTGTTGGAACTCTTTATCTTCCTGTTGGTGAGCATCATGTCGGCATATACGCGCGGCTCGTACTGCCGCGGCTCGCCCTGCGTGAGCAACTGCACCGTGAACTGCTGCTTACCGCGCTTTGCGATGTCGGTGAGAAAGCACAACTCGTCGTAGCGGCCGTCGCCGTCGAGGTCGTCCAACTGCGAGGGCACTTCCTGCCCGTTGAGAGTAACCACGGCCTGTCGCACGTCGATGCCGTAGCGTGACAGTTGCACCACTACAGGCTGTGCTTCGCGATCGGCCTTCAGGGGATTGGCCACTGTAAGTTGGAAAGTGGTCTGTGCTCCTGCCAAAACAGGCATAAGGATACATCCAAGAGCAATGGAGAGAAATCTTTTCATTTTTCCAGTAAATTTCTGTAGTATATGTTTTCCACAAAAATACAGGAATTTATACCGATTTTTATCTTTTTTTAGGTTAAAATTTGGATTTTACAATATTTTTTAGTACTTTTGCCCACGTTTTTAACAATAATAAAACTTTCTACACGCTTATTCATCGTGCGCAAGATTTATTTCACCCTCTCTCTCATCATGCTGATTTGCTTCGGTTGCGAGTGGCAACTGAAGCAAGTCGACGAGCGACTGGCCGACAGCGATGTCACGATAGAGCGTTTCGACAGGATAGAAAGCCACTTTCTTACCACGGGCGACCGTTCGGCTCTGCAGCAGATGAACACCAATTTTCCGATGCAGACGCGCACTCTGATAGAAGACGTGCTTAAGATAGGCCACGTGAACGATGCCGACATCAACACCACATTCCACACGTACTTTCAGGACAGCATACTGCAGCGCATGATAGCCGACGTGGCTGTGGAATTTGCCGATATGGACGATGTGACAAGCCAGTTGTCGGCAGCATTCTCGGAAATGAAGAAGCAGTTGCCCCTTGTGGGGCAGCCGACGGTCTATACGCAGATTGGCTCGTTCGACCAGAGCATCATTGTAGGCCACGGCACTCTGGGCATATCGCTCGACAAATATCTGGGCAAGGACTATCCATTCTATGTAGACAACTACGATGCTGCTCAGCGCATTATAATGACACGCAACATGATTGTTCCCGACTGTCTGAGTTTCTATCTGCTCAGCCAGTTTCCACCTGCCGACAACACGCAGCAGATACAGCAGCGCCATCTGTACATGGGCAAAATCCAGTGGGTGGTCAACAAACTGATGCGCCGTCGTGTATTCCGCAATTCGTATGTCAGCGCCATCGACCGCTATATGCAGCAGCATCCCGACACCGACTATTCCGCCCTGCTGAACCGCCGCCTGTGGTGCAAGAATAAAAAGTAATAGGCGTCCCCTATATTATTCAACACAATAAAAGCACGTTTCCGCGAAACGTGCTTTTTTTTTCATTACTGCTGTTTTAATTTTCATTACTGCTGTTTTAATTTTCATTACTGCTGTTTTAATTTTCGTCAGCGCTGTTTTTATTTTCGTCAGCGCTGTTTTTATTTTCAAAAAAACAGCAGTTTTTTTTGCCGTGTGTAAGTGGCTGAAAATCAGATGCTATCCAACGCCTGTCGAAGCCATTCAAGATAGGCTTCGACATCCTCGTCGTAGGAGCGCGGCGGCGCTATCCGACGGCCGTCGGGCGAAAGGAGGACATAGTATGGCTGTGTGTTGGCACCAAACATGCTGGCCTGAAGGTGGCTCCACTTGTCGCCGACGCTGCGCAGCGTGCGCTTCTTGCCGTTTGGCATCTCTACGGTAATGGGCGACGGCAGAGAAGTCTTGTCGTCAACATAGAGCGAGACGAGCACGTAGTCGCGCGTAAGCAGACGGGCTACACGGCTATCAGTCCACACTGCCGCCTCCATCTTGCGGCAGTTGACACATCCGAATCCTGTAAAGTCGAGCATCACGGGCTTGCCCTCTGCCTTTGCAGCAGCCATGCCCTCATCGAAATCGCGGAAGCGTGCTTCTACGAAGCCTACGCTCCCGTCAGACGCTACGGCGCTATCCGAAAGAGGTCGGAAATCCTGAGTCCACATGGGCGGAGTGAATGCCGAGATTGCTTTCAGCGGTGCTCCCCACAATCCGGGTATCATATACACAGTAAATGCGAGGGAGGCCAGTGCCATGAAGAGCCTTACCACCGAGGTGGAGCGCTCATCGGCATCGTCGTGCCTGAACCGGAGCCATCCCAGCAGATATGCGGTAAGCAGCGCGGAGAGTGCTATCCAAATGGCGAGAAACACCTCGCGGTCGAGCAGTCGCCAGCCGTATGCCATGTCGGCTACGGAGAGGAACTTCAGCGCAAAGGCAAGTTCCACGAAAGCCAGCGTCACCTTTACGGTGTTCATCCATCCGCCCGACTTCGGCATCTGCTTCATCAGCATGGGGAACAGCGAGAAGAAGGCAAAGGGCACGGCAAGCCCGACGGCGAAGCCAAGCATGCCTACCGTCGGCGCAAGCAGGCTGCCCTGCGTGGCAACCGACACGAGCAGCAGACCTATGATAGGCCCCGTACACGAGAAACTGACAAGCACCAGGGTGAAGGCCATGAGAAATACCGACAGCATGGAGCGTAGCGAAGCATTGCCGCCCGACGTGGTGCTTAGCGTGTCGACCTTGCGGTCAACGCTGTTGGCCCACGATGAGGGCAACGTCAGTTCAAATGCGCCGAAGAAGGAAATGGCAAACACTATCAGGAGCAGTGCGAAGAAGATGTTGAACCACGCATTGGTGGCCATGGCATTGAGGGCGTTCTCTCCGAAGATCAGCGTCACCACCACTCCAAGAGTGACGTATATCACAATGATGCTCAGTGCATAGAGCAATGTCTCGCGTATGGCCGTGGTGCGCTGCTGATTGCGCTTGAGGAAGAACGACACGGTCATAGGGATGATGGGCCACACGCAGGGGGTCAGCACAGCCAGCAGTCCTCCCAGCAGTCCGGCCAGAAAGACAGCGAGCAGACCCTTGTCGCCCATCGGCTCTGAAGAAACGTCTGGTGATGCGGCAAGCGATGCAGTGTCGGACGGAGCAACGCCACTTGCTGCTACGGCGCTGTCGGAGACTACCGCGAGACTGCTGTCGGAGGCCGCGGCCACTGCAGCAGCGGTCGTTGGCACCGTAACAGGCTCTACGGCGTTGGCCTCTGTTATGCCCGACTTGCCGTGCTCGCTAAACTCCACCGTGGATGGCGGCAGGCACACCTCGTCGCTGCATGCGCCATACTCCAGAAAGCCCTGTATGTCATAGGACGGAGCGGTGAAGCGGATGCGCTGAGTGAAGGTGGCCGCATGCTCAAAGTAGCGCACTACGGCATTGAACATGTTGTCGAAGTGCTCTTGCTCCCCTTTCCCGGGACGCAGTTTGCCGACAAGTTCGGCACCGCTGAGTTTCTCTACGGTAAGCGTGGCGGCCACAGGACCTGCCGTAACTTCCGTGGAATAGACATGCCACCCTGCATCTATCGCTGCGCTGAACACGAGTTCTGCCTCGTCGCCCTGCAGACGATGGAGCGACGTCGTGAAATGTACAGGGTCGGCCATCTGGCACCATGCACTGCCCAAGGTGGCAAGCATGAGCGTCAGCAAAAGCATGAGGCGTTTCATATCGTAATGGTGCTTACACCTATTATATATATTAATAGGCGCCGGGAAAGACTAAATTTTCAGTTCCTTCATTATCTCGCTCATGCGCTGCAGCGTAGAGATGCGCGTAGGAACAAGCGGCAGGCGCAGCACATTGTCGATGTATCCCATCTCGTGAAGCATGGCTTTCACACCTGCTGGATTGCCGTCGACAAAGAGCAGCGAGAAAAGGTCGATGAAGCGATGGTGGATTTTGCGCGCCGGATCGTATTCGCCCTTCATCTGCAGGCGAATCATTTTTGAGAACTCCTTGGGAAGGGCATTGCCTATGACACTGATAACACCCACGGCGCCACACGAAACCATGGGAAAGGTAAGGGCATCGTCGCCGGAAATGACATCAAATGACTTCGGCTTGTTCTTGATAATCTCGTCGACCTGCTCCAGATTGCCCGACGCTTCCTTGATGGCCACAATATTTTCGCAGTCGTGAGCAAGACGCACGGTGGTCTCTGCCTTCATGTTGACGCCAGTGCGCCCGGGCACATTGTAGAGCACTACGGGCAGCGACGTGGCTGCGGCAATGGTCTTGAAATGCTGATAGAGACCTTCCTGCGACGGCTTATTGTAGTAGGGACATACGCTGAGTATGCCGTCAATGCCCTTGAAGTCGCGCGTATGCAATTCCTCGACGATGGCTGCTGTGTTGTATCCGCCACATCCCATCAGGATAGGCACTCTGCCACCTACCAGACTCACTACGGTGTCCTTGATTTTCTGCTTCTCATCTTCGGTGAGCGTAGGAGTCTCACCAGTGGTAGCCAATATACAAAAAAAGTCGGCCCCATTGTTCAACTGGTATTCAACCAGTCTGATGAGCGACTTGTAGTCTACTTGTCCGTCGGGAGTGAAAGGGGTGATGAGCGCAATACCTAAACCTTTGAATATGTTGCGTGCCATAAAGAAAAACGTTGTTCTGCTTGCAAAAATACACATTTTTATTATATTAACTTACATTGTTGTGAAAAAAAACACTAAATTTGCAGCATTCTTTACGACATTGGATTGAAGAATGACAACGAGGAAAACGATATGCCGGTGCACCACGGTGCTGCTTGCTGCGACACTGCTGATATGCGGATGCAAGACTCACCGCAACTATCCAGGTCGTCGCACCAAGAAAAACCGCACTGAATATCACCAGTTGAACGAGCAGATGTTGCAGATGGACAGCACGGCACTGCGGACCATCGCGGAACGGATGGCAACAGGCACCGACTCAAACGACTACTACGACTACCACCTGATGTACGGGCGCCACTATCTTCTGACAGCCCATCCCGACTCTCTCCTGCCCTATGTAAGGCGCACCATACGCTACGTGAGTTCGGTACATCCCACGGCACGCACGCGCGGACTGGGCGCCACGGCACTCAGCGCTGTTGCGTCGTATCTCTATCTGCTTCATCGCGACATCGACAGCACTATTACGCTCTACAGGCAGGCTTACAAGATGATGGTCACCAGCGACATGCTGGAGAACACGCCCGACCTGAGCGCTAATCTGGCCGATGCCTATGTGGAAAAGAACCGTCTGGCAGAGGCAGCCCACTGGTATCGCCACGCCATAGTGCTTGCCGACTCGCTGCAACTGACTCCGGAGAAAAGCATAACGCTGTACATGGGACTGGGGCGCATCTACACCACGCTGGGCGACTATGCTTCGGCGCGCCATTACTATGAGATGACGGAGGAGCACTACGACAAGATACTGCCAAACATGCAGTCGTACTTCCTCAACAACTACGGCAACTACTTCTACTACACGGGCGACTACGACAATGCGCTGCGCATGTTCCGAAGACTGAAGAGCCATCTGGAAAAGTATGAAATGACAGGCTACTTCGACATGTATCTCTGCAAGGTCAACATGGCCGACGCGATGCTCAATCTCGGCATGCTCGACTCGGCCAAGGTCTACGTGGGTGAAGCGGATACGTACTTCAAGGAAAATCAGATTGAGGTGGGACAGCACTACGCCAACACCATACGCATCGGCATAGCGCTGAAAGAGCACCGCTACGACGAGATAGAACGCATCGTCAAGGGCGAAGGACCGCTGCACAGCAATGCCGAGATGCAGGGCATACGCAACAAATATCTCAAGGAATACTATGCTGCACGCGGCGACTACCGCAACGCATATCTCCAACTGTGCGAGGAAGTTAGCACGAAAGACTCGACCGACAGTTACCGCCAGCACATGCTGACCGTGGAGATAATAACACGGCTCAGCGAGGACACTATGCGACTGCACCACCAACTGGCCATGAGCGAGCGCGAAGTGAGGTATGCCAAGTCGCAGGAGGCTCTCTACACGCTGGTGCTGCTGCTCATAATAGTGGTGCTGCTCATAATAGCATGGCTGGCCTACGAGCACCGCAGGCGGCTGAAGAACCAGATGGACATGCTGGCGCTGCGGCTGACGCTGGCAAGGCAGAGAATTTCGCCCCACTTCGTGTTCAACATTCTCAACTCGCGGATTAGCAAGACAGACAAGAAGGAGGCCGACACGCTGGTCAATCTGGCGCGCATCATAAGGGCAAATCTCGACATGTCGCAGAAGACGTTTGTCACGCTGAGCGAGGAACTGAAGTTTGTCAGGGAGTACGTGGAACTGGAGCGCCAACTGATAGGCGAAGACTTCACCTTCACCGAGCAGACACCGCCGGAGGAGGAAATGGACGGCGTGATGATACCGTCGATGCTGATACAGATAATGGTGGAAAACGCCATAATCCACGGGCTGAAGGGACTGAAGGGCGAGAAGCGCCTCTCGATAACGGTGGAAACCGACGACGAGACGACAACGATATGCGTGGCCGACAACGGGCCGGGCTTCGACGTGCGGCAGTACCAGCAAGGGCAGTCACGCACAGGGCTAAACATCATCCGCCACACGCTGGCCGTGATAAACGAGGAGAACCCTAAGCACAAGATGGTCTTCAACATCCGCAACAACAACGGATGCGAGGCCACGATAAGCATTCCGCGAAGCCTGAAACTCACCAACTAACTACAGGAAAGGGAGAAGCAATGAAAGTAGTCATAATAGACGACGAGCAGGTGTCGATAGACCTGCTGACAAGCCATCTGAAGCAGTATGCCGACGTGGAGATAGCAGGCACGGCCAACAACGGTGAGACGGGCATCAGCATGATCAGGGCCATGCAGCCCGAACTGCTTTTCCTCGACGTGGAACTGCCGGACATGAGCGGACTGGACTTTCTGGAACATGTCGACACCATAGCGGAACAGAAGTGCAAAGTGGTGATATACACTGCTCACAGCGCTTACATGCTTACGGCTTTTCGCAACAAGGCTTTCGACTTTCTACTGAAGCCTGTCGACCCTTCGGAACTGGCCAAGGTGATGAGCCGCTACCGCAGCGAGACGGACCAGACGACATCGGCCGACGGCGACGTGTACCGGCAGAACGGTCTTGGCCGCCTGCTTTTCAACACGCGCACGGCAGAATATCGCGTGGTGAACGTCAGCGACATCGGGCTCTTCCAGTACAACAGCATACAGCGCGTCTGGGAGGTGGTGGCTGCCGGACTGCAGGAGCCGCTACGGCTGAAGCGCTCGGCCAACAACGTGTCGCTGCTGGCCATCGACCCTCGCTTTGTACAGGTGAGCCAGCGCTACATCATCAACATCAACTGCCTGATGGAGGTAAGCGACGGCACGTGCCGCCTGTTCCCTCCCTTCGACGGTATAGAATATGTGAAGGTGGGGCGCACATTCAAGAAGCACCTCATGGACTGCTTTAGCAAAATTTAGACAGCATCGACCATTGACCATTGAACATTTTTTCTGGCGAAACCATGCGGCGAAGCCGAGCGTACAGGTGACTGTTTAGAGTTGACAGTTCTTGGCAGAGCCATGCGGACATAAAAAAGAAGTGAGAGGTGCGCTGCATCTTTCACTTCTGTAATAATTGGCCAAAGGGCAATGGTCAATGGCCTACCCTTTCCTCAGCACTACGGCAGAGCGTGCCGGGATGTACAACTTGAGCCACTCCTTGTGGTCTTCGACGTAGAGAGGGTCGTAGTTGGTGACGTGGGTCACGCTGTCGTCGGCGAAGCCGTTGCCTCCAAACTCTTTGGCGTCGGTGTTGAGCACCACCTCGTAACTGCCCGTGGGCACGAGGAAGCCATAGTCGGTGTAGGAGCGCGTCGGCGAGAAGTTGAAGACGAAGACGAGGTCGCCCCTCATGTAGCAGAGCACCTGGTCGCCGTCGGAGTGCCATATCTCGGTGACGGGTGTGGCCTGGAAGTTCTTCTGGCTCTTGATTACCTCGAGCATGCGGCGGTCGAAGTCGCCGAGCCAGTGGTAGCAGAGTTCCTTATTGTCCACGAGGTTCCACTGGCGGCGTGCATACTTGTACGACCATCCGTTGCCTTCGCGTGGGAAGTCAATCCATTCGGGATGGCCGAACTCGTTGCCCATAAAGTTGAGGTATCCGCCGTTGATGGCTCCTGCGGTGACGAGTCGTATCATCTTGTGCAAGGCGATGCCTCGCTGTGCCATGTCGTTCTCGTCGCCCTTCTTGAAGTGCCAGTACATGTCTGCATCGATGAGGCGGAAGATGATGGTCTTGTCGCCCACAAGTGCCTGGTCGTGGCTTTCGCAGTAGGAGATAGTCTTCTCATCGGGGCGTCGGTTGCGCACTTCCCAGAAGATGCTGCACACGTTGATGTCCTCGTCGCGCACCTCCTTGATGGTCTTTATCCAGTAGTCGGGAATGTTCATTGCCATGCGGTAGTCGAAGCCGTATCCTCCGTCTTCGAATGTGGCAGCCAGTCCGGGCATGCCGCTCACCTCCTCGGCAATGGTGATGGCCCGTGGGTTTACCTCGTGAATGAGTCGGTTGGCCAGTGTGAGATAGCAGATGGCGTTGTCGTCCTCATGGCCGTTGAAGTAGTCGCCGTAGCCAGTGAACGCCTCTCCCAGCCCGTGGCTGTAGTAGAGCATCGAGGTCACGCCGTCGAAGCGGAAGCCGTCGAAGTGGAACTCCTCGAGCCAGTACTTGCAGTTGGAGAGCAGGAAGTGGAGCACCTCGGTCTTTCCGTAGTCGAAGCAGAGGCTGTCCCATGCCGGGTGCTCGTGGCGGTCGCCTGGGTAGAAGAACTGGTTGGGATCGCCACAGAGGTTGCCCAGTCCCTCCACCTCGTTCTTCACGGCGTGCGAGTGGACGATGTCCATGATGACGGCTATGCCCATCTTGTGGGCTGTGTCTATCATCTCCTTCAGTTCCTCGGGGGTGCCGAAGCGGCTCGACGGTGCGAAGAAACTTGATACGTGGTAGCCGAATGAGCCGTAGTAGGGGTGCTCCTGTATGGCCATCACCTGTATGGCGTTGTATCCGTCTTTCTTCACTCGCGGCAGTATGCTCTTGGTGAACTCCTTGTATGTGCCCACCTTTTCGGCGTCCTGCGCCATACCCACGTGACATTCGTAGATGAGCAGTGGCGACTTGTCGGGCTTGAACGTTTTCTTTTTCCAGACGTAGGGCTCTGCCGGGTTCCACACCTGTGCCGAGAATATCTTGGTTTGCTCGTCCTGCACCACTCGGCGGCACCATGCCGGAATGCGCTCTCCCTGTCCGCCCTGCCAGTAGACCTTCATCTTGTAGAGTTGTCCGTGCTGCAGAGCCTTCTCGCTGAGGCGGAGTTCCCAGTTGCCCGTGCCCTCTATGCGCTTGCAGCGGTAACGCTCTTTCTCCTGCCAGTCGGAGAAGTCGCCTATGAGGTATATGTCGGTGGCGTTTGGCGCCCACTCGCGGAACACCCATCCGCGCTGCGTCTTGTGCAGTCCGTAGTAGAGGTGGCCCGAGGCAAACTCGGACAGTGTCTGCCGTCCATGTCGCGTCAGTTGGTCTATCTGCCACAGGGCGTGGTCGTGGCGTCCGCGTATGGCTTGCTCGAAGGGCTCGAGCCATGCGTCGTTTCTCACCAGCCCGATGTGGGCGGAGGCTGCCGCCTTCTTTGCCGTCGTCGTAGTCTTCTTCCTTGTTGTTGCCATAAATATCGTTTTAAAGTTCAACTGTCAACTGTCAACTGTTTTTCACCTTAAAAATCGCCTTCTTGAGGCTCTCCACTCCTGCTATGCATGGTGCATGTCCGTCCTGTGGAAAGAAGATGGCGAAGGCTCCCGGCCGGCATGTCACATAACTCTCTGCTGCCAGGCCCGGTATCTTGGTGATGTCCTTCTCGGCGTTGTATTCTGCCTGCGGCAGAGCCTCTCGCGGCGTGTAGCCGTAGGTCTCGGGAGCCGAGAGGGGTATCTGTATGTCTAACATCCTGTCGTGGGTCTCCAGCACGGCCTCGTCGGGCGTCTTGCCGCGTGCGGTGGTGATGTTAAGGAAGAGGTCGCGGCCCTCTATCTCGTACTTACCCTCGTCGAGAGCATTGAGGTCGTGGACGGCCAGGAAGTCTGCTACTTTCTGGAAGAGGGGGTTCACTGCAGCATACTTGTGCAGGTTGTCGAGCGTGTCGATGATCATAGTGCTTTTCTGTTTTAGGTTATGTTTAAAAAAATAATGTTGTTTCTTTTGGGCAAAGATACGCAGAATTCCTCTACGCAACAAAATATTTTTGCATCATTTTCCAACGGGTGCGCCATTTTTTTCACGGGAAGGGTAAAACATAACTTGCAGTTCTATACACAAAAATTCGTCAGCCTCGACAAGAAACGAGACTGACGATTCGCTTTGCGCTATACAACATGCTATTTTATGGCATAATTATTTTCCTGCCGTCAACAATATTCAGACCAATTTGTAGACTGGACAGCCTGCGTCCACCAAGGTTGTAAATAGTCATTAGGTATTCACAATTTTTTTTACATTTCATCCATTGAAGATAAGTTTTCAGTATTAAAGTTACCGGCAAGTGACCATGCGCATAAACAAGCAAGAACAGTTCACGCCCTGTCAGGACACGAACCTTCTGAACTGCTTGCTCTCGTGCGCGAATAATTTGCCGGTATTCGAATTGAGAGAGACAAGAACAGAAAGCCTATATATCTTTAAAAAGACTATCGAACGGGATGTATGACGACGCACTTTTCCGCTTCGCGGTTAATAATAGTTTGTCTCATTCCCCTGGAAGTGCCACACTTGGCATGGCTATGGCTCCCCATTGTTTGTCCTTACTGTCTAATTCTTAAAAAATAATTTAGTTAATTATAAATACTATTTATTAATATGGTATATCTGTAAGACTCTTGACTTCATGATTTTTACTTTTCCCTCACTTCCTGTCCTCCTGTCGGTGGCCACGAACGTAGGTACCCTGGGCTACGACGTTGCCATTTGAGTCCTTCTCAACAAAGCGACCATCGCGGCGGTCGTCGACATAGGAGCCCTCGAAACGGCGACCGGCGCTGTCCTGCTCGATGGCAGGACCATGACGGAGACCATGGCGGAAATGACCCTTGAACTTGGAGCCGTCGGCATAGCGGGCAATGCCCTCTCCATGGATGGTGCCGTCTTGAAACTGGCCCTCGAAGACATCGCCGTTGCGCATGGTGAGACGACCGCGGCCGTTGGGCTTGTCGGCATGCCACTCGCCCTGATAGGAACTGCCGTTGCTCCAGACGAGAAGGCCCTGCCCCTGCTTGTCACCACCGACGAAACTGCCCGTGTACTTGTCGCCATTGGCATAACTGAACACGCCCTGACCCGTGCGCTCGCCCTCGTAGTAGTCGCCCTCGTAGACGTCGCCGCTCTGAAATTTGTAGATGCCCTTGCCGTGGGGCCTGTCGAAGCGCCACTGGCCGATGTAGAGGTCGCCGTTGGAGTACTTGAAGATGCCGCGCCCATGGCGGAGATTGCTCTGAAACTGGCCCTCGTAGAAGGAACCGTCGGGCCAGTGAAACTCTCCGCGACCGCTCTTCATGTCGTCCTTCCACTGCCCCTTATACCAGGCGCCGCCTTGGAAGGTGTACTGACCCTGACCCTCGCGCTTGTCGTGGCGCCACTCGCCGTCGTAGCGGTCGCCATTGTAGTAGTACATCACGCCGTGGCCGTGCTGCTCGTCGACATACCACAGGCCGACGTACTTGTTGTTGTTCTGGAAGTAGAAGGTGCCCTGGCCGTGCTGATGGTCGTTGAGCCACGAACCCTCGTATTTCTCGCCGTCGGAGAAGGTGTAGGTGCCGCGACCCTGACGGCGGCCCTTCTGGTAGTCGCCCTCATACCAGTCGCCATTCTTGTAGGTAGTGCGACCCTTGCCATGGGGCTTGCCGCCTGCCATCTCGCCTTGGTAGTTGCCGCCGTCGGACGTGGTGCATGAGCCGAGGGTGATCTTCTGCGCCGCAGCAGACGAGGCGCAAAGCGCGATAAATATTGAAAGGATGTATCTCGATGTTGTCATATATATGTTTTTCTCTTTTTTTCTCCCTGCAAAAATATGGTTTATTTGGCCAAAGGTAAACAAAAAAGGCTGCAACGGCCAAGACTATTAAAAAATTTTCACTAACTTTGCATTTCATTATAATGTCAGCAAAATAAAACAAAAAAGTGCAACGCAACATGAAGAGACTATGCCGGGCCGCCATGGCCCTCGCGCTGGCCGCGACCCTATGGACAGCATGCAGCCAGAGCAGCAGGCGACAGGCCAAGTACGAACAGATGATAGACAGCATACGCAGGGCGGAAGTGGCCCGCACACTGCTCAAGGCTGACGGCGTCGGCGACCCCGTGGCCACATTCTTCGACACGCTGGCGCTTAAGCCGCTGCCCATGCAGTACTCTAAGGGATTTGTCGACTATCTGCCGCAGATGAAGCAAGTGCCTGCCGACTTTAACGCACGCTTCGACTATGCGAGCGACGCCGTGCTCTACGCCATGAGGCTGCCCTCTGCCGGCGACCACAGGCTGGCAGTGGTGGCAGAGAGGCTCGACTCGGCCACCACGCTGCTCTATCTCTGCACACTCAACAGCGACTACGTGCTCGAGGACAGGCTGCTGATGTACGAGGAGAAGCGGGAAGAGCGCAAGGGCGAGAAAGGCACCGTCAGACAGGAGTACTACATCACGTCCGACCACGAGATAACGCTGCTCAGGCACTTCCGCCCCGACGCCCCCGCTGCCGCAGCAACAGAGGAGAGTGCGCGTCGATACATAGTGAACAACGAAGGCCTGTTTGAGGAAATAATAATAGAATTGTAATCTCTCACCTCTCAATGGTCAATGGTCAATGACCACCTTTCCGCTCGGCTCCGCCGCTTTGGCCTTGGTCAAAGAACTGTCAACTCCCCCAACTCTCACTCCCTATACACCCACGACGCTACGCTGTTGACCCACGGAATGGAAATCCGGAACCAGCGGTAGCCGCTCACCTCCTTGCCGCCGAAGCGAAGAATGAAGTCGCGGTAAGGATTTTTTCGTAACGGAAGGCCCACATCGACAAAACGAATATGCGCCATGCCCGAGGCACTGGCGTCAAGAATGGCCTGCCACACGGTGACGGCACGCGGATAGAAAGGAGCATAACTCTTGCCACGGGCACTGGAGTACCACAGATAGGCGTCGCCGCCCGACATGACACAGGCACAGCAGCCTATCACACGGTCGCGGTACTTGGCAATATAGAGACGGCCGCGGCCGCTCTCCACGAGGCCACGGAAGAAACTCCCGTCGGGAACATATCGCCAAGGCCGCAGCCAGTTGTGCTGATGCAGCAGACAGTCGAACCCCTTAAAATCCTGTTCCGTCTCAACCTGCCCCACCACAACACCACGGCCGAGCGCTGTCTCTATATGGCGCTTCTGGCGAGGCAGAATACGCTCCTCGGGACTGCGCGAATGAAGCGAGTTGTGAATGTTCATCCACTTCACAGGAAAAAAGCCCGACGTACGCAGTTTCTTGTAGCCGAACATCTTGTGCGACAGATGGCTGAACTCCATATAGAAGGCACGCCGCCCGAACCTTCCCACCAGAGCGTCGACCATCATGCCAAACCACTCCTGGCGGTGCTCGTCGCCGTCATACTCGCCGTCGCCCATCACACGCAGATGCATCACCAGCCACGGCGGAAGCCACGACCGCTTGTAGCGCACCACGGCAAGCATGTGGGCTGCCACACGCCCCTCGCCGTCGCTCAGCACCGCCATGTAAGGCTTGTGGCGAGGCGTTCGCTCGCACAGCAGCATAAGGTCTGGACTGTGAAAATAGTCGGTCGAGACCATAGGAGGAAGGTCGCTGGCATGCTCGTAGATGCGGACGCTCGGCTTATTCATATTGCAAATGTAAACAAAAAGCAATGACTTCGCCAACTCATAATGCAATATTTTTCTCCCATGTTTCGCATAAAAAAAGTTAAATGTTTGCCCGTCTACGAAAATCAGACTACTTTTGTCAATGGTCATGGAAAACAATGTAACAATAGCCATACCTGTATACAACGCTGCCGCCAGTCTGCGTGACACTTTGGAGTCGGCTCTGGCACAGACTTTCGCCGACATAGAATTCCTCATACTCGACGACTGCGGCACCGACGGCTCGATGGACATCGTCTGCGAAATGCAGAGACAGCATCCGCGAGGCAGCAGCATACGCATCGTCAGACAGCCGCACAACATGGGCGTAGGCGCTGCGCGAAACCGCATACTCGACGAGGCGCGCGGCAGATACCTCTACTTCCTCGACGCCGACGACCTACTTGCCCCCAATGCCATAGAACTTCTGCACAACGAGGCCGTGACACACGATGCACAACTCGTCTACGGCTCGTACGAGAGGATTGAGAAGCACGACGACGGGACAACGAGCAACCAACTCTGCTGCTATCCCGACAAAGTCTTCCACGGCAACGACGACTTTGCCCAGTACGCTTACAGCCGCTACGCAGCCATACAGGCATCCGTGTGGAACATACTGATAGACACCGACATCATACGACGCAACAAACTACGCTTCCAGCAAACTAACTACTGGGAGGACTTCGCCTTCAACATGGACCTACCATCCTACGTCAGTCGGGCAGCAATGACATCGCGCATCACATATTATTATATATGCCACAGCGGCTCGCTCTCCCACTTCCAGCAGCGACAGACAATAGCAAAGCAGGAGATCACCGCTACAATACAACTCGTGGAGGGACTGAAGCAGCAGAGCCATCTCTACAAAGACAGAACCTACTTCGCCAAGAGAATGGCCAAGGTGATGATGACCGACCTCTACATTGTATGCGACATCCTACACTCACGCAGCAAGATAACTCCGCCATTCTCCAACACCGAACTGCGCGACATAATGCGCTCGCCGCTCACACTAAGGGAAACTCTCGCCCTGCGGCAGAAGCGCGCAGCCAACCTCTCGCTCTACATGCTCGGAAAACTGCCGGCATGGCTCGCCGTCGCCATAATGCTGTGCATGGGCAAAGTCAAGCATCTCATCTGACAACAAAAAAGCCTCCTCACAATTTTTTAGAAAAGCATGGCCTGGTATACTAAATACATGTCCGTCTACGGCAAACCACTCAGCGAGGTGCCCGAAAAAATCATCACCGAGACCAGAGAGCGCATTGCAGCACTGCAAAGCAGCGAGCCCCTGGCGTCCATTGTCGTCATTGCATACAACGAGGAGAGACACCTGCTGGCATGCCTGTGGGCACTGAGCGAGATACAGTGCACATACCCCGTCGAGATAATTGGCGTCGACAACGACTCCACCGACCGCACTGCCGAAATCTACCAGAAGGCAGGAGTGCCCTACTATACCGAACATCAGCACTCGTGCGGATATGCACGGCGCTGCGGCCTGCAACATGCACGCGGACGCTTCTACTTCGACGTCGACAGCGACACTCTCTACCCACCACTCTACCACGAAGTCATGCTCCAACACCTGCTGAAGCCAGGCGTCAGTTGCGCCTCAGCCACATGGAGTTACTTTCCCGACCCACAGCATGGCAGGATAGGACTCAGACTGTTTGAGGCAGCACGCGATACGTTCCTCTGGATACAGCACTTCAAGCGGCCCGAACTCTCTGTGCGCGGCCTCGTCTTTGCATATAATGCCGACTACGGCCGCCGCGAGCCATACCGCGTAGACATCATACGAGGAGAAGACGGCTCCATGGCCCTAGCACTGAAAAAGTACGGACGCATAGCATTCGTGCGCGACAGTCGATGCCGCGCCATAACAGGCTATGGTACTATAGGCCACCAGTCGCTCTGGCAGAGTTTCCTACACCATGTGCGCGTTCAGTTGCGCGGCATCTCACGCATTTTCCACTCCACCGACCACTACGACGACGAGGCTGACAATCTCGTGAAGCACAGCCAATGAAAATAGTTTACTTTTACCCGCAGTTCATTCCACATGCCGGCACGGAGCGCATCTTGATAGACAAGATGAACTATCTGGCCGGGCTGGAAGGCTATGAGGTAGTAATGCTGACCTTCGAGCAGGGCACCCACCCTGTGGCATTCTCTTTGTCGCCAAAAGTACGACATATCGACCTCGACGTCCACTACTATCCATACTATAAGCAGCCACGCCCAGTGCGCTTCTATCGCTGGTGGCAGTTAGACAAACTGCTGCGCCAACGCTACAACGCTCTGATGGAAGAGTTGCGCCCCGACATAGTGATAACAACAACCTACTATGCCACCGTGATGGAGACCGTGGCCCAGTGCCCCACACCATACGCAAAAGTTCTCGAGTCGCACATCGACCGCCGCTTCATACTGAGCAACGACCCAGCCAACCGCAAGTCGCTGCTCCGATGGCTCCACATGCTACGCGACATGCACCGCGTTGTGACAAGCGCACGAAATTTCGACATCCTCGTCGCCCTGAAACAGGCAGATGCCGACGACTGGGCAAAATTCGTCAAGACAACCGTCATCTCTAACATCGTACATCTCAACGACACCGACACCTGCAGCAGCCAAGAAGAGAAAAGAGTTATCTTCGTCGGCAGATACGCCCCGCAGAAAGGACTGCCGTCACTGCTGCAAATATGGAAACAGGTACAGCCACTACATCCCGACTGGCACCTCGACCTCTACGGCGACGGCGAACTCTACGAATGGCTTTGCAGCGAAGCGGCCAGCCTCCGCATGAACATACACGTCAACAAGCCCACCACAAACATCTTCAACTGCTACCGCAGCAGTTCCATCTTCGTCCTCACGTCCGTCTACGAACCTTTCGGACTTGTGATGCCCGAAGCCATGAGTTGCGGACTACCCATCGTCTCGTTCGACAGCCCCTCCGGTCCTGCTGAGATCATCACCGACGGCGTCGACGGCTTCCTCATCCCACAGAGAGACTGCACCTTGTTTGCACAGCGCCTCGACATGCTTATGAGCCAACCCGACCTGCGCAAACAGTTCTCACAGAACGCTATCCGCTCCTCGCAGCGCTTTGCACCGGAGCGCATCATGCCACAGTGGACTCACCTCTTCCAACAACTCACCACTCACCCCTAACCTGTCCGCTGTCAATGGTCAATGGTCAATGATCAATGTTCAATTAAAAAAAGCAGAGCCGACTGGCTCTGCTTTTTTGCTCCAAATCTTACTCTCCCTGTAACTGAACAATGAAGTAGCCCTTCTTGCCCGTAGGATAGAGACCGCGCACAATGAGCACAGGCTCACGGCTGGTCGATGCCTCACTGACAGCCGACTGAAGATCATCTACAGACTTCACGGCAGTATCGTTGACACGCTGTATGATAAAGCCACGTGGTATGCCAGCATCCTTTATCTTGCCACCGTTCACCTTCAGCACCTCAAGACCATACTGGATGCCGAGTTGCTCCTTTTGCGCACTGGTGACAGGACGGAAGTCAGCGCCAAGCACGTCAATGTCAGCATTCTTTACAACCTTCGTAGTGCCTTGTTCATTCTTCAGAGTGACCGTCTTGGTCTGCTTCTTCTTGTTGTGCAGATAGGTCAGTGTCACCTGGTCGCCAGGACGCTTCTGTGCTATCTGCTCTTGCAGTTCAGCCATCTTGGTAACTTTCTTTTGGTCGACGGCAATGATCACATCGCCCTCCTCAATGCCGGCACTCTCGGCAGCACCGCCTTCAACGACTTTCGCCACATAGATGCCCTCCATCGTACCGAGGTCAACATCTTTGCCCTGGTCTTTCTGGCTGTCTACATAGTTCTTCACGTCAGTGCCCTGAATGCCTATCATGGCGCGCTGCACTGTGCCATACTTCTTCAAGTCGTCAACAACCTTGTTCATTATTACAGTAGGAATGGCAAAGCCGTAGCCGCTGTACGAACCAGTCTGCGAATAAAGCATGGCATTGATACCAATGAGTTCACCACGAGTGTTGACAAGCGCACCACCTGAGTTGCCTGCGTTAATGGCAGCATCGGTCTGTATGAACGACTCCACGCCGTTGGCACCGAGCGAACGGGCTTTGGCACTCACGATACCAGCCGTGACAGTGTTGTTAAGACCAAGAGGATTGCCCACTGCAAGCACCCATTCGCCCACCTTCACGTCGTTGGAGTTGGCAATGACAATGGCAGGCAACTGCTTGGCGTCAATCTTGAGCAGCGCAAGGTCGGTAGTCTTGTCCGTACCGATGATGCGTGCAGAATATTCCTTACTCCCCTCGTTGAGCGTCACCGTAAGTTCGTCGGCACCATCCACCACGTGATTGTTTGTCACAATGTATCCGTCGGCAGATATGATGACGCCACTACCGGCCGATGCGCGCTTCGGGGTCTGCACCTGGCGCTGGCGCTTTCCGCCATTTCCTCCCTGTCCGCGTCCGAAGAAACCGCCAAACGGGTCGGAGAAAAAGTCCTCGAAAGGATCACTGTACTCCACGGTCTGAATCTTTGAATTCGTGACCGACTTAATATACACTACCGACTGAAGCGACTTCTCTGCCGCATAGGTGAGATCAACGGGTTGTCCCGGCGCCACTGCCACAGCAGGAGCAGCCTGTGTCTGGTTGCACGAGGCAGCCGAGAAGGCAATCACGAGAAAGGAGACTGCCGGCATAATGTTTTTCACAATCTTTTTCATAATCCTATTTTCGTTAGTTGATAAATGGTTTTCGTTTCCGATGAAAACGTGTGTGCAAATTTAGGGGCATTTTTCATTACTACGACAATTTGTCAGTGCTTTTTGTCGCAATTTAACAATTTTGGCGCCATGCTTAACGGCTGTTTGAAAATCGCCGCAATGTGGTTAAAAAAAACGAAAAAATTCCCACATATTATATTAATATATGAAATAATATCTATCTTTGTATGTCGTATAATTCTACGCTCTAAAACAACCCTATTATAACTTTTAATCAGAATTATGGAAAACAACGCACAACTCATTGCACAGTGCGAGGCACGTGCAAAGCAATGGCTCTCACCAGCCTTCGACGAGGAGACACGCAAAGCAGTACAGGAAATGCTCGACGCCAACGACAAGACGGCTCTCATTGACGCTTTCTATCAGAACCTGGAATTCGGAACTGGCGGTCTGCGTGGCATTATGGGTGCCGGTACCAACCGCATGAACAAATACATTGTCGGCATGGCTACGCAGGGTTTTGCCAACTATGTCCTCAAGGCATTTCCCGGCCGCAAGGACCTCTCTGTAGTAGTAGGCCATGACTGCCGCAACAACGGCAGAATGTTTGCAGAGACCGTGGCCGACATCTTCTCGGCAAACGGCATAAAGGTATATCTCTTTGAGAGCCTTCGCCCGACGCCGGAAATTTCGTTTGCCATTCGCCAACTCGGTGCACAGGCTGGCGTCAACGTCACAGCATCGCACAACCCAAAGGAGTACAATGGCTACAAAGCCTACTGGGAAGACGGTGCACAGGTGCTTAGCCCACACGACACCGGCATCATTGACGAGGTAAACAAAGTGACCATCGACGATGTTAAATTCGACGGCAACAAAGAACTTATTGACATCATCGGCGGAGAAATGGACTGGGACTACCTGCAGGCAGTCAAGGAAGCAATGGTAGATCAGGACGTCATTCTAAGACAAAAGGATCTGAACATCGTATACTCTCCGATGCACGGCACCGGACGTGTAATCATACCCGAGGCACTGCGCTCTTGGGGTTTCCAAAACATACATGTCGTACCTGAGCAGATGGTTATCGACGGCAACTTCCCCACTGTTGTTAGTCCAAACCCAGAAAACGCAGAGGCAATGACGCTCGGAATGAAACTGGGAACCCGTTTGAATGCCGATCTCGTCATTGCAAGTGACCCTGATGCCGACCGACTTGCCATAGTTTGCCGCAACAAAAAGGGCGAATGGGAGATACTGAACGGCAACCAGACCTGCATGATGTTCTGCTGGTATATCATTGCCAACAAGAAGAAACTCGGTCAACTGAAAGGCAACGAATTCCTTGTGAAAACCATCGTTACCACAGAGGCCATTGCCGAGATTGCCAAGAAGAACGGCGTTGAACTCCGCGACTGCTACACTGGCTTCAAGTGGATTGCCAATGAGATTCGCATCAGCGAAGGCAAGCAGAAATATATCGGCGGCGGCGAAGAGAGTTTCGGCTTCCTGCCGTTCGACAAGGTGCGCGACAAGGACTCCCCCGCCAGCATCTGTCTGATTTGCGAGATTGCAGCATGGGCAAAGGACAACGGCCGCACGCTCTACGACCTGCTCATGGACATCTACGCAGAATACGGCTTCTCGCGCGAAGTTACCATCAACGTTGTTAAGCCAGGCAAGAGCGGCGCCGACGAGATAAAGCAGATGATGGTCGATTTCCGCAACAATCCACCACGCGAACTTGGCGGCTCAAAGGTTGTTCTTGTCAAAGACTATCAGACTCTGGAAGGCAAGCATGCCGACGGAAAAGTTGAAAAACTCAACATGCCGACCACAAGCAATGTGCTTCAGTGGTTCTGCGAAGACGGCACTAAGATCAGCGTACGTCCTTCCGGCACAGAGCCTAAGATCAAGTTCTACACTGAGGTGAAGGATCCCTCGTTCAAGTGCGCCGATTGCTACGAGCGCTGCATGAAGGCCGCCGACGAAAAGATTGCAGCCATCAAGAAGAGCCTCAACCTTGACTGATTACCCACAAACTTCAAGAAGAAGAAATTCTCCGCAATGAATGTTTGCATCTTTACGGGAGCACGCCCAAACTTTGTGAAGGCGGCTCCCATTATTCGCGCCATACAGAAGACTGCCGGCATAGCCTATCAGTTGGTCTATGCCGGCAGTTCTGCCGACCCCACCCTTGAGCCCACGCTCTTCGACGACCTACAGATGCCGCGCCCTGACGTTTTCCTCGGCGTGGACTGTGTAAATCTCAACGAACTGACAGGACGCGTGATGGCAGAATTCGAAGCCTATCTCGACAGCAACGCCATAGACACGGTGATCGTCGTCGACGATCTTGCTTCGACAATGGCAGCAGCCATCGTAGCGAAGAAGCGCGGTCTGCGCTTGGCGCACATCGTGGCAGGCACGCGCTCGTTCGACATCAGCATGCCAAAGGAAGTAAACCGCCTTGTTATCGACGGACTGAGCGACATGCTGTTCACCGCAGGCGCCGGCTCAGTAAGCATTGCCACACGCGAGGGCGCGGAAATGAACCGCATCCATATGGTCGGCAACATCCTAATGGACACCCTGCGCTACAATCATGACCGCTGGAAGAGACCTGTCTGTCTCGACGACATTCCCGACGGCGGATATATAGTGCTTACCATAAACCGAAAGGCCCTTTTGGCCAATCGCGACAACATGCAACTCATGCTCAGCGCCATAACAGAAGCCTCAGGCAGCGTGCCCGTCATAGCACCGCTGCGCCAGGAGTCGCGCACTGTCGTTGAGCAGTTGAGCCACAATCTTGTCATCATCCCATCCTTATCTTATCTCGAGTTCGGCTATCTCACGAGCAATGCCATGGGCGTTGTTACCGACTCCGGCAACGTGGCAGAAGAAGCCACGTTCAATCATGTGCCCTGCGCTACGCTCAACTCATATACCGAACACATTGAAACCGTTCGTCAGGGCACCAATGTGCTCGTTGGCGAGGACGCCAAACTTTTGAGAGAGGCTGTCGCCGACATGGTGAAAGGCCAGTGGAAGAGCAGTTCACTGCCCGACCGATGGGACGGCCGCACTGCCGAGCGCATTGTGCAGACTCTAATGTCATGACAAAACTTCTATCGCTCATCCTTGGCTATCTGTCAGACCTGCTGATAGGCGACCCCGAGCGTCTGCCTCACCCCGTGGTAGGTTTCGGAAAACTGATAGGCAGGGGTGAGCGATTGCTTAACCGCAACAGTCACCGCATGGCGAAAGGCGCCCTTATGGCCGTCACCCTGACAGCATCGGTCTTTGCCGCAACGTGGATCCTCTTGTACCTTGCCGATTCCCTGTCGCCAGTCTTGGGTGTTGTCCTGCGCTCTGTTGCCGTTTTCTTCTGTCTGGCAGGAACCACGCTGATACGCGAAGTTCGCCAGGTGTTCTATGCCGTAGACAGAAGTCTTGACGAAGGCCGCAGACAAGTGGCACGCATTGTCGGGCGAGACACCGACAGCCTGACGGCTCAGGAAGTGCGCACCGCTGCTCTGGAGACGTTGTCCGAAAATCTCAGTGACGGCGTGATTGCCCCACTCTTTTGGCTGGCAGTTTTTGGCATACCAGGCATGATGGCCTATAAGATGATTAACACGCTCGACTCCATGGTGGGCTACCGCACTGAGCGTTTCCTGCTCTTCGGCAGATGGGCAGCACGCATAGACGATGTGGCCAACTGGCTGCCGGCACGCCTCACCGCCCTCCTCATGCTTGCCAGCACATGGACGTGGCGACTGCTTCCCACGGTATGGCGCAATGGCAGATTCCATGCCAGTCCCAACAGCGGCTATCCCGAAGCGGCTCTTGCTGCCATACTCGACTGCCAGTTTGGAGGGCCGCATAATTATTTCGGCCAACTCTTCGACAAGCCCTACATCGGCAGCAACCCACGTGAGATAACCACCGCCGACATGCAACGCGCCACTGCCGTCAACCGACGTGCCGAACTGCTCATGGTGATAATTGTCACAGCAGTGTTCTATGCCGGATGTTTCATATAAGAAATCTTTGCGCCATGCCTAATACACCACTCCATCCCCTCATGTTCGTCGGCACCGGCAGCGATGTCGGCAAGAGCGTCATAGCGACAGCCTTCTGCCGCATTTTCCTGCAAGACGGCTATCACCCAGCACCTTTCAAGGCACAGAACATGTCGCTCAACTCCTTCGCCACGCCCGACGGTCTCGAGATAGGACGCGCTCAAGCCGTCCAGGCTGAGGCTGCCGGCATAGCATGCCATACCGACATGAACCCCGTACTGCTGAAGCCGCAGTCAGACCATACCTCGCAAGTCATATTGCATGGCAAGCCGACAGGAAATCAGAATGCCAGGCAATACTTCCGTAGCGAGGGACGCGAATGGCTGTGCTGCGAAGTCCACAATGCCTTCGACCGTCTGCAACAGCAGTATAATCCCGTTGTGATGGAAGGTGCCGGCAGTATCTCGGAGATTAATCTTCGCCACACAGACATTGTCAATATGCCGATGGCCATGTATGCAGGCGCCGACGTTGTCCTCGTTGCCGACATTGACCGCGGTGGTGTCTTCGCGTCTGTCTATGGTAGTCTGATGCTTCTTCCCGAAGATGAGCGCGCACTCGTTAAGGGCATTATTATCAATAAGTTTCGCGGCGACATTGAACTGTTTCGCCCTGGTGTTAAAATGATGGAGGACCTGTGCCATGTGCCAGTCTTGGGAGTCATTCCCTATCTCACCGACGTCCATATAGAAGAGGAAGACAGCATGTCGCTCGAGTCATCGCAGTGCCGTCATGCCTCGCATGAGCCCGGAGTGATCAATATTGCCGTTGTCCGACTGCGCCACATGAGCAATTTCACCGACTTCGATGCCATAGAGCATCTCGCGCGCGTACATATTTATTATAGTAGCACCCCTGCCGACCTTGCCGATGCCGACATAATTATCATCCCCGGGTCTAAATCCACCATCGACGACCTGAGTCGTCTGCACAGTAGCGGCATGGCCGATGCCATTCGTGCCGCCTCGGTTCGTAGCGCCACTGTGCTCGGCATTTGCGGCGGCTATCAGATGATGGGGCAAGAGGTCAACGACCCGTTGCACATCGAGGGCGACGTCACGCAGTGCAAGGGACTGGGTCTGTTGCCCGTCGTGACAACCATTACCGCCAAGAAAGTCACACGTCAGGTGACGTGCGAATATGGCTCCGGCTACGAAATCCATCAAGGCACGACCACCCTCACAGGCTCTGCCGCTCCCCTGCTCCACCTTTCCGACGGTTCCACCGACGGCTACAAGTCGGGCAGATGCATGGGAACATATCTGCACGGCATTCTCGACAACCTTCCGTTTGTCGAAATGCTTCTGCAGCCACACGTCACGCAGTCAGTCGAAGCCGCAGGAAGCATCATGTCATATTCCGACTTCAAGCAGCAACAGTACGACTTGCTTGCCGAGCACGTGAGAAACAATGTCAATATGGACAGAATCTATAAGTTCCTCACTGCGAAAAAATAATACGACAGTATAGCAAAGAGTAAAAAAATACATACCTTTGCACGAGTTATAACAGATAACAGGAACTAAATAACAAATCACAATGAAGATTTCAGTACCTTCCGCACGCCATCTGCTCGCGCTTGCTGCCATATCGCTTTCGGTAGAGGCAAGTGCACAGACAGGAGCCATCACCGCCGACATGCTGAAGCAGATAGAGCGTCAGCAGGCGCCAACTGCCGCCGACCGTGCACTGCGCAACGCACTGGCCTCAAATGCTATCGACCAACTGGCGCTCAATCAGAAGAACACTGGTGAGATTGACACCTATTTCAGCGTCGAGACAAAGAAACAAAGCATCGCCGACCAGAAGCAGTCAGGACGTTGCTGGATGTTCAGCGGACTTAACGTCCTGAGAGCCAACTTTGCCAAGCGCACCGACTCGCTCACGGTAGAACTCTCCCACGACTATCTGTTCTTCTGGGACCAGTTGGAGAAAGCCAACCTCATGTTGCAGGGAGTGATAGATACCGGCAAGAAGCCCATTGACGACCAGCGCGTACAGTTCTTCTTCCACAGTCCTATCAACGACGGCGGAACTTTCTGCGGCGTAGCAGACCTGGCAGAGAAATACGGCATAGTGCCAAAGAGCATACAGCCGGAGACCTTTGCTGCCGACAACACCTCGCGCATGTCGTCGCTCATCAAGTCGAAGTTGCGCGAACAGGGACTGGAATTGCGCAAGATGGTAGCCGACGGCAAGAAGGCTTCCGACATAGAGAAGCGCAAGACCGCCATGCTTTCAGAGATATACCACATGCTCGTCATCACGCTCGGCGAACCTGTCAAGGAGTTCCAGTATGTCTTCCGCGACAAGAACGGCAAGGCCATAGGCACACCCAAGACCTACACCCCGAAGAGTTTCTACGACGAGGTGGTCGGTGCTCCGCTCAACGGCAGTTTCATCATGGTGATGAACGACCCGCGCCGTCCATACTATAAGACTTACGAAGTGGAATACGACCGCCATACATACGACGGCCACAACTGGAAATACCTCAACCTCCCGATGGAAGACATTGAGACCATTGCCATTGCTTCCCTTAAGGACGGCCGCAAACTCTACTCGAGTTACGACGTTGGCAAGCAACTCGACCGCAAGCGCGGATACTGCGACACCGAAAACTACGACTATGCCTCGCTCTTCGGCACCACGTTCAACATGACAAAGGCTGAGCGCATCTCAACCTTCGACAGCGGCTCCACACATGCCATGACTCTCACAGCCGTCGACCTCGACGCACAGGGCAATGCCCTGAAGTGGAAAGTTGAGAATTCATGGGGCCCGTCATGGGGACAGCAGGGACACCTTGTTATGACGGCCCGCTGGTTCCGCGAATACATGTTCCGCCTTGTTGTCGACAAGCAGTACGTCAGCGAGAAGTTGCTCCGCGACTACGAACAGAAGCCGACAATGGTAATGCCTGAAGATCCGCTCTTTTTGATGGACGAATGAGCATCCGCATGCCTATCGCTCAAAGTGCTGATAGTCTTTCACCGTGCGCCAGTCGCCGCCCCAGCGAAAGCCATGAGCCGTAAAGAGCCGATAGCATAGGTCGTTCTTATTGAGTTTATACTTGAACTGCCGCTGGCGATTCCTATATGGTCTGCCAGTGGCAGGCTGTATTATCAGAGTGCCGTCGCTGCGGCGGCGCACGCATGGATTGTACAGCGGATTGATGTCAATGGCCATGCCGCGCGCATGGGCAGACAACTTCTTGCTGCCGGCAACGGCACGGTAGCAGTAGCACGACGTGTTGTTGGCCCTCATCGACTGCTCGTCGTCATCACCATATTCAGAGATAGGCCTTATCCGCTCTATAGGATATTTTGCACGGTATAGTTCTGCAAAAATCTCACGCAAGTCGGACGATATCTCCTTGTTGCATATTATCACGCCCTCGTGCGTAGTGCCCTCTGCATCTACATGCTTCACCGTCAGTGTGTCGAGTTTCACGCCTGCCGGCTGAGCATCGCAGGCTACACATGCCGTCATAGCCAGGACAGCGACCGCCAGCCTGTGCCTCAGCCCATACCTTGCCGTTACCCTTGTCAGTTCTGCCATATCGCTTGCAGTCAGTGTTTGATGTATAAAAACTTGATGCAAAAATACAGAAAAAGCGAAAAAAATATCACTTCTTCTGCTTTATTTCGTAATTTTGCGCCATCAACAAACGGAACACCACATCGTGAGCCGTTTTCAACGACACAACACCACCTACAAGAGATGGACAAGCATGCTAATGAGATATTGCTGAAGAATGTAGCCATTCTTTCGCACCACTCAGAGAAAGAAGATAGTATGATGCCGGCCGGCAACGCCCCGCTTCCTTCGGTTGAAGGCGTTCGCGACATCGTGAGTTTAGTAAAGTGCATCATCTTCAGCGACTATTTCTACGAGCGCCAGCCTCAGGAAGAGATCCGCTCCTACTATATAGGCGTCAAGATGGAACAACTCTACCGCGAACTGTGTCAGCAGATATCCCGCGGACTTCTTTTCTGCGGCAGCATGAGTCAGGAGGAAGCCGCGAAGCAGGCAGAGACACTCGCCCTGGAATTTATCGACGAACTGCCGGAAGTTAAGCGTGTCCTCTACACCGACATTCAGGCCATGTTCGACAACGACCCTGCCGCTATGACCTATGGCGAAGTCATCTTCTGCTATCCTGTTGCCAACGCCATGACCCACTATCGCATTGCCCATGCACTCCACAAGAGGCAGATTCCCGTCATTCCCCGCATCATCACCGAGCAGGCCCATTCCAAGACTGGTATCGACATCCACCCAGGTGCCACCATCGGTGAGTATTTTGCCATCGACCACGGCACTGGTGTCGTGATTGGCGAGACCTGCATCATCGGCGATCACGTCACTCTGTATCAGGGTGTCACGCTCGGCGCAAAGAGTTTCAAGTACGACGAGCAGGGCAACATGCTCAACGTTCCGCGCCACCCCATTCTCGAAGACTATGTCACCGTCTACTCCAATGCTTCCATCCTTGGACGCATCACGATAGGCCACCATTCTGTAGTGGGTGGCAACATCTGGATGACACACGACCTCCCACCATACTCACGCCTGCAGCAGTCGAAAGCCATCGACACCTCGTTCAGCGGTGGACTTGGCATATAATGCCATGCGTTAAAAAACAATAATCTTACACTGGCAAGACATGTCGTTAGGCACAAATTGACTAACTTTGCATTATATTAAAGTAACTACAATAATTCAACACTATGAAAATTTCTCACATTGAACATCTGGGCATTGCCGTCCAGAGTATCGAAGAGAGCCTGCCCTTCTTCAAGGAGGTGCTCGGCCTGGAATGTTACGCTACTGAAGTAGTAGAAGACCAGAAGGTGAAGACCGCATTCCTTCGCTGCGGCGAAGTAAAACTGGAACTGCTGGAGCCGACAAGTCCTGAGAGCACCATACAGAAATGGCTTGACAAGGGCAACAAGGGCGTGCATCACGTAGCCTTCTGCGTGGAAGACGGTGTGGCCAACGCACTGGCTGAGGTGTCAGAAAAGGGCGTTCGCCTGATTGACCAGCAGCCTCGCAAGGGCGCAGAGCAACTCAACATAGCATTCCTGCATCCGAAATCGACATGCGGAGTGTTGACAGAACTGTGCGAGCATCCCGAATAAAGCAACGACGTAATAACGTAATAACGTGATAACGCAACAACGTAATAACGCAATAACGATATAACGCAAAATAACAACAATGAGTAAGCAACTGGAAAAAATCAAACAACTGATTGAGAAGCGCGAGGCGGCGCGTCTCGGCGGTGGCGAGAAAGCCATACAGAAGCAGCACGACAAGGGAAAATATACTGCCCGTGAGCGCATTGAAATGCTGCTCGACAAGGGCTCTTTTGAAGAGTACGACATGTTCAAGGAGCACCGCTGCCATAATTTCGGCATGGAGAAGAAGCAGTTCCTTGGCGATGGCGTTGTGGCTGGTTCGGGAACTATCGACGGCCGTCTGGTATTCATCTTCGCACAGGACTTCACGGTACATGCCGGCTCTCTCTCTGAAACGATGAGCCAGAAGATATGCAAAGTGATGGACATGGCTATGAAGATGGGCGCTCCCGTCATCGGCATCAACGACTCCGGCGGCGCACGCATACAGGAAGGCATCAATGCTCTTGCAGGATATGCCGAAATCTTCGAGCGCAACATCCTTGCATCGGGCGTAATTCCACAGATCAGCGGCATCTTCGGTCCGTGTGCCGGCGGCGCTGTCTACAGCCCTGCACTCACCGACTTCACACTGATGATGGAAGGAACGAGTTACATGTTCCTTACCGGACCGAAAGTGGTGAAGACCGTGACTGGTGAAGACATCGACCAGGAACATCTCGGCGGCGCTTCAGTCCATGCATCAAAGAGCGGCGTTACTCACTTCACGGCAAAGACCGAGGAAGAGGCCGTAGAGATGTTGAAGACTCTGCTGAGTTACATTCCATCCAACAACATGGAACTTGCTCCACGCAAACAATGCACTGATCCTATCGACCGTCTTGAGGATTCGCTCAACGGGATTATACCTGAGAACCCCAACGAAGCCTACGACATGTACAAGGTTATCGGCGCCATTGTCGACAATGGCGAGTTCTTCGAGGTGCAGCCTAAGTTTGCGCGCAACATCATCGTCGGCTTTGCCCGCTTCAACGGACAGAGCGTAGGCATCGTGGCCAACCAGCCATCATGCTACGCTGGCGTGCTCGACGTCAACGCATCGCGCAAGGGCGCACGCTTCGTACGCTTCTGCGATGCATTCAATATTCCTATCGTCAGTCTGGTTGACGTTCCAGGCTTCCTCCCCGGCACAGGCCAGGAGTACAACGCCGTCATCCTGCATGGCGCCCAGTTGCTCTACGCCTACGGCGAAGCCACCGTGCCCAAGATTACTGTCACGCTGCGCAAGTCGTATGGCGGCAGCCACATCGTGATGGGCTCGAAGCAGTTGCACACCGACCTCAACTATGCATGGCCTTCGGCAGAGATTGCCGTAATGGGTGCCAGCGGTGCTGCTGCCGTGCTCTATGCCAAGGAGGCAAAGGCAAAGAAAGAGGCCGGCGAAGACGTCAAGGCATTCATTGCAGAGAAGGAAGAGGAGTACAACGAACTCTTTGCCAACCCATATCAGGCAGCAAAGTATGGCTACATCGACGATGTCATTGAGCCACGCAACACTCGCTTCCGCGTATGCCGCGCACTGGCCCAACTCGCCACGAAGCGCGACGCACTGCCTGCAAAGAAACATGGCAACATTCCAATGTAAACTTCGCAATAACGGAATTACGAAATTACGGAATAAAGAAAGCGTATGAACAACGAAGTATATGCTGCCATAGCATTGGCACTGCACGAGTTTAAGGGCAATAATGTCCACGACCGCGAGCCAGGCATCATCACCATAGGCAAGAAGCAGACTCAGTGGAATGGTTTTGCTCTTTCAATGACCGAACATCCATAAAACGTAACAGTCAGAATGAAGAAAGAATATAAGTATACTATCAACGGCAACAAATACGAGGTTGCCATAGGAGAGATAGCCGACAACGAGGTTGTCGTCACAGTGAACGGAGAGGAGTATAAGGTTGAGATGGAGGCCGAGCCGGAACCTGAGAAGAAGGTTGTGGTGCGCCCCGTGGCTCAGCAGCCTGCCGCCGCACAGCCTGCAGAGAGTTCTGCCGCACGCGCCAACACCGCCAACGCCATCAAGGCTCCGCTGCCTGGTGTGATAACAAGCATCAATGTCAACGTGGGCGACGAGGTACAGGCCGGCGACACCGTGCTCGTGCTTGAGGCTATGAAGATGGCCAACAACATTGAGGCCGAAAAGGCCGGTCGCGTAACCGCCATCTGCGTTCAGCCCGGACAGAGCGTAATGGAAGACGACGCTCTCATCGTTATCGAATAAGTACAGTCCGACAAAGACGGACAAGCAAGAAAGGGGATTGCCTCTTGCAGTGACTCAGGTCGCTGAAAGAGGCAATCTTCTTTTTTTGTCACAGCCCTGCAAGGAAAAAAGCGTGCTGGCAAAAATTAAAACAGTGTTTACGAAAATAAAAACAGCGCTGGCAAAAATTAAAACAGTGTTTACGAAAATTAAAACAGCTGTGGCGAAAATTAAAACAGCTGTGGCAAAAATTAAAACAGCGCTGGCAAAAATTAAAACAGCGTGTATGAAAAAAAACAGGCCACCCAACTTGGGCAGCCTGTATCTTTCAGATATAAATCCTAATACTGCGGATTTATAGTTTGTTGCCTGTGCGAGGGAAAACCACGGTGGGCTGAAACTGCTTTGCTTCCTCAAAGTCCATCAGCGCATAACTGATGATTATAACCGTGTCGCCCACCTGAACACGACGTGCAGCGGCACCATTGAGGCAGATGCAACCAGAGCCGCGCTCGCCCTTGATGATATACGTCTCGAAGCGCTCGCCATTGTTGTTGTCGAGCACCTGAACCTTCTCGCCTGCTATCATGTTGGCGGCATCCATCAGGTCTTCGTCGATGGTGATGCTTCCCATATAGTTAAGATTGGCCTCTGTCACTGTAACACAGTGCAGTTTCGACTTCATTACTTCTATAAACATAACTCCAGATTATAAGAATACAGGTTCTTTGAAGAATGATAAACTATGAATTATGAATTATAAACTATGAATTATGAATTATAAACTATGAATTAAACCTGATGTGGTCAATCAGACGAATGGGCGTCTTTCCGCAGTAGACCGTAATGCATCCTACTGCACACGGGCTTTCTTCCCACGACGAAATATCCTGCAGAGTATTGCCGTCGACGATGGAGAAATACTCCACGTCAAGTCCGTCGATGCTGTTTATTGCATTGACCACGCTGTCGTGAGTTTCCTGCACGGTGTGTGTCTTTGCAAATTCCACGCCCTTTTTCAGGGCCTTGTAGATGTTTGGCGCTATGGCGCGCTCATCCTTTGTGAGCAGCGTGTTGCGCGAACTCTTTGCCAAGCCGTCGGCATCGCGCACTATGGGACATTCCACTATCTCTACTGGCAACTGCAAGTGGCTGACCATGGCCTTCACCACGGCAATCTGCTGCCAGTCCTTCTCGCCGAAGTAGGCTCTGTGAGGCTTCACGATGTAGAACAGACGGCTCACCACCTGACAGACACCGTTGAAATGGCCTGGGCGATGAGCGCCCTCCATTACCGTAGACACAGGCGGATACTCAAACTGCCTGGTGTCTGCCGTAGGATACATCTCGTCGACACTGGGGGCGAAAACATAGTCGGCACCGCACGACTCCAGCAACTGGCAGTCGGCATCCAGCGTACGCGGGTAGTTCTTGAGGTCGTTCTTGTCGTTAAACTGTGTGGGGTTGACAAATACCGACACTACAGTGATGTCGTTCTCGCCTACGCTGCGCCTCACCAGCGAGGCATGACCCTCGTGGAGCGCACCCATGGTTGGCACAAGCCCCACCCTCTTCCCCTCCTTGCGGTCGAGGAACAGTTGGTTTTGCAGGTCGACGATCTTTTTGAATACTATCATTTCTGGTACTGTTTCTGTCTCTCTGTTAACAAATTGGGCTGCAAAATAACAACATTTTTATGAGATGTGAAAAAAATGTTGCAAAAATATACACAAACGTGGCTAAAAATACTTAAATGTTGTAGAAAACAGTCGGTTTCTTTGTATTTTTTTCGTACCTTTGCAGGGATTAAAGATTATTACATGGCAAAGAAAATTCTGTTTATCAACCAGGAGACGATACCCTACGTACCCGAGAGTGAACTTTCCGTAATGGGCAAGGCTGTGCCACAGGCCATTCAGGAACGCGGTCACGAAATCCGTACATTCATGCCCAAATGGGGCACCATCAATGAGCGTCGCGGACAGTTGCATGAAGTGATTCGCCTGTCGGGCATCAATCTTATCATTGATGATACCGACCATCCGCTCATCATCAAGGTTGCCTCCATAGCAGGCACGCGCATCCAGGTGTACTTCATCGACAACGACGACTACTTCTCAAAGCGCCAGATGACCGTCGACGAGGCTGGCAGCGACTATCCCGACAACGGCGAGCGCGCCATCTTCTTTGCACGCGGCGTGCTTGAGACGGTGAAGAAGTTGCGCTGGGCGCCGGACATCATCCATGTACAGGGATGGATGGGCGCAGTGGTGCCACTGTACATTAAGACGGCATACCACGACGAGCCATGGTTTGCAAATGCCAAGGTGGTGACATCGCTCTTCACCAACAGCCTCAACTCTGAACTCGGCACAAATTTCAAGAGATGTCTGCCATATCGCGACGCAAAGGCAAGCCTGCTGAAAAAATACAGCGACAACTTCGACTTTGAAGAACTCGGCAAACTGGCCATTGACTACAGCGACGGCGTGGTGGCTGCAAATGCCGACGTCAGCGAGACACTGATGAAATACGCACAGGAGAAGAAAATCCCGACACTGGCATATCCAGGGGAAGACTTCGGCGATGCATACAACAACTTCTACGACCAGATATAATACCGACATATTCTACATATTCATATCGACAATGAAGAAAACTCTACTGACAGGGATTGCATTGGCACTGACCTTTGCAATCTCTTCATGTGATGATGATACGACAACTATCGGCAACTCGCTGACAAATACCGCCGACCTGTTTACATTTACCACCGACACATTCAACGTAATATCGCGCTCCATCACCGTCGACTCTGTTCTCTCACGCAGCGAATACAGTTACATAGGACGAGTGAAGGACCCCGAGACAGGCACCTACGTCACCAGCGACTACATGACGCAGTTCACCATACTGGAGAACGAGGCCGGCATGTTGTTTCCCGACTCCACACGCATCATAAACAAGGAGGGCGGACGCATCGTAGCCGACAGTTGCTATCTGAATGTCATTGTCAACGCATGGCAGGGCGACTCGCTCGCAGCCATGAAACTCACTGCATACGAACTGCTTACGCCCGTAGCCGACGGAAAGAAATACTACACCAACTTCGACCCCACGGCAGACTACGTGCGCACCAACGGCGGACTGAAGCAGAGCAAGGTGTACTCTATCGTCGACCTGCAACTGAGCGACTCAATGCGCGCAGTGCGCCAGTCGGGCAGTTACATGGACTATATCTCCATTCCGCTGAAAGGAAAATACATAGACGTCAACGGCAAGACCTACAACAACTACGGCACGTACATCCTGCGTCAATACTACGACCATCCGGAATATTTCACCAACTCGCTGATGTTCACCAAGCACGTATGCCCTGGCTTCTATTTCAAGACAACCGACGGCATCGGCCTGATGTCGGAGGTGAGCAACACGCAACTTGTAATCTACTACGACTACCAGAACGGAGACGACAAAAGCGTTGGTGCCAAGACATTTACGGGCACGGAGGAAGTTCTGCAAACCACTCATATCACCAACGACAGGAGCAACATCGACCGCCTGGCAGCCGACAGCACATGCACCTATCTCAAGACGCCTGCCGGCATCTTTACCGAAGTGACACTGCCTGTTGACGATATCAAGAAAGGACACGAGAACGACACTATAACGTCTGCCAAAATCGTGTTCCACCGCATGAACGACAGCAGCACTCTAAGCAGCACACTGCTCAAGGAACCCGAAAATCTGCTGATGATAGAACGCGACAGTCTGTTCAGTTTCTTCGAGAACGAGCGTCTGACGGACAACATCACCTCGTACATGGCTTCCTACAGCAGCAGCAACAACACCTATACGTTCAACAACATTTCCGGACTGGTTAGCAAACTTTATTCCAACAAGAAAAAGGGCGGCAGCAACTTCGAGCAGCAACACCCCAACTGGAACAAAGTTGTGCTGATACCTGTTAAGACCATCACCACGACGCAGTCGTCCTACTACACGTCGTCGACCACCGTGACCGGCATTACCAACGAAATGTCGATGACAAGTGTCAGACTGATAGGCGGCTACAAAAACAGCCACGCGCCAATCCAGATCAGCGTAATTTACAACGCCAGCAGAAAATAACAGCGCGGCATAAGAGAAAGGGCGATGGCCGACAACTATCTGGAAAACCACTACGAGCAGTACCTGAAGCGCAAGGAAGACTTCCTGCGCAGGAAGCGCGGAATGTCACGCCAGCAGGTACGCAACGTGGAGCGGCCCGACGACGAGTCGCTGTAGCGAGGGTGCTGCACAATAACACAGTGTCCTACCCTATTATCGTGTAGCGCGCAAACTTAAGAAGCAGTTGCTTTGTGCCTACATTCCGGAACTCAACGGTGGCCTTTGTTCCTTCACCGCTGCCCTCTATCTTAAGCACTTTTCCGATGCCGAAACGCTGATGCTCTATGGTCTGGCCTTCGCGCAGACCAATGTCGCCGATTGACGACTGCGGAGCAGGAGCCTCCTGGCGCAGAGGAACAAGGCGCGGCATCGGGTCGGCCTTGAACTGCGTTGCCACAGGGCGCGGATTCTGGAAGCGCGATATCAGCGGGCGACGCCCTTGCTCCACCGGCACTCCGCCACCTTCTATCTTTATCAAATTGCGGTCAATGTCGCGAATGAAACGCGACGGCGTATCATATTCCATCTTGCCAAAACGGAACCTGCTCTTGGCACATGTCATTATGCAGTGCTTCTCGGCTCTCGTGATAGCCACATACAGCAGACGGCGCTCCTCTTCGAGTTCGCGTACAGAGTTGACACTCAGCGGCGACGGGAAGATATTCTCCTCAAGACCAACGATGAAGACCGTGGGAAACTCCAGTCCCTTGGCGCTGTGTATGGTCATCATTACCACCTTGTCGTCGTCGGCGCCGTCGTCGCTGTCAAGGTCGGTGAGCAGTGCCACCTCCTGCAGGAAGTAGCCCAGTGCCATCTGGTCGTCGGCTCCTTCCTCGCGCCGCGTCTCGACAAAATCCTGTATTCCATTTAAAAACTCCTCGATATTTGCCTGTCGCGACAAGTCTTCAGGGTTGTTGGAACTGTAGATTTCCTTGCTCATTCCGCTCCCCATCACGATACTGTGGCCAAGTTCGAAGGCATCGATCGTATCGAGTTGGGAGCGCCAGCCATTTATCATCTGACAAAAATCATCAATCTTCTGGGCTGTGCCACGCGTCAGTTGCAGACCGAAAACAATGGGCTGCTGCAACACGCGCCACAGGCTGACACCATGCAACGTGGCTGCTGCGACAACCTTCTCGACCGTAGTGTTGCCTATGCCGCGCGCAGGATAATTGATGATGCGACGCAGGGCTTCCTCATCGTCAGGATTTACTACAGTACGGAAGTATGCTATGGCATCCTTAATCTCCTTGCGCTGGTAGAAACTCTGTCCGCCATAGATACGATACGGAATACCATCCTTGCGCAGTTGCTCCTCGAAAGTACGGCTCTGCGAGTTGGTGCGATAGAGTATTGCAAAGTCGGCATACCTGCAACGGTCCTCACGGCGCAGGCGCTGAATGTCCTTGCTGACGATGATGGCTTCCTCCTTGTCGCTGTAGGCCGACTTGAGCAACAGGCGCTCGCCGTGCTCGTTCTTGCTGAAAACGTCCTTGGGTATCTGGCGCGAATTGTGACTTATCAGACTGTTGGCAGCCTCTACTATGAGTTGCGTAGAACGATAATTCTGCTCCAACTTGAACAATTTTGTACCGGCAAACTGCCGCTGGAAGTCGAGGATGTTGTCTATGTTGGCTCCTCTGAAACTATAGATGCTCTGCGCGTCATCGCCCACGGCACAGACACGGCCATGATCCCTGCAGAGAAGCGACACGATAGACTGCTGCGCAAAATTGGTATCTTGATACTCATCCACAAGCACGTAGTCGAAGCGCTCACTGTACTTGCGGCGTGTCTCTTCGTTCTGCAAAAGCGTATAGGTATAGACAAGCAGGTCGTCGAAATCCATGGCATTGGCCTGACGGCATCTCTCGTTGTAGCGCCTGTAGACTTCGGCTATGGCGGGACGCTTGTGCTGAGCATCGTCGTGAGCCCACGCACTGCCGGCATAGACCTGCGGCAGGAGCAGATGGTTCTTGGCCATTGAAATACGGTCGGCAACACTGCTGTACTTATAGAGTTTGTCGTCGAGTTCCAGTTCGCGCAAGATGGTGCGCACCAGAGAGCGCGAGTCTGACTGGTCGTAGATAGTGAAGTTTGAATGGAAACCTATCTGCTGCGCCTCTACTCTCAGTATGTGAGAGAACACACTATGGAATGTGCCCATCTGAAGTTGGCGTGAGCGCTCGTGGCCCACGAGCACTCCGATACGCTCCTTCATCTCGCGTGCTGCCTTGTTAGTGAATGTCAGCGCAAGGATATTCCACGGCTTAACACCTTTCTCCAGCAGATAGGCTATCTTATAGGTCAAGACGCGTGTCTTGCCGGAGCCGGCACCTGCTATCACCAACTGCGGACCGTCACAATATTCTACGGCTCGCCGCTGTCCTTCGTTCAACTGCTCCAGCAGATCGTTTGTCGTCATTACTTTATATTTACACTATGAGCCCTCGATGTTCCATCGCGGGCTCATAATGGCATGAAAATAAAATTTACTGAATGCCGTCTTCTCTCAGTTTCTTCTGCCAGTTCCAGGCACTCTTCAGCGTATCTTCGAGCGATGTCTCAGCCTTCCAGCCCAACACGCGGTTGGCCTTGTCGGGATTGGCCCATACCTTCTCGATGTCGCCTGCGCGGCGTGGAGCGTAGGTCCAGTTGAGTTTCACTCCGGTAGCCTTCTCAAAGGCGTCAACTATCTCCTTGGTGGAGCAGCCGTGTCCCGTGCCGACGTTGAACACCTCGAGTTTGTCGCTGTCTGTATCGAGCACACGGGTCATGGCCTTCACGTGAGCCTTGGCAAGGTCTACCACATAGATATAGTCACGAATGCAAGTACCATCAGGCGTATCGTAATCGTTACCAAACACTTTGAGTTGCTCTCTGATGCCCATGGCAGTCTGAGTGACGTAAGGAATGAGGTTCATAGGCACACCGTTCGGCATCTCACCTATAATGGCAGAGGGGTGCGAGCCGATAGGATTGAAGTAGCGCAGCAGGATGGCCTTGATGGGAGCACCGCTGTTGATGTCGTCGCGGATTATCTCTTCGTTCACCTGCTTGGTATTTCCGTAAGGACTCTCGGCCGGCTTGATAGGTGCATCCTCGGTTACAGGAAGGTTCTCAGGGTCGGGCTGTCCGTAGACAGTGCAACTCGACGAGAAGATGATGCCCTTCACATTGTGCTTGGGCATGAGTTCGAGCAGATTAACCAAACTCACGATATTGTTGCGGTAGTACAACAGGGGCTTCTCGACGCTCTCGCCTACAGCCTTCGATGCTGCAAAATGGATGATACCCTCTATCTTGGGATACTTGGCAAAAACGGCATCCATGGCAGCAAGGTCGCAGCAGTCTACCTGCTCGAAAGCAGGACGCTTGCCAGTAATCTTCTCTATGCCGTCTACTACAGATGCGCTCGAATTGCTAAGATTGTCGACGATGACTACCTCGTAGCCTGCATTCTGCAACTCTACCGTGGTATGGCTTCCTATAAACCCTGTACCACCCGTCACTAATATCGTTTGCTTCATTTGGTTTTAGTGTATTTGTATTACTTAAGTGTTGATTTTTAGTCTTTCTTCAAAGGGATAGTGAAACTGAACGTTGAGCCTTCGCCCAGCACTGACTCCACCTTGGCGTCGCCGCCATTCTTCTGAGCGAAGTCCTGACAGAGTTGCAGACCGAGTCCGGAACCTTCCTCGCCACCTGTACCGTATGTCGTCTCGCCTTTGTGGAAAATGGTGTCGATGCGGTCGGGAGCAATTCCCACGCCATGGTCTTGCACACTGATGCGTGCGAAATCGCCTTCGCGCTTATAGTAGACCTCTATTCCCTTTCCCTCGGGGGTGAACTTGACGGCATTGGAGATAAAGTTGCGTATGATGGTCTTTATCATGTCGTTGTCGCCGCGCACCACAAGTTTCTCGTCAGAGGGCACATACTGAAGTTTTATCTTCTTCATCTCGGCTATCATCATAAAGATGTCAACGACTCCAGGCACGATATCGTCAAGTTCCAAATCCTGATAGACAACATTCAGACGACCTGTCTGGCTCTTCGTCCACTTCAGCAGGTTGTCCAACAGGTCGTGCGTCTCCTCCGACTCGCGGTTGGCCTTGTCGAGCAGGCCGAAAATTTCCTCGCCTACTGTTTCAGGCGACACAACGTTGACAGCCAGATTGAGCACCATGCGTATAGAAGCCATTGGCGAACGCAGGTCGTGGGCTATAACGGAGTACATCTTGTCGCGATTGGAGATGGTGCGCTTGAGTTCTTCGTTCTGCCTGACGATAATGCGCCGCGCAGCAACAAGACTAATCTGCTGCATGACGCGCATGATGAGTTCTTCCTTGTTGAAAGGCTTGGTGAGGAAGTCGTTGGCGCCTACCTGGAAACCGTGAACAAGATCGGAAGGATTGTTAAGCGCGGTAAGGAATATGATGGGGATTTCCTGTGTCTCGGGATCCTTTTTCAGAATCACGGCAGTGTCGAAGCCGTTGATATCGGGCATCATTACATCGAGCAGTATCAAATCAGGATGCTCCTTCTTGGCCTGCTCGATACACATATTGCCATTCGACGCCGTACATACTTGAAATTTCTCGTTAGTAAGCAGTATCTTAAGCAGAAGTACGTTGCTTACTACATCATCTACAATAAGAATCTTATAATCACTGCGATTTATTTTAGATTCTAAGGTATCACCAAAATCCATGGTATTTATTCTTGAATTATGTGTTATGACATGCAAAAGTAGCGCTTTTCCCTTTATTTGCAAAAAAAATGACACTTTAATTTTATAAACGTTCAGTTCTTTCTATATTCTCCTGGTGTCATGCCTGTCTCGCTTTTGAAGAAATTCGAGAAAAACGAGGGATTGGCAAAGTTCCTGCACATTCGTAGAGGGCTTTTTTGTCTTTAAGAAAGCCACAACTGTCTGAGTATGGCAATAGTTTGCGAGGAACTCGGGCGCGGCGTGAAGGGTCTGAAAGGGTCACAGTGATGTCCCATTCTTCCATATTGTACGGAAAGGGACATTGTTGGCTCAACCTGCGCGAGCAACACCCCTCCGGCTAATCCGCCACCCGCAGCAAAAGGGAGCCTCCGCCCGATGGCGAGCCGCCATCCTCAGACGAACCGCCATCCCCGGTGTCACCCACACGAAATCTTTGTAGACCGATGCGCATCATTTTTCCGAGTCATCCGCATGACCGTTCCCGGCCATCCTTATCATCGCCTCCGTCCATCTGTGTGCTGATATAAGCATTTCCCCTCAAACTGGTATCGCTCCGCCCCATGAAATCCACATATTTTTAATTTTTTTGGCTATATTCGCTAGGAATTGGAGGAAATTGTGTAATTTTGCACCTGCTTTACTCACGCCGAGCCGATTTCGTAAGATGTCGGAGCGACTACAGGGAGGGAGCACTACATATTGAGAAAAGTGTTTGCTAACGCTTTGTTTTTGGTTGTCTTGAACGTCGGAACTTCAGAACACAAATCAAGAGCAATGCAGAGGTAGATGCTACGGGTAGGTACTATCTATGCTGTCCCGTCCGGTGTGCCGACGGCTAACCATGCCGTCACGCACACCTTTATGGGGCACAACGTATATGCCAACGGCGTGGGTATCAAGTCTGTTTGTTTATTTGTGAGGTTTCCGACGACCTGAAGACGACGAACGAGCAGAGGCCAGATACCCCGCTTTCTTTTTGTGTGGTTCACAACTTAATAAAATTAACAAGCCTGCATCTGGGTGTCTAACGGGCATAACTTTTCGTGTACAATGAAAAAGTTATCATTCCTCACGGCCATTTGCGCAGGCCTGCTCGCTATGAGCTTCACAAGTTGCGCAACGTATCAGAAAGAGGCTGCCATCATGAGCCTTGGCAACAACAACATCAACACCTACGTTGAGGCTGACCTTGACTATGCCAACGCAAAGAAGGTGCAGGCTTCCGTGAACACGGCCACACTGTTTGGTTTCATCCAGTTGGAGCGCAACGGCAACAAGACCCTGAAGAGTGCCAACCGCTACAAAGGCTTTTCGAAGCCCGAGGCACAGGCTCTGTACCGCGCCAAGGAGAATGCCGACGTGGACATTATTCTTGAGCCGGAGTTTGAGACAGAGAAGCACAGCTGGTTCCTTGGTGCCTATCGCACTTCCTCAACGAAAGTTAAGGGCTGGGGCGTAAACATTAAGGGTATCCAGAAAGATCAGCACGGAGTTCCCAATCGTTAAATGATGATGGGTCCCTGTCTGCTCTATAACTCAAAACAGGCAGGGAACATCATTTTATTACCGATGCCTTATGATAAGAAGATTATTCGGAACAATCATTGCCATCGCTCTTGCACTCACGTCTCAGGCACAGGTGAAATGGCAAGACTATACGGTGGATAAAAACGGCGACGTGGTAGTCGCAAAGGTGGTAGAAGGACTTGCGCTTCAGCGCCATGAAATTTACATCGCCGCACTGAAGTATTTGGAAAATGCCTACAAAGACACGAAGTATAAGATTGTCATCAACTCCCCAGAGAATGGGGTCGTGGCAGGTGAGGGAGAATATCTTCAGTTTCATGAGGACAGAATTTTCCCCTCCTCGTATTTCCTGAATGCGCCAATTACGCTTCGGGTAGATGCGAAAGACGGAAGAGCCAGAATTTCCGTCATTTTGAGCTACTATACCGGCAAGCGGTCGAACATCAACGAGAGTGAGAACATTCACGACCGTATTAGTGAATTCCAGCCTGTAAATGAAATGCAGTCAGAACGTCGAAAACTATATAATGCTGCTTTTCCTGTGTTGTTCCAGAAAACCCAAAAGACACTGAAGGAGGTGGAAGAGGTCTTGAAGTCTGCGCGTTCCTCTATTCCCGATACGGACTGGTAAGAAGTTTTTTTAATAAAGAAGTTTTTTTAATAATAGAGCGGGAACCCGTGCCGACATCCTCGGCCTCGGTTCCCGCTCTTTGTTTCTCCACATTATTTTCTATGATTTCAGTGTCTCGTTGCGCTCGTCTTTGCCGCTTTGCTCTGCCTTTTCCAAATCATTTACTTATCTCGTGGCGTATAAAGTTGCGGCACATGCTTCAGGAAGTCCTGATAGTAGGAGAGAATCATGTCGTGAAGAGGATGGTCGTGACGCAAGAGTATGCCGGCGTAGTAGTTGACCTGCTTGAAGGTGACGCTGTCGCTGAATAGTGTCATTTCGTGGCTTCGGGCGTAGTCGTAGAACCAGAGGTGGTAAAGGCGGTCACGGGCTGCCTGACGTTTGTCGGTGGCATCACAGATATAAAGCATGACGGTGGGTTCTTGGCTGAAGAACTCTTCAAGGATGACAGTCACCACATCGAGAATCTTTGGGTCGTAGGAGCCATGTTCATGCTCGGTGTTCTTGCCTTGCAAGCGACCAGAGGTCGAGCGGTCAATAAAAAAGTGGTAGGCGCCATCATCCATGAAGATAGTGTCTTTGTAGAAACCGACGGTGTAGTGTATCTGCTGGTCGGTCACGAAGCGAAAAGTGAGGTCGCCCAATTGTGTCAGCGCATAGGGCGATCGTTGGTTGAGTGCATCGGCAGAAAGCGTCATCGTGCTGTCTGTGTTTCTTGTTCACGAACCTGCTCGCGCCATCTCTCACGGGCATCAATCATCTGCTGGAAAGCCTCAGCATACTGCTCAGGGCTGTCGTAGCGCTTGAAATTGTCTTGTGTCATATCCATGTCTGCTTAATGTTATTCCTTATTCTTATTGTTCTGTGGTTGCAAAGTTACAAAGTTTTTCCGAAATACATTTCACTTTTGCAGAAAAAGTGTAAAGAGAGAGAGAGCGGAAACCACGTGCCGACATCCTCGGCCTCGGTTCCCGCTCTCGTTGTTTTCTTTGCGTCGTTCCGTGCT
>FLNZ01005216.1_pt1 | contig 73694 bp, 56 predicted proteins | sample 1140391 | NCBI WGS metagenome assembly FLNZ01 (sample SAMEA3878171, study PRJEB12797) | bioreactor metagenome | biome: Moose rumen | place: Sweden | collected 2011-10 | reverse complement strand
AAAACAGTGTTTTTGAAAATTAAAACAGTGCTGGCAAAAATTAAAACAGTGTTTTTTAGAATCAGCACTGCATTTTAAAAAACATGCCCGTCCAGTCTTCCATTTCTTAGCCCTCTTGTGTAAGAAAAACACTGAAAAAACCGAAGTTCTTAAAAATAATGTGTAATTTTGCAGCCATAACGTTTTTTTCGCCAACTTGCGCGGTAAAGTTGATGATAGAGAAGCATATCGTATTGGAAGATATCGATCCGTTGGTCTTCTACGGCACGGGCAACCAGCACCTTCAGATGATAAGGGCGCTGTATCCTAAGTTGCGCATCGTGGCTCGCGACAACGTGATTCGCGTGCTTGGCGACGACGAGCAGATGGCTCTGTTTGAGGAGAGCGTGGAGCGTCTGCGCCGCCATGTGCTGAAATTCAACGCCCTTGCCGAAGAGGATATTCTCGACATTGTCAAGGGTCATCGCACGCGCGACGACGTTCCCGAGGGCGTGGTGTGTTACACCATGTCGGGCCGCCCTATCAAGGCGCGCTCTGAAAACCAGCAGCGGCTGATTGATGCCTACGGGCAGAGCGACATGATTTTTGCCGTTGGGCCTGCCGGTACTGGCAAGACCTATCTCTCCATAGCCCTTGCCGTTAAGGCCCTGAAGGAAAAGGCTGCCAAGCGTATCATTCTGAGCCGCCCCGCCGTCGAGGCTGGCGAGAAGTTGGGCTTCCTGCCTGGCGACATGAAAGACAAAATCGACCCATATCTGCAGCCGCTGTACGACGCCCTGGAGGATATGCTGCCACAGGTGAAACTGCAGGATATGATGGAGAAACACCAGATACAGATAGCACCGCTGGCATTCATGCGAGGCCGCACGCTCAGCGATGCTGTCGTGATACTCGACGAGGCTCAGAACACAACGCCGCAGCAACTGCGGATGTTCCTTACGCGAATGGGATGGAACACAAAGATGATCATAACGGGCGATACGTCGCAGATAGACTTGCCGCGCTCGCAGCGCTCCGGACTTGTAGAGGCCCTCACAATACTGCGCGGCATAGAGGGAATATCGATGGTTGAACTGACACAGAAGGACATTGTGCGCCATAAATTAGTAACAAGAATAGTAAATGCATACGACCGACATGACAAAGAAAGCACTGACAAGGACTGATTTCAATTTCAAGGGACAGAAGAGCGTATACCACGGAAAAGTGCGCGACGTATACGATATCAACGACGACCTGCTCGTCATGGTAGCAACCGACCGTATCTCGGCTTTCGACGTGATACTGCCAAAGGGCATACCCTACAAGGGACAAGTGCTCAATCAGATAGCAGCGAAGTTTCTCGATGCCACGACAGACATATGCCCCAACTGGAAACTTGCCACGCCCGACCCGATGGTCACTGTGGGCCTGAAGTGCGAAGGTTTTCGCGTGGAAATGATTATCCGCGGCATACTGACAGGCTCTGCCTGGCGCGACTACAAGAACGGCGTGCGCGAGATATGCGGAGTGATGCTGCCTGAGGGCATGCGCGAAAACGAGCGCTTCCCCGAGCCGATCATCACGCCCACCACGAAAGCCAACGAAGGTCACGACCTCAACATCTCTCGCGAAGAGATTATTGCCCAGGGCATCGTATCTGCCGAAGACTACGAGGAGATGGAGCGCTACACGCACCAACTCTTTGCTCGCGGTCAGGAGATTGCTGCGCGCCAGGGCCTGATACTCGTCGACACAAAGTATGAGTTTGGCAAGCGCGACGGCAAAGTCTATCTCATTGACGAGATTCATACTCCCGACTCGAGCCGCTATTTCTACGCCGACGGCTACGAGGAGAAGTTTGCCAAGGGAGAGCCGCAGCGTCAACTCTCAAAGGAGTTCGTGCGCCAGTGGCTGATAGAGCGTGGCTTTATGAACGAGCCAGGCCAGCAGATGCCCGAGATAACCGACGAATATGCCGACAGCGTGTCGGAGCGCTACATAGAACTCTACGAGCACATCACAGGAGAGCCTTTCCAGAAGGCATCTGCCGACGATGATATCGCAGCACGCATAGAGCGCAACGTCAGCACGTTCCTCGCCAACCGATAAGCAATGCCGTACACGCAGGAAACCGTCACACCGTACGCCCGAGGCGACAAGACAGCGCAGGTGGAGCAGATGTTCAACAACATAGCGCCCACCTACGACCGTCTGAACCATCGGCTGTCGCTCAACATCGACCGTGGATGGCGGAGAAAGGCTATCATGCAACTGGCGGCCTACAAGCCGCAGCACATACTCGACGTGGCAACGGGAACGGGCGACTTCGCGCTGCTCGCAGCGCACATGCTGAAGCCCACGAGGCTCACAGGGATAGACATTGCCGAGGGCATGATGGAGATAGGACGCCAGAAGGCGGCAGCGGCAGGACTGCAGGACGTCATCGACTTCCAGCGTCAGGACTGCCAGCAACTCACCTTTGCCGACGACACCTTCGATGCCGTCACGGCGGCTTTCGGCATACGCAACTTTGCCTCGCTCGACAAGGGACTGGCAGAAATGTGCCGTGTGCTGAAACCTGGCGGACATCTTAGCATTGTCGAACTCACCACACCGGTCAGTTTCCCTATGCGCCAACTCTTCTGGCTCTATGCCCACACTGTGCTGCCTGTCTACGGCCGCCTCGTGTCGCGCGACACGGCAGCATACACTTATCTCACGCGCTCCATAGAAGCATTCCCGCAGGGCGAGCGCATGATGGAAATACTGAAAAAGGCAGGATTTACCGAAGCCAGTTTCCGGCGGCTCACCTTTGGAATATGCACCATGTACTTCGCGAGAAAATAAGAAAGATAAACAAAAAGACAAAATGGATAAATACGGACTAATAGGCTATCCCCTGGGCCACTCCTTCTCCATCAGTTATTTCAACCAGAAATTTGCCGATGAGAACATCGATGCCGTCTACGAGAACTTCGAGATACCATCCATCGATGCGTTGCACGAAGTGCTGGGCTCCAATCCCGAGTTGTGCGGACTCAACGTCACCATCCCATATAAGGAAAAAGTAATGCCGTTCCTCGACAGCGTTTCGCCAGAAGCCCGTGCCATTGGTGCCGTCAACGTGATACGCGTCATACACACAGGGAATGACATCGAACTGAAAGGCTACAACAGCGACGTCATTGGCTTTACCAAGAGCATAGAGCCAATGCTCGAAAGCAAATGGCACAAGAAGGCCCTTGTTCTCGGTACTGGCGGAGCCTCGAAAGCCATCGACTACGGGCTGCGCAACCTTGGGCTCGAGACGGTCTTTGTCAGTCGTTACGAGCGGCCAAATACCATACAGTACAAGAGCATTACGCCCGACGTGGTGCGTGAATACAATGTCATTGTCAACTGTACGCCTCTGGGAATGTACCCTAAGACTGAGGAATGTCCGCCGTTGCCATACGAAGCAATGGACCAGCATACAATACTTTACGACCTGATTTACAATCCTGACAAAACGCTCTTCATGAAACGTGGCGCAGAGCATGGAGCACAGGTGAAAAACGGCCTGGAAATGCTGCTCCTGCAGGCTTTTGCCTCGTGGGAGTTCTGGCACGAGAAGTAGTATCTAAAAACTGTCAACTGTCAACCATCAACTGTCAACTATGAGTAGCAGATATATGCAGCGTGGCGTTTCAGCCGCCAAGGAAGACGTGCACAACGCCATAAAAAACATTGACAAAGGCCTCTATCCACAGGCCTTCTGTAAAATTATCCCCGACATCCTCGGCGGTGATCCCGAATACTGCAACATTATGCATGCCGACGGTGCCGGCACAAAATCGTCGCTTGCGTATACTTACTGGCGCGAAACGGGCGACCTTAGCGTGTGGAAAGGCATAGCGCAGGACGCTATAGTGATGAATACCGATGACTTGCTCTGCGTGGGAGCAACGGACAATATCCTTGTGTCGAGCACTATCGGACGCAATAAGATGCTTGTTCCGGGCGACGTCATTTCTGCCATAATCAACGGCACCGACGAACTTCTGGCAGAACTGCGCGAGATGGGCATTGGCATATGGCCTACAGGCGGTGAGACGGCCGACGTAGGCGACCTGGTGCGTACCATCATCGTCGACTCTACCGTGACATGCCGCATGCGTCGCAGTGATGTCATCGACAATGCCAATATCCGTCCGGGCGACGTTATCGTAGGTCTTTCGTCTACTGGCAAGGCTACCTATGAGAAGCGCTACAACGGCGGCATGGGTTCCAACGGCCTGACATCGGCGCGCCACGACGTATTTGCCAAATACCTTGCTGAGCGCTATCCTGAAAGTTATGACCACGCCGTGCCCGACGACCTCGTGTACAGTGGTGGATGCCGACTGGACGAACTGCTGCAGGCAAAGGCCAGCGACGGAGTGGGAGAGGAGATAACAATAGGACAACTCGTGCTCTCGCCTACGCGCACGTATGCACCTGTAATAAAAAAGGTGTTGGACCAGATGCGTCCTGAGATACACGGTATGGTACACTGCACGGGAGGAGCGCAGACAAAGGTGCTTCATTTCGTAGGCAGTGACTGCCATGTGGTGAAGGACAACATGTTTCCAGTGCCGCCGCTTTTCCGAATCATACAGGAGCAGAGCCAGACGGAATGGCAGGAGATGTACCGCGTGTTCAACATGGGGCACCGCATGGAGATTTACGTACGTCCCGAAAAGGCTCAGGACGTGATAGACATAGCCGCTTCGTTCAATATCGGCGCACGCGTGGTGGGACATATCGAACAGGGCACGCGCAGCCTGACGATAACAAGCGAATACGGCATCTTTAACTATTGACTATGAACACAGAACAGAAGATAATGACAGGCTGCGACCGAGGGCTCTGTGCGCGCGGAATTGGCCGACAGGACAAGCAGTTGAATACATACGACTGGCTGGCCGACGTGCCAGGCAACGTGGAAAGCACAGACCTTGTCGAGGTGCAGTTTAAGCATACGCGAAAAGGCTACTACCACAACGTCAATCACCTGCCGCTCAAAAAGGGCGACATCGTAGCAGTTGAGGCAAGTCCGGGACACGATATAGGAGTGGTGACACTCACGGGAAGACTGGTGAAACTGCAGATAAAGAAAGCCAATCTGAAGAGTGCCGACGACATAAAGCGCATCTACCGAATAGCACGCCCCGTGGACATGGAGAAATACGAGGAGGCAAAATCGCGCGAGCACGCCACGATGATAGAAAGTCGCCAGATAGCCAAGAACCTCGGGCTGAATATGAAGATCGGCGACGTGGAATATCAGGGCGACTGCAACAAGGCCATCTTCTACTATATCGCCGACGAGCGCGTTGACTTCCGCCAACTCATAAAGGATTTGGCCGCAACGTTCCACGTGCGCATCGAAATGAAACAGATAGGTGCGCGACAGGAAGCAGGCCGCATAGGAGGCACAGGCCCTTGTGGCAGGGAACTGTGCTGTGCCACGTGGATGAAGAATTTTGTCTCCGTCGGTACGGCGGCTGCGCGCTTTCAGGACATATCGCTTAATCCGCAGAAGTTGGCTGGTATGTGTGCCAAACTGAAGTGTTGTCTGAACTACGAAGTCGACACTTATGTGGAAGCAGGTCGCCAACTGCCGCCAAAAGACGTCGTGCTCATCACGCAAGATGCGGAATACTACTATTTCAAGGCTGATATTCTGGCTGGAATGATTACTTATTCCACTGACCGCAATATTGCCGCCAACCTGGAGACGATAAGCGCTGCCCGTGCAAAGGAAATAATCGAAATGAACAGGCGTGGCGAAAAACCTGAAGTGCTTGACGAAGACGGTGCGCAAGAGCCGACGGGCCCGATAGACTTGGCCACGCAGGAAAACATCAACCGTTTCGACAAGGCCAGGAAGCACCGGAAGAAACAGGGTGGACGCCATCGTCAGCAACGCGATGCTCAGTCAGGCAATGCCACGGAATAAATCTTACACCTTATTAATATATATGGCACTCGCAACGGTTGTTGCGTCGTGCCATATCAGTACGCCATATTCTCACTACGAATCGGTTCCCACTGCAGGATGGGAGAAAAACGACACTATATCGTTTGGCGTTCCACCTATTGCCACTGCGGGGAAGTACAAGGAAGAAGTCGGGCTGCGTGTCAGCGGCGACTATCCTTTCATGTCTCTGACGCTGATAGTCGAACAGACCGTGATACCAACGTTCCAGACACGGCGCGACACGCTCTCATGTCTGCTCGTAGACAAGGAGGCAAACCAGTTGGGCCGCGGAGTGACGCGTTTTCAGCATCGTTTCCATCTCACAACACTCGCACTGAATGAAGGCGACTCGCTGCATATTGACATCCGTCATAATATGAAGCGCGAAATGTTGCCTGGAGTTTCCGACGTGGGCATAACTCTCAGCGAGGAGTAACACACGCTCGCAGATGGCTCCTACCCTTTCGTATTACGAACGGGAGAGGTTGCGGCCTGCGTCGATACGCAGGAAAATGAAGAGGAGAATGGTAAATCCCCACAGCGAAGAACCGCCGTAACTGAAGAAAGGAAGCGGAATGCCTATCACGGGAGTCAATCCAAGCACCATGCCGACATTGATAAACACGTGGAAAAGGAAAATGCTCATCACGGAGTAGCCATACACTCTGCCGAAACGATAGGGCTGACGTTCGGCGAGATGTATGAGCCGCAGTATGAGTGCCAGAAAGAGCAGCAGCACTCCTGCCGAGCCGAGAAATCCCTCCTCTTCGCCTACGGTGCAGAAGATAAAGTCGGTGTCTTGTTCGGGCACGAATTTCAGTTTCGTCTGTGTGCCATTTAAAAATCCCTTGCCCTCTATTCCGCCAGAGCCGATTGCTATTTCGCTCTGGTGAACGTTGTATCCTGCTCCGCGAAGGTCTTCCTCGAGTCCGAGCAGCACGTTGATGCGCGTGCGCTGATGTGGCTCCATCATGTTGTTGAGGATGAAGTCGGCGCCGTAGAAGAAGCCAACTGAGCCAAGCGTGAAGAGCGCAATGAAATAGTAATTGCGCAGTCGCGTGCCGAGTCCCTGCCAAATCAAATAGCCTATAAGCACAGCCGTTGTGGCCAGTTGGACATAGACGAGGTCCAGTTTTATGCCGGTAATAAGCGTAATCAGGTAGGCTGCCAACGTTATGGCCATGCAGTAGAGCCCTATGCGCCAAGCCACTCGCTTGTCGTGTCCGTATACCCACACCATGCCTGCGGAAAACAGTTGGATGAGCATCATTACTGTGAAGCGGCCTATCGACGTAGGCGAACTGTCCATGAACACCTCTTGATAGCGTATTCCCACAACGAAGTAGACAACCATGGCTACGCCTGTAAACAATATGCTGCCGGGCATTCCCTCGCGATAGAACATTAGAAAGAAAGCCACGTAGATAAGTGCCGAACCTGTTTCACGCTGTAGCACTATGAAGAGCATCGGCAGAAGAGTTACAGCAAGCGTAACAGCAAAATGGCGCCATTTATGAATGTCGTAACCGTAGGTAGACATAAGTTTTGCCAGTGCAAGGGCCGTGGCAAACTTAGCAAACTCTGCCGGCTGAACACGCAGTGGCCCCATCACAAGCCACGAACGCGATCCTTTTATGGTGTGCGGGTTGAAGATTGTGGCAAAAAGGAGTATCAAAAGAAGCCCGTAGATAATGTAGGAAAACGTATCGTAGAACCGGTCGTCAAGCATGAGAATCACATAACCAAGCATGATACTCGTGCCAATCCATACAATTTGCATGCCTGAGCGCGTGGCGAGGCTGAAAATGTCTGTCTCGCCGTAGGAATAACTTGCGCCGCACACGCTTATCCATCCGAAACTGAGCAGCGCTACGTAAATAAGTATCGTCCACCAGTCGAGCGAGCGAAGAATGCTTGGTTGTCGTTTATCTGTTGGTGTTGCCATACGAGATATGTCTGTTCTGAAATTCCGTGGCTCGCTTCTCCGATGCCTCAGAGAGATGTCCGTGAATGTACTGTTCCATGATAAGTGCCCCGAGCGGCACGCCGTACGTTGCACCCCATCCGCCGTTCTCTACATATACTGCCACTGCTATCTTCGGCTTGTCCATAGGAGCGAAACCCATAAACACTGAGTGGTCGTGGCCGCGGTTTTGCGCCGTACCTGTTTTGCCGCATGCCATGAAGTCGTATTTTGCCAGTTCGTGGCATGTGCCGCCAGTGGCCGAGGCTCTCATTCCTGCCACGACGTAGTCGTAGGCCTCGCGCTTCGCCATGGTGTAGTGGCGGCGTGTGAAGACGGTGTCAAGCGGCTCGCCCTCAACGCGCTTCACTACGTGGGGGATATAGTAATAGCCGCGGTTGGCTATGGTGGCTGCAAGATTTGCTATCTGCAATGGTGTGGCGTTCACCTCGCCCTGTCCTATGGCAATGGAAATGATAGTCAGTCCGTTCCACGACTTGCGGTATGCCTTGTCGTAGTATTCGGCATTTGGAATCAAGCCGCGCGCTTCGCCGGGGAGGTCTATCCCGAGTCTGTAGCCAAAGCCCATGCTTACCATATAGTCGCGCCATGTGTTCATAGCGTTCTGCACGGTGCCGTACTTCGATTTTGCACCTATCATATAGTAAAGCCCCCAGCAGAAATAGCCATTGCACGATGTGGAAAGGGCTGGTACGAGAGGCAGCGGGGCAGCATGGCCGTGGCATCCAACGTGAAGGCCCTTGAAATTAAAGCCGTGCTGGCAGGGATATGACGTCTGGGTGGGATGGATAATGCCTTCGGTCATAAAGGTAAGGCCCTGAGTGGTCTTGAATGTCGAACCAGGAGGATACTGGCCCATTATGCTGCGGTTGAGAAGCGGTTTCCATACGTTCTGGCTCAGCAGACGATGGTTTTTTGAGCGTGCGCGTCCCACCATCATGCGTGGGTCGTAACTTGGTGAACTTACCATGCAGAGCACTTCGCCTGTTGACGGTTCTATTGCGACTATAGAGCCTATCTTTCCTTCCATCAGTCGTTCGCCAAGAGCCTGCAGGTTGGCGTCGAGGGCAAGGGTAAGATTTTTTCCTGGCACAGGACGGCGGTCGAAAACGCCATTCTGGTAACGTCCTTGAATTCGCCCGTGGGCATCGCGCAGCAGAATTTGCATTCCTTTCTCGCCGCGCAACTGGCGCTCGTAACTGCGTTCAACACCAAGTTTCCCGATATAGTCACCAGGAATATAGTAATCGTCCTGTTCGATATCTGCAGGTGAAACTTCTGCTACGTCGCCAAGTACGTGGGCTGCAAAGGGATACTGATACTGGCGTATGCTTCTGCGCTGTACGTAAAAGCCCGGAAAACGGAACATGCGCTCCTGAAAAACAGAGAAGTCCTTGTCGGACAACTGGCTCATAAACATCTGCTGCGTGAAACGCGAGTATCCGGGGTTTTTTGAGCGGTCTTTTATCGTTTCCATCCTATGGTCGAAATCCTCGCGCGTAATGTTTAGCGACTGACAGAATTCCAAAGTGTCCAGCCTGTCTTTCGCTTCGTTCATTACAACCATGATATCATAGGCTGGCTGATTGTAAACAAGCAACTGGCCGTTGCGATCGTTGATTACTCCACGCGACGGATACTCTATTTTTTTCAGGAAAGCGTTCGAGTCGGCATTCCTCTTGTAGTCATCGCTCATAATCTGTAGCGTGAAGAGGCGTATGATATATATCACCACTATCACTACAGCGATGCCGGCTATCACGTAGCGTCGGTTGTCGAGATTGAAGTCTTTGTTCATGCTCGGCGCAGGCGAAAACTCTCTATGGTGATTATCAGTAGCAGCGTGAGCGCACTGCTGCTCACCACGCAGAGTGCCCATTCAACTATCCACGCAAAACTGAACGCATCGAGCAGGAAAAACACCAGACAGTAGACTACTGTCAGTATCACGATGTAATATGTGAACTTGGCAACTCCCATGGTGCGCATAGAAGGACAGAGGTCGCTGGCGGAATCGCGCGGAACGAAAAGTTCCAGCAAGTAGGGTTGTATCAGTCCTGCCAGAGTCATCGACGCTGCTGCTACGCCTGGCGTGTTGGCAAAGGTGTCAACGGCCAGACCAAGCGCAAAACTCCATAGCAGTGTTGCCCACTTTGGATAGTTGCGCGGTATCATTGCCACGAAGTAGATATAGAGCAGCGGCGTTGCGATGTTGAAGAGGTGGATGCGCCCCAGTATCATGGCTTGCATCACGACAAATACCACAAACAGCAGACTCCTTTTCAGCAGGTCTATTGACATTACTTTATTCTCTTACGTTAAGTTTCAGTGAGTCGCGGGCTGCCTGCAGCAGCCGTGTGCGCTCGGCTATCGACTTGTCGGCTATCACCACTACGTCGCGCAGGCATCCGAAATCTGTTGAGAGGCGTATCTTCATGCGGTACGACAATCCGTCGCGTGAGTTGTACACGGTCTCTATCCTTCCTACGAGAACTCCTGGTGGGAAAATGGTGGAGTAACCGTTTGTTTCCACCCAGTCGCCGCGCTTAAAGCGTGCGTGGCGTGGAATATCTTCAAGATAAGTCACCGCAGGGTCTTTGCCATCCCAGCGCAGCACTCCGAAATATCCCTGTCCGCGAATGGCGCAACTGATGCGCGACGTGGTATTAAGCACCGGAATTAGCACAGTGTAGTGGCTGCCAACCATATATGTCACGCCCACGATGCCACGGCCGCAGGCAACTCCCATTCCAGGCTCTACGCCGTCGGCGCTTCCCTTGTTGATGGTCATCAGATTGTTACTTCGGTGCAGTTCGCTGGTTATTACCTTTGCCGGGATGAGTTTGTACTGGTTGAGCGAGCGCATTTCTTCGCGGTCGGCGGCTCCTACGTCACCTGTTGCTTCGCCGTAGAGTTGGCGCAACTGCTTTACCTGTCGCTCCAGATAGAAATTGCGAAGTGTGAGTTCTTCGTTGGCTCTCGTCATAGAGAAGAACGATTCTATCATAGCGCGCCCCTCGCCAAGCCGTCCTGCTGCAGTGTTTGCTGTAGAGATCCACAGGCTTCCCTGATAACTGTTGTGCCGGAACAATAAAACGACACTCACCACCTCCAGCACTACGAAGAGTAGCCAGTGGTGGTGATGACGTAGGAATTCCAGCAGGTTTTTCACTTCCTAACTCTTTTTTATCTCATCAGGAACGAGAAGCGGTCTACGTTCTTAAGCGCTATGCCTGCGCCCTTTGCCACACAGTGCAACGGGTCTTCTGCCACGATAAACGGAATGTTTATCTTGTCGGTCAGACGCTTGTCAAGTCCGCGCAGCAGTGCACCGCCGCCAGTGAGATAGATGCCGTTTTTCACTATGTCGGCATACAGTTCTGGCGGAGTGTTTTCCAATGCTGACAGAACGGCTGTTTCGATGCGGGCCACGGTCTTGTCAAGACAGTGGGCAATCTCCTGATAACATACAGGCACTTCCATAGGCAGCGCAGTGATGCGGTTAGGACCGTGGACAATGTAGTCTTCAGGGCCTTCGTCGCCAAGGTCGGTGAGAGCAGAGCCTACGCTTATCTTAATGCGCTCTGCCATGCGCTCGCTGACTTTCACGTTGTGCTGGCGCGACATATATTCCTGGATGTCGGCTGTCAGGTCGTCGCCAGCCACCTTTATGGAGTTGTTGGCAACGATACCGCCCAGCGAAATCACTGCTATCTCTGTTGTTCCGCCGCCAATATCGACTATCATATTGCCTTCTGGCGCTTCAACGTCAATGCCTATACCGATGGCTGCTGCCATTGGCTCGAAGATAAGGTACACGTCGCGTCCGTCAGCATGCTCTGCAGAGTCGCGCACGGCGCGCAGTTCCACCTCGGTAGAGCCGGAAGGAACGCCAATCACCATGCGCAGTGACGGCGAGAAGAGACGGCTACCCGTGTGAACCATTTTTATCAGTCCGCGCATCATCTGCTCGCAGGCAGAGAAGTCGGCAATCACTCCGTCGCGCAGTGGGCGAATGGTGCGGATGTTGTCGTGAGTCTTCTCATACATCATTTTTGCCTTATTGCCGACGGCAATCATTTTGTCTGTGCGACGATCGAGTGCAACTACTGATGGCTCGTCGACCATTATCTTGTCGTCGCTAATGATGATGGTGTTGGCTGTGCCAAGGTCCATCGCTATCTCTTGTACAAAACTAAAAAATCCCACTTTTACTTATAATTTGATTATTTAATGATCAATGGTCAATGGTCAATGGTCAATGGTAATAGTCAATGGCCAGTGCTTATTTTGCAAACCATTCGTGAATAGCGGTATCGTAGTGGCTCGACACAGCAAATGCGTGCTCGGCAAATTCCTTGCGCTGCTGGCGTGTCGTCTCGGCGCCCTGCTTTTTGAGCAGGTCGAGCAGCATGCCGTATTCAGCCTTTGACGGAACTATCACCACGTCGTCGAAGTTCTTTGCAGCAGCGCGGATGAGCGAAATGCCGCCGATGTCTATCTTCTCCACGATGTCCTGTTCCGAAGCACCGCTTGCCACGGTCTGCTCAAAAGGATACAGGTCGACTATCACAAGGTCTATCTCTGGTATTTCGTATTGTGCCATCTGCTGGCGGTCGCCTTCGTTGCTGCGACGTGCCAGAATTCCTCCGAAAACTTTCGGGTGAAGCGTCTTCACGCGTCCGCCAAGTATCGAAGGATACGATGTCACATTTTCCACTTTCTCGCATTCGTAGCCCAGGCTTTCTATGAATGCCTGCGTGCCACCGGTAGAGAGCAGTTTCACTCCTTCTTCGTTCAACTTCTTCAGCAACTCGTCAAGGCCGTCTTTGTGGAAGACTGACACGAGTGCGGTCTTAATTCTCTTTGTCTCTGCCATAGAAAATATGTAAAAATGATAAAATGCTTTGGTGTTCTGTACACCTATTTAATAAATAGAGACTGCAAAATTACAAAAACCGCCATTACAGCAGAAATTTTTTTGTGGAAATCTCAGCGCAGGGGCTTATTTTTTGTCCGAGTGAGTTTTTTTTACTTTATTACTTTGCGTGTCGTGCCATCCTGCGAACGGACGATGGTCACTCCGCGCTGCTCAGCACCCGCCCGTCTGCCGTCGATGGTGTTTTTGTCGGAAAGCAGTTCGCTGCCGACACCCATTATACGCACGTAGATAGTCTCCTTTCCTATTGCAGTCTCAGGAATTTGAAACTGGAGCGGCGTCAGAGTGTTTGCCGTGACGGCCCATGCTTCCCCCAGTGGTTCAAAGTCTGTTCCTAATTGAGAAAACACTGCTTTTATTTTTGAAAACACGCTTTTTAAAATTAAAACAAGCCTTATGCAGGAACTACACAAGGCTTGTAATGTCGGCGCTGCGTGCTTGTACAGATGTCAAGACGCAGTGAGAATTAGCATCGCTGTTTCCTGAAGGCGCAGGGGTCTACAGGATGCGCGCTGCAACTTCGGCGTTGATACCCTCGTAGAAAAGAGGCTCGGTAGAAGCGCGATAGCCGAAGTCTACGTAGCAGAAGAGTTGCAGGGCGCAGAACTGGCGGTCGTCGCTCAGGCATGCCTCCAGTCTGTAGTGGCCATTGGCACCAGCCACGGGCTTGCCCTCCTTCTCGACTGCTGTAGCCATCTTGTCGCAAGGCATGCCCAGCAGACGTGCCACGCGTTCGCCCTCCGACGGAGTGTACTCCATGACGAACACCTTTACGCGGCTCTGGGTAGGCAGGAAGATAACCTTGGTGGAAAACAATGATTTCTTTATCTCTATATTCTTATATGCGGAGACAGCACCAGCCATCTCCAAGTTCTTTATACTTGGCATAGTTGTTGCACATTTTTTTAATAAACAATAATGTAGACAGGGTAGCATGCAATGTTGTGAAAACACCCTGCAGGCTTTCACAGCTTACCATGTTGCCCTAACGAATGATGTGCCTCAGCGCTATGACGTAGTATAGCCGCGAGGCCGGCGAACAGAACGGGGCAGTCTCCTGCCTGCATCTGTTGTCGTGGGAAAATGCTGTGTGTGAGACAATATGCCGCCATGGCAGACTGCCAAACGGCGTTACGGTGCGTCCCGTTCTGGAACTTTGCGAATGGGTTATGCGTTGTGGCCGCGAACTGCAGACGCGATAGAGTTGTGAGGCGTCGGTCAGCGTGGCTTCGTGGTGCTGCCGCTGCGGAGTGACGGCCAGCAGTGCCGACTGCCGCTCTTCTGCGCCGGCGCTCAAGCCTGCAGGGATCTCTGTAGCACCTTTCCAGTAGAAGAGTATGGCCAGCACAATGGAGGCACTTGCTGCCAGGAATATTTGCCTTACTCTTGTCTTTCCACGCATACTGCCTATGATTTTGCCGGCAAAAATAGTAAATTAATTCATAATTACAAATTGTGCATTACGAATTGAGAATTATTCTTCGTACCTTTGCCCGACATGACAGACACGGTAATTCCCGAGGAGAGCAGGGCTTTGCTCATACGCTATGCAGCAGAATACGAGACGGCAGAGTTTCTTGAGGGCGACCCGTCGTGGTTTATGCATCAGGTGAACGGCGCGCGGAACAGGGAAGTGACGGCTTTTGTGGCTTCGTGTCTGAGTTACGGCAGCCGCAAGCAGTTTATGCCAAAGATAGCGTGGCTTGTAGACAGGGCCTGCGGTGATTTGTACGAATGGATATTGTCGGGAAAATTCGCCGAAGACGTTCCTGCCTGTGGGAAGTGTTTCTATAGATTGTACGACTTTCGCCAAATGAACTTGTTTCTTGGCAGGTTGCAGCAGATGCTACAGCAGTATGGCACAATGGGTTGCTACGTCGGCAGCGCCTCGCAGGGCAATGCCCTTCAGACAGTGGAAAATATCTGCCGCTGGTTTGCCGAGGGTGGCGACTGTATTGTGGTACCGAAAAATGCCGTGTCGTCGTGTAAACGCATCTGTATGTTTTTGCGGTGGATGGTGCGCAGCAACTCACCCGTCGACCTTGGACTGTGGGCTGACGCAATAGACCGCCGTACGCTCATAATGCCTCTCGATACTCATGTACTACAGCAGTCGGTACGCCTTGGCCTGCTCAAGAGTAAGACGGCAACAATGTCGACGGCATTGAGGCTGACGGGAAAACTCGCTGAGATTTTTCCCGACGACCCGCTTAAGGGCGATTTTGCCCTTTTCGGCTACGGCGTGAACAAAGGGGAGAGTCTCTAAACCTTACAGAGTGCCGTGCAACCATTGTTGGCGCTCCTCTTCTGACATTTTCTCGATGGCATAGCGCAGTGTGGTGCGCGACATCTCACCGCTATGCTGTCTCAGAAACTCGCGCAGCAAGTCCATCGATGCGTGCTTGCCCATTTCGCGCAGCATCCAGCCCACTGCTTTGTGCATCAGGTCGTGGGAATGGTGCAGATGCTTCTCGGCATAACGTAGGCACCATGAGGGATAGCCCTCATGCGACGGCCACCACGTGCATACCATGCTGATGCGCTGTTTCCAGAGACACGTACTGTCAGCCAAGTGGTCCAGAATGGCTTGCTTGTCGCCGAGATTTGAGGGTAGAAGGAGCCAATGGCCGACAATCTTGGGTGCAGAAAGGTCTACAAGATCCCAGTTGCTGGCCCGTTCGGCGTATTTCAGGTACATGCTGACAATCTCGTCTCTTTTGCTTATTGCCATTGCATCGTTCTCCAACCGCTTCGTGGCTTGTTTCTCAAACTGCGCCACAAGCAGGAGCAGTCCGCACAGCCTTACCTCGTGCCATCTTGACATCAGCAATTCGGGGATTTCGCTGAGAGGAAAATCCTTTGCCGCGGTCTTCACTATCTCACGTGTCTGCGGTACCTTGAGGCCCAGAAACTCATCGCCCTCGCCGTATTCTCCAGGCCCAGTCTTGAAAAAACGAAGCAGTTCCTGGCGCTGCTTCTCGTCAAGCAGCGACTCCATGTGATCTATAACATCTCTTGCGTTTGGCATATTTGCGACTCGATAACCGATGAGGGTTCTTCCATACCTTAATTAAATATTAAGTTCCAATTTACTATTGTCTCATACTCCCCTTTCTGCCCAATCTCCTCTATCGAGATTCCGGTAGCCGATGGCTTCGGCGATGTGCATGGATTCAACCTTTTCGCTGCCGGCCAGGTCGGCAATGGTGCGGGCCACCTTGAGGATGCGGCCTCTCCCCCCGCCCTCTCCCAAGGAGAGGGAGCAGAAGCGCTCGGTTTGTATTTGACGGGCCTTTATCACTCTTTCGCGGATGGCTGCTGACAGTTCACCGGGCTGCATCTTCGACAATTCGGCGAAGGGAACGGCTTGGATTTCGCAGTGAATATCGTTATAGTCGAAGATTATGTAACCCCGTATCATTTACAGATAATCTGTAAGTCATTGCAAATACTTTATTTTGAAATAATCCAACAACGATTTGTAATTGTCTTGCGCTGTAAGGCAAGTATCAATGAGATAGCCGTTGACGTGTCCCCACTCGTGAAGGCCACGATAGTAGAACATCTTCAACTCGTCGGTGATGATAAATGGCACATGTCCGTTGGCAAGACACTCCTTGAACATGAGCAGACGTCCCACACGCCCATTACCGTCCTGAAATGGGTGGATGGACTCAAAACGGACGTGGAAGCCAAGTATGTCCTCGAAATGGTGATATTTCTGAGCATTGTAGTCCTTTAGCAGTCTCTTCATCTCTTTGTGTACATGTTCAGGCAATGTGGTGTCCATACCACCCACCTCGTTAGGCAAACGTTTGTAGTCGCCCACGGCGAACCAGTCTTTCCGGCTGTCTGATGTCCCCGTCTTCAGCAGAAGATGTAAGTGCTTAACAAGGCCTTCTGTCAGTTTGTCTGCAGCATGGTCTATGATATAATCTATGCAGCGAAAGTGGTTGACCGTCTCCAGCACATCATCTACATTGACGGCAGTATCAGTAATGCCAATGGTATTGGTCTCAAAGATGTATCTTGTCTGCTCGTGAGTCAGTCGGCTACCTTCAATATGGTTCGAGTTATAGGTCAAATCTATCTGCGTGCGATGGTAGATGCCGCCTTTTAGCCTTGATGCCTTCTGTTGGCTTAACACAGTCAACAATGGAGACCCTTTTGGCTTGGATGATTTTCGTTCTGGCAATACAGCATCTGCAGGGATGTTCCAAGTCTTCCCTGTCAGAAACGCCCCTTCTATCTTTTCGTTAGCACAATAGTTACGTGCGGTACGCTCAGAAATGCCATGCCTCGCTGCAAACTGACTAACTGATATATACTCCATACGCTGCGTCTATCGGAAAGTTTTTTCTCCGATTTTGCCTACAAAGATACCATTTTTGCCGATACCGGCAAAAAACTGACAGAAAAATCACTGTTGAACACCACTTCAATGCGGGTCTCGCCTTGATTTGTCTTGTAAAGCAGAATCCTTGAAGATGCGTGTTTCTCAATAAGTTCCGTTGCCGGTGTCTGCTCTTTGAAATCATCAATTACTTCATTAAGGTTTTATAAACATACTAATCATATTTAACGTTTGGCGCCATAACTTTCGCAGCCACAAGGATGGCAGAGAAAGGTAGATGCGAGTTGGCAGTGACACATGATAGGCAGTGCGGGCAATGTCTGCTTTCAGCCGTAACGTGAAAGAGTGACTTCGCCAATTGTTGCCTCTTTGGCAAAGAGCTACAGCACAAAGGTTTGCCAACCTGTCGGCAATAGTTTCATGGATGTATTCCTCGTATCTGTCGGGGGGAATGCTCTGTTCACGATACTTCTGTATTAGGGCGACATAATCGATAGTCCACAAGAAGCCGGCACTTGTTGTATCGCTGCCTTTCTCATAGACATTGTCCAAAACCACGGCTACAGGTTTTTCTGTGGAGAACACCAGCCGCAACCAGAAGATGTAGTCTTCACCCATGTAAAAGTCTTTCGGCTGATTGAAAAGATATGGAGTCAGCACACTACGCCTGTATAGTGACCCCCATGGTACTCCTATTGTCCCGTCACCACGCACTGCCATATGACGGAAGTCATCCATGGGAATGATGTTTCGCGACTCCCCGTTTAGGCTATAGCCATTACCGAAAATAATATCTACATCGTCTGAAATAGCCTGGGCTAACAAACTGACGGCGTCCACAGGCAGGCAGTCGTCGGCGTCAACAAAGGTAATCCATTCTGACGTGGACAATTCAACACCCTTTAGCCGTGCAGCCTGGCGTCCTCGGTTAGCAGTGTGAACAACCATCACACGGTCGTCTTCTGTCGCTATACAATCTGTCAGACTGTTTGTTGCATCGGTACTTCCATCGTCAACAATAATCAGTTTTACAGACGCATAATCCTGGCAGAGCACGCTTCTGGCGCATGCCATTATTGTTGACTCTCCTTGATATACAGGAACTATCACACTTACACTTACCATTCTATCCTATTTTTTTCTTTTCTTAAAAAATCTCTTTTTCTTTTGTTCTACTCAAAAACAAGTTACGTCGGCTTTTTATTCTTTTGTTAGTTCATATACGCTGGTAATTTCCTACAGATACTATTTGTTGCTATCTTTACCTTTTGCTATAATGCTCTTTTCTAAATCTTCCAGCATCTTTAAGTCCTCTGCATCGGCTGCTTGTGCATCGAGTTGCTTACGCTTGGCGTTGAATGAGTCATAGACGTTACGGACGATAGTCTCTGCTTCTTCATTGGAGATAGAGCCACGCCCTTGCATGATGTCTTTCTCTTGGAAAGTGAGGAGATTGTCAACATTCTTACGCCAGTAGTCAAGCGTTAAGTCCCTACGACCTTTCACGCGCTCCTCGGCACTGGTCAGGAAGATGTCTACGAGTCGGTCTAAGGATTCTATTTCATCGGTTTGGAGATAGTTCTTGGCAATGATGATATCACCTTTCCGGACAACACTTCCTTTCCATGTGGTCAGTCCCATATTGGGCTGGTTGGCATCAGCGCGGGCAACAATCAGTTCTGTAGCTGTCTGATGAGTGACGGCATAAAGCAGTTTGTTCTGAGTCTCTGCAAAGAACATCTGGGTAGACTTGTCTGTCTTATCGTAGTCACTGCTGAGTTTGAACAGGTCGCGCACTTTCTGATAGAATCGCTTTTCAGATGCACGGATGTCGCGGATGCGAGCCAGTAACTCATCAAAGTAGTCGGGCCTGCCATCAGGATTCTTCAGTCGTTCATCATCCATAGTGAATCCCTTTACGAGATATTCTGTCAGGTGTTCTGTAGCCCACTGCCTGAATTGCGTGCCACGCACTCCTCGCACCCGATACCCCACCGCAATAATCATCTCTAAGGAGTAGAATACCACATTGTAATTCTTGCCGTCAGCGGCAGTAGTCAAGTATTCTTTGACAACTGAATTTTCGTTTAACTCTTTTTCTTTCAGTATGTTAATGACGTGATAACTGATGGTTTGCTTCGAGGTGGCAAAAAGTTCCGCCATCTGCTGCTGGTTCAGCCATATCTTGCCATCTTTAGCATAGAGTGCCACCGAAGCACGACCATCTGCCGTGCGGTAAATGATGATGTCCTTTTGTTCGTTCATACCTTATATTTCACCCTCCAAATTAGTAAGTTACCACCATTCTAACTCATAAGCATCCTTGCTTGAGGCCCCCTTGTTGGTAGTTGATTCTACTTCTATCTCTGTAATTAATCCTTCTTCAGTTATATAGTTGTAAGTATAGGTAATAGAATATCCATCCCATGATGGCTCCATGGTATGATTCGTTATTGTTACTCTTTCAGGCAGATTCTTGCATCGTTTTCCGAAGCATCCTTGCCATTCAAGAAATATATTATTACTGTAGAAGTATGTAAAGAAGAGAGGAATATTATTCTCTATGGAGGTATATTTGATGCTGTGTTCAAACAAAGCCAGCCCATCGTTTGATTCTGATTCTGTGACTAAAATAATGTTATCATCATTCCATGAATAAGTATATTTCCTCTCTATAGGATGGTCTTCTGTAAAATCGTATGGTCTTGTTGCTTCTATAAGATGTCCTTGATAATCGTATGTGTATTTTTCTTTAATATCAAAAGTATGTGATGATTCGTATGAAGGGAGTACCGTATAGTTGTTTTCTTCCACATGTCCATTAGCCAAATTGAATACACACTCCTGCGGACTCCAAATGACTCTTCTGTCTTCATACCAATATGAGTCCTCACGTGTAGTACCATCTTTAGAATGGTATTTCACTTTGGAAACTTGTCCTTGAGAATTGTATTCTATGGACGTGTACGTATCACCATATTTTATTTTTACCAACCGCTTCCCATTAACCGTTGGGACTGAAATCGTGTTGTTAGTGGATACAGGCTCAGAGTCATCACTGCTGCATGCTGTCATGCAGAGAGCCATAATCGGAAAAAGTAATAGATTCCAGACAGTATTCTTCATTTGTTTCCAATTTAAGTTTTTCTTATATCCCCCTTTCAGCCCAGTCGCCTCTGTCAAGGTTACGATACCCGATGGCTTCGGCGATGTGTTGTGACTGCACCTTTCTCTGAATTGTCTAAATAGGTGATAGTTCTTGCAACTTTCAAAATTCGGCTATAGGCTCTTGCTGACAACTTAATCTTTCCATGGCCATGCGAAGCATGTCCAAAGATGCAGCATCGGGTTCTGCAAATTGATGAAGCATGCGCTCGCTCTGGATGTTGCGGGCACGAATGACGCGCTCGCGAATGGCTGCTGACGGTTCACCGGGCTTCATCTGCGAGAGTTCTGCGCGCTCGAGCTTTGCTCGCTTGCTACCAAAGGGACGCAAGAAGGGCACGGCCTGTATCTCGCAGTGAATGTAAATCCGTGCGGCGGTTTTATACCCCGAAGATTTTATACAAGTACTACTTGTTGTCATCGTCTTTTCCCTTGCGCTTTACTTTCTTTTCAACACTCTTAATGCTTTCCAGATAGGCTTGCTCAACGGATGAGAGTGTCTTCACTTGAAACTTACGGTATTCAGCTACGGCCTTCTCCATCGCCTCTTCGTGACTGACAGTGCCGCCATCGGTAAGTAGTTCTTCACCAATAGACACGATATTATTGTCAAGTTGGCGAACATAATCTTCCATATACATTGGACGATGCTTTAATGCCTGGATTTCTGCGAAGTCGAAATATCCGGAAACGAGGTTATTCAAGATCTTCAACTCATCAGCCGAAAGATAGTTCTTGGCAATCTTCACATCATTGAGGCAGGGTAGTTCACCCTTAAACGTGGTCAATCCCATAAAAGGTTTGTCCGCATCAGCTCGCTCATAGATGACTTCTGCCGCCGTATGCCCGTGAGCTGCATAGTGGAGCTTGTTCTGAACAATCTTGAAGAATAGCCGTGAAGTGTCTGAGCGTGGGTCGTAATCAACGGCTGTGGCATAGAGGTCAAGCACCTGGCGATAAAGTACTTTCTCAGAAGAACGAATGTCGCGAATGCGGTCAAGAAGTTCCTTCCAGTAACTGCCGCCGCCAAGATTCTTCAGTCGCTCATCGTCCAGTGCAAAGCCTTTCACGATATACTCATGCAACCGCTCTGTCGCCCATTGGCGGAAACGAGTGCCTTGTATTGATTTTACGCGATAGCCAACAGAAATAATCACGTCAAGATTGTAATAATTCGTCGGCTTAGTAGAAAAATCGGAAATTCCGATTTTTCTCTTCGTCTTTTCCTCCTCCAATTCTCCCTCCTCGTAGATATGAAGCACATGTTCATTGATGGTTGACTTGGATTTTCCAAATAGTTGCCCCATTTGCTCCAGCGTCAACCACACTGTCTTGTCTTCAAGTCTTACATCAAGTCGAACGACACCGTCCTCCGACTGATAGATGATGATATATCCTTTGTTATCGTCCATACCTTATTATATAATAGTCTTTGGCTTGTTATTTGTTCTATTATACTCCCCTCTCTGCCCAATCACCTCTATCGAGGTTACGGTAGCCGATGGCCTCGGCTATGTGCATGGACTGCACTTTCTCCGAGCCGGCAAGGTCGGCAATGGTGCAGGGATTATAGGGCCCGCTTTTCGTTTCATACTTGCTGTCATTTCATTCTTTATTATCGTCAAACAGTCCATTCTCACGCCATTTTTTTACTTCTTTGTCAAAGTCTGAAAGATACTCTCGGTCTTGAACGAGGCGGAACTTGTCGTATTCGGCAAAAGCCTTTTGTTTGGCTTCTTCTGCTGTTATTGTACCGGCATTTGTGAGGATGTCGTAACGGTACGTTTCCATGAACCTCTCCAACTCTTTTTTCCAGTCGGCCATCGTCATAATCAGCTGACGGTCTGCCCTGTCTTCAGCGAGGTCGAGGAAAGCATTTGAAAGACGGTTGAGGGCAGCCACTTCCTTGTCCGAAAGATAATTCTTTGCTACAACAGTGTCTGACTTCTGTACCCTGCCATCTGGTGCATTCTTCCATGTGGTCAATCACATGTGGGGCATCTCTGCGTCTGCTCTTATATATATAATTTCTGCTGCTGTCTGGTGAGTCACAGCCCAGTGCATCATATTCTGCACCATTTTGAAGAAGAGTTTGGTGGTCTCAGCCTTGGCATCATAATCAGCACTACACTCAGCATACACATCTGTTATCTTCTGGTAATACCTGCGTTCTGAAGTGCGTATTTCCCTGATACGTTCCAGTAAGTCGTTGAAATAGTCCTTACCGAAATGTTTGCCTTGTTTCAGACGTTCATCATCCAGTACAAAACCCTTAACTATCATCTCCTTCAGCACTGCGGTTGCCCAGATGCGGAATTGGGTGGCCTGATAACTGTTCACACGATAGCCCACGGCAATGATAGCATCAAGGTTGTATAGCATCTGTGGGCGATTAACCTCACGCTCCCCTTCCATTTGAACTATCCCAATTTTTCGGATAGTTGCTTCTTCTTTCAGTTCTCCAGATTCGTATATCTGAGACAAATGGTAGTTGATAGTCCTTGTATCAACTCCATACAATTCGGCCATTCGCCTTTGTGACATCCAAAAAGTCTCGCTGTTGAACACCACCTCAATGCGTGTATCGCCTTGTTTGGTTTTATATAATAAGACTCTTGAAGATACTTGATTTTCAATAAGTTCTGTGGCTGGTACCTGTTCCTTAAAATACTGTCGCGCTACTTGTACCTGCGGTTTCTTGCTGTCAGCGTTCTCCGCAATGATGAGGCAGGCCAAGCGTGACAGATGCCAGTTTTCCACCTTGCGAAATGTGCCAGACCCAAGCTTAACCATTTCAACCGTCTGGTTAAAATGGCCACCGATACTCATACCTTTGTCCTGGGCCACTTGAAGTGCATTGTTCAGTACACGATTGAACTTTTGCCAGGTGCTGTACCCCATAGCCGTTGCCAGTTTTCGGGCACTCCAATATTCCTGTCCGTCGGCATCTTTTTTCTTGATTTGTTCGAAGTCCGACTGCATCGGCTGAATATTTTTCTGTTCGTCCATTCCTTGATTATATTTTATAATCTAAATATTATATCCCCCTTTCTGCCCAATCGCCACGGTCAAGGTTACGGTACCCGATGGCTTCGGCGATATGCTGTGACTGCACCTTTTCGCTGCCGGCAAGGTCGGCAATGGTGCGTGCGACCTTCAGGATGCGGCTGTAGGCACGGGCGGAGAGTTTCAAGCGCTCCATCGCCATGCGGAGCATGTCGAGTGAGGCGGCGTCGGGCTCTGCGAACTGGTGTAGCATGCGCTCTGTCATTTGGGCATTGCAGTGGACAGCCCCCAGCCCTCCCTGTTTAGAAAGGGAACTGAAGCGCTCGCTCTGGATGTTGCGGGCACGAATGACGCGCTCGCGTATCTTTTCGCTTGGCTCACCAGGCTGCATCTGCGAGAGTTGTGCGAAGGGCACGGCCTGTATCTCGCAATGAATATCGATGCGGTCGAGCAATGGGCCGCTGATTTTGTTCATGTAGCGCTGAATTTGCCCTGGGGTGCATACGCAGTTGTGAGTGGGGTCGCCATAGTAGCCGCAGGGGCATGGATTCATTGATGCCACAAGCATGAAGGATGCAGGATAGTCGACAGAGTATTTTGCGCGGCTTACTGTGATATGCCTGTCTTCCAGTGGCTGTCTCAAAACCTCAAGTACGGAGCGCGACAGTTCAGGCATTTCGTCGAGAAAGAGCACGCCGTTGTGGGCGAGGCTTATTTCGCCGGGCTGCGGATTGGTGCCGCCACCAACGAGAGCCACTTGCGAGATGGTATGGTGTGGGGAGCGAAAGGGGCGCTGACTGATAAGACTTGTGCCGCGTGTTAGTTTTCCTGCCACGGAGTGGATTTGTGTCGTTTCCAGGCTTTCTGAGAGCGACAGTGGCGGCAGAATTCCCGGCAGTCGCTTTGCAAGCATTGACTTTCCAGAGCCTGGCGGTCCTATCATAATGAGATTGTGACCGCCGGCAGCGGCTACTTCAAGCGCACGCTTCACGCTCTCCTGTCCGCGAACGTCGGAAAAATCAAGGTCGAACACCGCCTGTTGCTCGTAGAATTCCCGTCGTGTGTCAACCATCGTAGGAGAATACTGCGTACTGCCGTTCATAAAATTTATAACGTCAGTCAGAGTCTCCATGCCGTAGACTTCAAGATTGTTCACCACCGCTGCTTCGCGCTCGTTTTGTTTTGGAACGATCAGTCCTTTGAATTTCTCGGCTCTTGCCTTTATGGCAATCGGCAGCGCGCCGCGAACGGGTTGCAAACGGCCGTCGAGCCCCAGTTCGCCAACTATCATAAAATCTTCCAGTCTGCTGCTGTCTATCTTGGCACTTGCAGCCAGTATGGCTATTGCCACAGGCAGGTCGTAGGCGCTGCCCTCCTTTTTGATATCAGCAGGCGAGAGATTTACCGTGATGTCCATGACGGGCATTTTCAGCCCGTTGTTGTTCAGCGCAGCCCTGATGCGGTCGTAACTCTCTCGTACGGCAGTATCGGCCAGTCCTGTAAGGTGGAATTGAACGCCTCTTGACAGACTCACCTCTGTCTTCACCACGGTTACTTCCAGTCCGTTCACGGCGGCACAATATGTTACAGTAAGCATAGTGTTATTGGTTTTTCTCCACAAAAGTATATAAAAGAAGAGAAAATGCGGAAATAAATTTTGCATTTCTGCTCTATTTTACTAATTTCGCTGCCAAATTAAACATCCATTATAATATGTACGACAAAGAGCGCGGGCTATATATTGCTCACAGTGCCAAGGGTGCACTAAGTATTACAGGTAAGATGGCCAATCGCCACGGACTTATAGCAGGTGCCACGGGAACCGGCAAGACAGTTACGCTGCAGGTAATGGCTGAGACATTCTGTCAGGCAGGCGTGCCATGCTTCATGGCCGACATGAAGGGCGACCTCAGCGGCATTTCCCAGGTAGGGCAGATGAGTGGCTTTATCGAGAAACGCCTTCCCGAGTTTGGCCTTGAGAGTCCTGAGTTCCAGGCATGCCCTGTCAGGTTTTACGACGTGTACGGCGAGCAGGGCCATCCCATGCGTGCCACAGTTTCACAAATGGGCCCGCAGTTGCTGTCTCGCCTTCTGATGCTCAATGAGGTGCAGGACGGAGTGCTGAACATCGTGTTCCGTATAGCCGATGAGCGCGGACTGCTTATTGATGACTTGAAAGATCTCCGCTCCATGCTCGACTATGTTGCCCAGCATGCCAAGGAGTACACCACGCGCTACGGCAATATCTCCACCGCCACCGTAGGAGCCATCCAGCGCGCCTTGTTGCAGTTGGAAAACCAGGGCGCCGACAAATTCTTCGGTCTGCCGGCCTTCGACATCCACGACCTGATGGCCACAGAAGGCGGAAAAGGAGTGATGAGCGTTTTGGCTGCCGACAAATTGATGCTCCAGCCCAAACTCTACAGCACATTCCTCCTCTGGCTGCTTTCCGAGTTGTACACTACGCTTCCCGAAGTCGGCGATTTGCCACAGCCCAAACTTGTTTTCTTCTTCGACGAGGCTCACATGCTTTTCGACGGAACCAGCAAGGCTCTTCTCGACAAGATAGAACAGGTTATCCGCCTCATACGCTCCAAGGGCGTTGGAATATACTTTGTCACCCAGAGTCCCACAGATATTCCCGAAAACATTCTGGGTCAGTTGGGCAACCGCGTGCAACATGCGCTTCGCGCCTACACTCCCAAGGATCAGAAAGCCGTCAAGACGGCAGCCGATACCTTCCGTGCCAATCCTGACTTCAAGACCGACGAAGCCATCATGCAACTTGAGACAGGCGAGGCCCTTGTCAGTTTCCTTGATGAGAAGGGTGCTCCTTCTGTCGTGGAGCGTGCCAAGATTCTCTTCCCATTGTCGCAGATTGGCGCCATCAGTGAGGCTCAGCGCAGCAGTATTATCCGACAGAGTATCATCTTCGGCAAATACGACAAGGCTGTAGACCGCGAAAGTGCCTTTGAACAGTTGCTTGCCGCGTCGGAACAGCAGTCACAGGAGGCTGAGGAGGTTGCCGAAGAAGCGACTGCCCCAAAGGAGAAAGGAAGCAAGGCAGAAAAGTCGAAGCCTACTATTATTAATAAGGTGATGAAATCCGTGCTTACTGCTGTCACGTCCACCCTTGCTGCGCTGCTTGGCACCTATGTCAGCAATAAGGTGAGCGGCAAGACGAGTAAGAGCCGCACGTCGACAAAGGAGAAAGTTGTCAAGAACGCCACTTCGGCAGCCACGCGCACCATCACCCGTGAACTTACGCGTGACATTCTCGGCAACCTTGTGAAATAGTACCCTTCGCCACACCGTGATTACAATCGAAGAGATAAGAGACCGGCGTATTGCCGTGTTGTTGTCGGGTGGTGTAGACTCATCGGTAGTTCTTCATCAGTTGGTCGGCAACGGGCTTCATCCCGACTGTTTCTACATCAACATCGGTCCTGAGGAAGACGAACAGTGGGACTGTACGGCAGAGGAAGACCTTGAGATGGCTACTGCCGTAGCCCACCGCTATGACTGCCAACTGGAAGTCGTCGACTGTCACAGGGAATACTGGGATGAGGTGACTCGCTACACTATGGACAAGGTTCGCGCAGGTCTTACTCCCAATCCCGACGTGATGTGCAATCGTCTTATCAAGTTTGGTGCCTTCCATGAGAAACGAGGGCGCGACTACGATCTTATTGCCACCGGCCATTACGCTCAGACCGAGACCGACGAGCGTGGCCGTAAGTGGCTTGTCACCAGTCCCGACCCCGTAAAGGACCAGACCGATTTCCTTGCACAGATTTACGATTGGCAGTTGCAGAAGGCAATATTCCCCATAGGTCACATGATGAAGGACGAAGTGCGTGAGATTGCCGAGCGCGAGCATCTCGTCAATGCCCACCGTCGCGACTCGCAGGGCATTTGCTTTCTTGGCAAGATCAACTACAACGACTACATACGTCGCTATCTTGGCGAGCAGCCTGGCGACGTCATAGAACTTGAGACGGGCCGCCTGATTGGCCGGCATCGCGGTCTCTGGTTTCACACCATCGGCCAGCGCCATGGTCTCGGCTTCGGTGGCGGTCCCTGGTTTGTCGTCAAGAAAGACGTAGCCGCCAACATCCTTTTTGTCTCGCACGGCTACGACCCGCAGACAGCCTATAGCAGCACCTTTGGCATTGCCGACTTCCACTGCCTCACTGCGCCTCTTTCCGAACTGCTCGCCTGTGGAAAGGCGACGGTGCGTTGCAAGATACGCCACACCCCCGAGTTCCACAGCGCCACATTGTCCTTATGCGAAGACGGTGCGCTGCGCATCGTTTCCGACAGTCCCATCCATGGCGTTGCGCCTGGCCAGTTCTGCGTTGTCTACGACGAGCAGCACCATCGCTGCTGGGGATCAGGTGAGATAACTATCTGACATAATCCAATATCATATAATCTTTCAAAGAAAAGACATGAAGAACAATCGCCTGTTCCTTATGATGTCCCTGTTGGCCGTCGGTGTCATCGCCGCTGCTCAGGGTCCTAACAACACGGGTACATACTATAGCAGTGCCAACGGCAAGAAGGGTGCTGCGCTGAAGACAGCCATGCACAACATCATCAAGAATCCCGATGCTGTGAGTTACAGCGGACTTAAGGAAGCCTACACGAAGACCGACGTTCGTCCCGACGGCTACCTGCGCGACTGGTATTCCAACATTACCAGTTATGTGCCAGGCTCTGCCTTTGGCAGTTACAGCAAGGAGGGCGATGCCTACAACCGTGAACATTCCATGCCTCAGAGTTGGTTCAGTCAGGGCAGCCCCATGCGTTCCGACATAGTCCATGTCATTCCTACCGACGGCTATATCAACAATATGCGCAGCGACAATCCCTTTGGCGAAGTCACTGAGAATGGTGAAAATGTCAAACAGTCGGCCGGCGGCTACAGTAAATGCGGTGCTCCTAAGTCGTCCCTCGGCGTTCCTTCCAGTGTTACAAAGGTTTTCGAGCCCAACGACGAGGTGAAAGGCGACATTGCCCGTATCTATTTCTACATGACCACGTGCTACGAAGACAAGATACTCTCGTGGACGAATGGCACAGCAGGACAGGTCATCGGCGGAACGGAGTACGAACCGCTGCTGCCGTGGGTTATGCAGATGATGCTGCGCTGGGCTAAGCAGGACACTATCGATGCTACGGAGCGCGCGCGCAATGCTGCTTGTTACGAGGTGCAGAAAAACCGCAACCCCTTTGTTGACTATCCCGGGCTGGAAGAATATATCTGGGGCTACAAGAAGGACAGCGTGTTCAGTTACAACAATTATGCAGCGGCCACTGGCTCCACTACCGACAATCCTGACAATCCCGATAATCCTGACCCTACGGAACCGGAGAAGCCAGCCGTCCAGTCAGATACCATTCTGCTCAACAACACTTTCTTCGGCTGCTCATGGACGGGCACTCGCCCAAGTGGCGGCAACACCCAACTCACAGGTCGTCAGGGCGGCATCACCGTGGTCTATGCCATGGGCGATAGCGGCAGCAACATGTACTGCAACGATTCGCAGATACGCCTTTATCAGAAGAATTCTCTCACCGTCAGCGTGAGCGACAATAGTTTCACCAACCTTAGTCTCGTTCTTGCCAAGGAGACTTCCAAGACGTTGCAGTCCTCTGTCGGCAGTGTCGACGGTTTTGCCTGGAGCGGTGACGCCGCTGAAGTGACATTCTGTGTCGACGAAGGCTCTGGCAATGCCCAGGTTTCCAGTCTCATCTATACGTTGAAGGAAGATCCCACGGCTGTTGAGCGCATTGCAGAAGGCGAGGTGCGCCCCGTGGCAATCTATTCGCTCGACGGATGGCGCCTGTCGGCGTCGCAGCGTGGCCTTCGCATCGTGCGGCTTTCTGATGGCCGTACTGTAAAGGTGATGCGGTGAGTTGTGAGTTTTGAGTGGTGAGTGGTGAAGGGTGAGGAGCAAGAGGTGAGTGGGGAGAGACGGGAGTTGATTTTTTGATGAAAATATTTGCAGGGTAGTGATTTTCTTTCTACCTTTGCAAGCGCAAAGAGAAACAATAGGGGCGTAGCCCAGTTGGTTTAGAGCGCTGCAGTCACATTGCAGAGGTCCCCGGTTCGAGCCCGGGCGTCCCTACCAAGCCTAATGTTTCTCTTTTTTCTTTTTCCCTTTTTTGTTGCAGACTGTTTCCCTTTTCGTTGCCAACTTTTCCCGTTATGCACGAGTGTCAGAACGGTATTGACAGTTGCGCGTCGTCGCCCAGCAGGTTGAAGGTTCGGCGGTGGTATGGCGTCAGACCGTTTTCGGCTATCGCCTGACGGTGTCGCCTGGTGGGATAGCCTTTGTTTGATGTCCAGTCGTATTGTGGAAATTCCTCTGCCAGTTGTTCCATATAGTCGTCGCGATAGGTCTTTGCCAGTATCGAGGCGGCTGCAATGCTGAGATATTTGCCGTCGCCTTTCACGATTGTCGTGTATGGCAGCGACAGGTACGGTTTGAAGCGGTTTCCGTCTACTATCACAGCCTCTGGACGCACTTTCAACTTGTCGAGTGCGCGGTGCATGGCGAGTATCGATGCGTTGAGGATGTTTATGCGGTCTATCTCTTCTGCCGTCACTTCTCCCACGGCCCACGCCACGGCGTCGCGCTCTATCTCCGTGCGCAGTTGCCGTCGCTGTCGGTCGGTGAGTTTCTTCGAGTCGTTGAGGCCGCTGTTCTCATAGTTGTATGGCAGTATCACAGCGGCAGCAAAGACGCTCCCGGCCAGGCATCCTCTGCCGGCCTCATCGCATCCTGCCTCCGTCAGGTTTTCGTAGTAGTGAGGGGAAAGCATTTTTTCTTAATTAATTTTTTCGTTATGACGTTACTTCGTTATAATGTTATTACGGCCTTTCGTCATCCCGTTATAACGTTATCCCGTCATTTCGACATGTCGTCTTTCCAAGAAAAAATCCTCAGAACATCTGCACCACTCTCTGCAGTGCGCCGACGAAGGTGTCCACCTCTTCCTTCGTGTTGTACACGGCAAACGAGACCCTTACCGTGCCGCTGATGTTCAGCCGCTGCATCAGCGGCTGTGCGCAGTGGTGGCCTGTGCGTACGGCAATGCCGAGGCGGTCGAGCAAAGTGCCGATGTCGAGGTGGTGAATGTCGCCCACGTTGAACGACACTACGGCATCGTGTGGCGTTGCGGTGTCCTGCGGCCCGTATATCTTTATGCCGGGAATGGCTTGCAACTGCTCCATGCAGTAGCGTGTCAGCATCTGTTCGTGCTCTGCAATGCGCTGCAGTCCGACGCTCTCCATGAAGTCTATTGCCGTGGCCATTCCGTGAGTAGCCACATAGTCGGGTGTTCCTGCCTCAAACTTGAATGGCAGACGTTCAAATGTTGTCTTTTCCCAACTTACGCGGTCTATCATCTCTCCCCCGCCCTGATATGGCGGCAGTCTGTCGAGCCATTCCGCCTTGCCGTAGAGCACGCCGATGCCTGTCGGCCCATACATCTTGTGTCCGCTGAAAGCCATGAAGTCGCAGCCGATGTCTTGTACGTCGATGGCCAGATGGGGCGCGCTCTGTGCTGCATCCACGAGCACAGGAGTGCCGTTGGCATGAGCCGTTTCTACGATGCGCTTCACGTCGTTCACCGTGCCGAGCACGTTGCTCACGTGGGCCACACTCACCAGCCGTGTCCGTGGCGAGAGCAGTTGCTGCAGATGGCTGTAGTCCAGTCGTCCGTCGTCGGTTATTGCCACGTGTTGCACTTTTATGCCGCGCTTCTGTGCTTGCAGTTGCCATGGCACGATGTTCGAGTGGTGCTCCATGTCGGTTACTATCACCTCGTCGCCTTCCTTCATCTGCGATTCACAGAACGACGAAGCAACCAGGTTTATAGCCTCTGTAGTACCGCGCGTGAAGACTATCTCCTCGCTCTTCTGCGCATTGACAAAGCGGCGCACTCTCTCCCTTGCTGCCTCGTGCAGGTCGGTGGCCTGTTGCGACAGGTAGTGCACTCCCCTGTGTACGTTGGCGTTTACGTTGAGGTATTCCTCGCGCATGGCATCGAGCACGCACAGCGGCTTCTGTGTCGTAGCAGCATTGTCGAGATACACCAGCGGCCGGTTGTATACCGTTCGCTGCAGTATCGGGAACTGCTGCCTGATTTCGTTGTTCATATTTTCGTTATAACGTTATTTCGTTATCCCGTGATGACGTCATCTCGTTATCTCGTTATAACGTCATCCCGTCTCACTTCGTCTTAAAATCCTTCGCCGTCACGTTCTTGAGTTTGACGGTTGCGGTAGTCTCGTCGATGTTAATGCCGGTGTTGGTGTAGACAAACAGCGAGTTGCTGATGTCGATGTCGTGCACACAGTTCATGTCCTTTATTCCCGAGGCCTTTATTGCGGTGTGTGTGCCTCGGCATGTTATGCCGTCGATATGAATGTCCTGGAAGTCGGGCTTCCACTTCAGTTCCTCGGCGGTAAATGCCGGACCGGCGGCATAATCCTGTCCGGCGGGTCTGTTCACATAGTCGCACTGGAAGATAATCGCCTGGTCCTTGATGTCTGTCATCACGCAGTCCTTGACAAATATCTGCTCTGTCTTTCCGCCGCGTCCCACTCCGCTCTTGAAGCGTAGTCCTGTGTCTGTTCCCACAAAACGGCAGTTGCGCACCACCACGCGGCGCACTCCCGATGCCGTCTCGCTGCCAAGCACAAAGGCGCCATGGGCATGGAACACGGTGTTGTTCGCTATCAGCACATCCTCCACGCCACTTATGCTGCCGCTGTGTGGCTTTCCGCTTTTCATGCAGAGGCCGTCGTCTCCGGCATCCACGGTAGAGTTGACAATCAGACAGCGGTGGCAGTCGCTGAGGTCTATGGCGTCGCCGTTCTGTGCGTTCCATGGGCAGCGCACTGTTATGCCGTCAATGATGACATTGTCGGAGTAGCACGGATGAACATGGAAGCGTGGCGAGTTTTGGAAAGTCACGCCCTGCAGCAGCACGTTGCGGCAGTCGGTCAGTCTTAGCAGGTCGTTGCGCATACGCTCCTGCGACTCAGGCTCTGCGGCGATGTCGGGCGAGCCGTCTTTCATCTGCCAAGGATACCAGAGTTTTCCGTTCTGCCGTTCCACACCGCCCATCTGCTTAAACTGCTTCCATTCCACGTCGCTCACCTTGTCGCGCTTCACGGGGCGCCACTGCTGGCCGTTGCCGTCGATGATGCCGCTGCCGGTGATTGCTATGTTGGTGCGCTTCGATGCACTGATGCATGCCAGCACTCTGCTGCTTTTCTTTCCCTCTTCCACGTATAGGCTCTTGTCGGGCGCGAAGTATATGATGGCATTCTTGTCGAGGTGCAGTTCGATGTTGTCCTTTAGTTTTATGGGTCCTGTGAGCCACACGCCCTGCGGCACTACGAGGCGGCCGCCTCCCTGTTTCTGCAGTTTGCTGATGCCGCGTGCAAAAGCCTCGGTGTTGAGCGTTGTCCCGTCGCCCACGCCGCCCACGTCGGTGAGCGAGATGGTCAGCGATGGAATCTGCGGAGCCTCCACGCGTGCTATTTCCACAGGCAGGTTCTGGTAATACTTGTTGTAGTCACCTGCCGTTGCTGTCAGGCTGATGGTGAGCAGCAGTGCTGCAAGACTCGTCAGTTTCTGTTTGTAGTCCATAGTTGTTTATATTTCATATAACTTTATTTTTCTCACTTCTCTTCAAACTCCTTCTCCCGCTTCTCGAAGGTCTCTATCTTGTCGAGGTAGTAGCGTCGCAGGTCGGCCCATCGGTAGTAGGGGAAATTCTCCGTGACGGCTGGCAGTCGTGCCTCACGTTCGTTGAGCAGTGCCTTTACCAGTATGTCGCCCTTCTTGCCTTTCACGGGGCGGTAGAACACCAGTTGTATGTTGCAAGCCATGGGGAAGATGCGGTAGTTGCGCCAGTGGCTGTCGAGAGTTGTCATATCGTCGGTAGCATAGTTGCAACTGTCCAATTCCAGCAGGCATGCCAGCGGCATCACACACACCTCATGGCCGAAGCGCAACGTGGCCTGCGTCTGGGTTACGGTGTCGGCGGTAGCAATGATGTTTTTCAGCAGGTTCTTTTGGCTAAAGGGCAGTGCTCCCTCGCCTATCAGTGCATTTCCGTAGTCGAGATACCATCCTATGTTGCGTGCCTGCCATTGTCCGTACACCTCCTCGTCGGTGAAAAGTTGCATCAGGTCGATGTCCGTGTCGTGGCTCTGCATGTTCGAAGCCACTTCAAACAGAGCGCTCGCCGTGCGTGCTGCGTCGAGAGAGTCGTCGGCCCACTGGGTGTCGTTGAACAGCGTGGCAATGATGTTGTCGTGCATCACGAGTGGTGCCTGACGACTTTTCATCAGGTTGTTGCGGTGTTCGCGTGCCTTGTTGGCCATGGCCTTCACCAATCCTTTTCGTGGCTGGTTGAGATAGTATTGCAGCGACTCGCTCACGTCGTTGTGGAATACTGCTGTCGGGTTGGCGGCAGCCAGTTCCTCACATTCTGCTATCATCGACAGTATGCAGCGGTTTACTGTTGTGCTGCGCGCGTCGATGTGTACTCCTGTCGAACAGAATATCTCCGGAAAGTTATGCGCCATGCGCTGTCCTATTCCGTGGTGCTGCCGTTCGCCTACCGTGGTGAGGTCGCCCAGGCGGTCTGTGGTTGTCAGATAGAACTCTTCCAGTTGCTGCAGCACGTGCAGTCCCGTGGCGGTCAGTTTGTCCTGCTGTTTCGCCTTGCGCATCTTCTCCAGAATCCGCGTGTAACTTTTCTCGCCGATGAGCCATCGCGAGCCGTGCCGTCCGTAGTGCGACATATAGAATGGCTCGTAGCCTTTCGGTGTTGGTGTCAGTACTGGTGTCTCGCCTCTGTGGTCGTAGTCCAGGTAGTTGCTGCCGGCCAGCAGTCTGTTGGCCTTTATCTCTTCGCGTGCTGTCTGTGCCGTGGCGGAGCCTGTTGCGAACAGTGCTGCTGTCAGCACGCACATGTACATCGTGTATAGTTTCTTCATCGTTGCCTTTGAGAAAGTTAATACCTGCTTGCAAAGATACGATTAAGCGAGAGGAATGGAAAATAAAAAACGAAGTTTTTTTGTTTTCATTTCCGGGCGAAAGCCTCTTCGGTACAGCCCAAGATACGATTAAGCGAGAGGAATGGAAAAGATTTATAGCCCCCTTCGTAGAGGCGGCTATAATACAGGGTTTAGCAGGGCGCTCAAAAACAGCTGTTGTAATTTTTTTAAAAGCTGTTGTAATTTTTTTAAAAGCTGTTGTAATTTTTTTAAAAGCTGTGTTTATTTTTAAAAAAACAGCAAAAATAAAATTTCATGCAGCAGTACTGTCATAAAAACATGCATGAAACAGTCGTAATCGCGATGAAAGATTTAGAAAACTTGCTTTTCTTTGAAAAAAACAATAACTTTGCAGATGTTTATAATAGCAAAAAAAGTGGCATACCAATCTATAGATGAACTGCAGACAATACTAAGCCAAGAGGTCTTTGGCGATAGACAAGATAGCAAGAAGGCTGCCGGCAGGGCTTTGGGGACATTTATTGAAACGATTGTGTTCTACCTGTTGAGACAGTGGGGAGAGAACGACTCTATTGCTATTGAACGGCCACTGGCCGAGTACGGTCGTGAGGAGATAACGCACAATGTGGAATTCACCTTGCATCCGACACATTCAAGCCGTTCTGCTTTTGAAATACCCAAAGACATACCAACTACAGCACGTAAGGTTGCTGAAAAAGCACAACTTCCGAGCACTTTTACCCTTACGACAAACAAGGTCGTTAACAAGGGCATCATACAAAATGCATGTGTGATAGGTTCTGATGAACATTCGATAGCCGTTGCTGCTCCAGACCGGATCACTTCCAGTGGTACAACCCTGCACACCTACATTCTTGACAAACATGCCTACGCCATGATTGAGTGCAAGCGTGTAGGAAAGGAGGGTGATGCCAAGGGGCCTCAGACCATTGAAAAGGCAAAGCAGGGGGCTTATGTTGCAAAAACAACATCTTCGTTGCAGAAAGTGCGTAATGACAAGGGTGGCCTCGATGGTATATATTATATAGATGGCAAAGCATTTGTAGGCCCATACGCACAACTCCTGAATGAGATAATCTTCAGAGGCGAGCCACAGCAACTGCGCAATTTCACGCTTTCCATTGGTGTCGTGAGCAATCACGGCAACTGGTTTACCGCAGGCAATCAGAATAAAGAGATGAAAGTCCTTGCCCAAAGTTACGACTGGCTGCTATTCTTGACAGATGAGGGTTTGGCAGAATTCATAATCGATTTACTGCGGTCTCCGCAGCCAAAATACAAGGCCGTGCGCAATGCCTTTATAGCCAGTTATCCTCCGTCGGGAGTCCCGAAAGTCGACAATGCCTTCACCAAGAAGAAAATGGACCAAGCCGCTCATTTCGCCTTGGACGATTATTTCGCGGCAAATATCGGGCGGATAGAGAATTGGTTCAATGTGATTTCTCCAAACGGAGGCACGTTGCAGGACTTGAAAGAAATTCTGCAGACACTCAAGAATAAAGACTGGAGGACTATACTATGACAGCAGGCAGACATGTAAACCCACTTAGCCAGAGTTGGTGTACACCTTATAAGTATGTCAATGCTATCAAGCGTTTTTGGAACGGTCGTATCTGCCTTGACCCATGTTCTAACGAATATTCCGTCGTCGATGCAGAGGTGGAATACAGACTTCCAGAGCACGACGGATTAAAGGAAAGTTGGAATTTCCCTACTGTCTATGTTAATCCGCCTTACGGCTCTGACCGTGAGCGAGGTACAACGATAAAGGACTGGTTGGCAAAGTGTGCCAACACACATCGTGAATATGGATCTGAGGTAATTGCCCTTGTTCCTGTTGCTACCAATACCTCCCACTGGAAGAAATGCATCTTCGGCGTTGCCGACGCCATTTGTTTTCTTTACGATACACGTCTTCGCTTTCTTGAGAACGGAAACGATACAGGGAAAGGCGCACCCATGGCCTGCTGTATGATTTATTGGGGTGATGACGTTGGGGGATTTCAAGACAACTTCCTTCAGTATGGTGCTGTCATTGACATCAGAGGTCTGAAAGAAGTTCCTATAGGTGAGGATGTCTTGGTTCACGCATTGGAATTTGCTTGAACCAGGGCAAATGCACGTTCTTTACTCGCTCATGCCGCGAATCATGCCGGGGGCAGAAGGATTGTATGAGCCGACGCCGGCAGTAGGTCCGCTGCCGTACATGGTGCCGCCATCTTCATACCTATGGCAGTGGCTGTTGAGTTAAAAATAATGGCGGCTATCCTCACGGACAACCGCCATTTTTTCTTTCTTACTATCGGCAGCGCTGTCGTCCTCACGGACCAATGCGCTACCTCACTAACTAAAATTTTTTCGCGTTGCTGCTCCGCAAGGGAGCAGCATTGCTAAAAAATGAAACAAAGATGTATTGTTTTAATCTTCAAAAAATTCCTTCCTCGTCGAACGAGAGGCTTGGAGCGAGGTTGCCCTCAGTCGCATCTGTCTCGTAGTCGTAGCCTGGAGCAGAAACAACCATCAAGTTGTTCTGGGCAACGATAGATACAACTATTGTCTCTGGATTCTTATATATCTTTTTCATAGTCGTATTTCTATTTTTTTATTTAATAACCTTTTTGCCGTTCACGATGTAGAGGCCCTTCGATGGCTTCTCTATGCGCTGGCCGCGCAGGTTGTAGTACGCTCCAGCCTTTGCAGCAGTCTTCTCGGCAGCATCAATGCCAGTAGCATTGTCGAAGTCGAAGAAATACTCATCGCGTGCACCCGTTCCGTCGAAGCCGGCAGGCAGATATGCAGTGTTGGCACCTACGGTAAAGGCATTGGTGTTCAGATAGAAGCCCAACGCAGGCGAGGCCATCAGCACATAGCCGCCGTTGGCAGTCAGAGTGGTGTTTTCCGTCACGCCAACAAGTTTGTTGGTCGACGTGTAGTCTGTTCCGTTTGCTGCAACGGGGATTACTACTGCTCCTTCGCTGCCTTTCAGCAGAAGTCCGGTGTTGGCAGCCACTTTGCTACCCTTTACCGATGTCGTTGTCAGCACGCCACCTGCACCGCCAGTCACGATAAATGCATCGTCCAGATTGGTTATTTCGTCTGTGAAGTCAAGAGCATACGGCGAGCAGTATGTTGCCCAGCCAGCAGAGGTGATGGTCTTGGAGACAGAGGCGGGACGAAGAGTGTAAACAGTTACGCCATAAATATAACCGCTCTTCGTGGGAGTGAAAGTGGCATTACCATTTGCACTCACCACAAATGTAGAGTTGCTATTGGCCGTTGACATAAATGCGTCTTTCGTCACGTTGGTGCCCGCAGTTACAGCATTACCAGTGAACACAATGACATCGCCAGCGGAAAGTTCGGTGATGACCATAGAGCCGTTAACGTTATATGGCCACAAACCTGTATTTGCTTCCTTAGTAGAACCATAATAGCGTACCTGCCACTTCACCTTGTTTACGCCGAACTTGCTGTTAAAGCCTTCGTTGGTGATGTTGTAATACCCTGAAACGAGTTCTTCGTTGCTCAAAGTAACTTCTCCAGAAGTGTTACTTACTTTATTAAGAATAGTTCCTGCAAGCGTCTTGAAATCACTTGTCCAGTCGGTTCTGTAGGTAGAAAGGTCAATGTAAGTAGGTGTCACAGTGACATCGTCTGACTTAGTATAGCCATCAGCTACAGACCACATCTTTAGGGATGCACCTACAGCCACGGCAACGTTTGAGCCACTTGCCACTTCTGTCTCTTCACCGTCATTGATAGTATACTTAATCTTTGCTGTCGGTGAAAGCAGTTTAGAGGTCTGGTCGGTGGAAAGGGTCAAAGTGTAACTGCCAGCCGAGTAAGTTCCGATGGTGTATGTAGGATTGTTCAAGACGATTTCTGTACCAGCCTCAAATGAAATGGGGTCAGAAACAGCCTCCTTAACACCCTTTGTGGCTTTTACCTTGAGAGTTGTGTTAGCAGAGATAACCAATGAATTGGCTGTAGTAAAGTCTGTCCAAGTTTCATCGTTGTTCTGCGTAGCATAAGAGAGTGTTACGCCATCTGTGGTGCAGGCGAATGTGATAGTGCGGTTTGTACCGTCTACTGCCGTCAGTGTTGCTGTTGGCGTATCTAACATATCCATGTCAATGACCTCTGTTGTCACAGATGAAGCAGTTGTAGCAGACGAACTACTAACAGAAATTGCCTTTACAGTTGTGGTTTCTGAGACGTTGAATGGTTCTGTATAAAGTGTTGAAGATATTGTTGGTTCATCACCATTTGTTGTGTAATAGGTAGACACTCCTGCTTTAAGATTTGAACTACCAGCAGCAATTGTTACCTTACGTTCAGTTCCATCTGCTTCCGAAGAAATTAATGGAGCAGAAACGCTTTCTGTAGTTGAAGTTTCGATAACAACAGAAGAAATAACCGTCCATGTTTTCTTTGCTTGCATGTGTATTGCGCCATTAGTGGAGACAGTATAAACCTCACCAGACTTCAACTTATCCCATGTAGTTGGTGTGCCTGTAACCTCGTCAGTGTATGTGCCGTTTCCATTGTCGGTTCGCGATATATAAGTTCCTGTACAATTAGCAGTTGTAAAATATATTTGCCCAGTACTGACATTAATCGTTACTTTGTCGCCTGCTGATAAGCCTAAAATGGAGAAATAATCATCGTTGCCAGAATAAAAACATAACCCTTTGTCGCTTGCTGTGTTACGGATACTCCACTGAGCACCAGCCTTGAACTGCATAGCAAATCTACCACATAGGACATCGGTGAATGCAGAAGGGCAATATACTGATGTGCCATTGTTCGTTGCGGCCAATTCTCCTGAAGATGAGAGTGTAACATTTCCATCAGATTGGACATAAGACTTGAAGTCGTAGGTCACTGTTGTTGTGGATTGTGCCCACGCATTCGTCCCCACTCCCAGCAGTGCTGCTACGAGGAGTGAGACGGAAAGTAGTTTTCTTAATCTCATAGTTTTTAAAGTTTTTAGTTAGTAAAAAATTGATGATGTCTTAATACTTTCTCTGTGGCAAAGGAAAGCACTATGATGCGTAGGGACACAAAAAAGCGCAGACCTGCCATATTCCTGCCAGGCCCGCGAAAGCCTAATACCCCTATGGAGAAGTCTGCGCTGATAAGCACATACTCCCAATCAGGGTAAATGTTGCTCGTGGAAATCCCTTTCGAGTTCGCGGTTCGGCAGGAAATTGAGCAATCAACGATGTTAGCGAGAAGGCGCATCACGCCTGCTCGCGGGCAAAAATACTACAAAAAGTGCAGGAAACCTGCTTTTAGTGTGAAAAATTATAAATTTTTTAATTTTTTGACAGAACGCCCTTAATGCGTGCGCAAAAAATATATGTACATTTGCTTCAAACTTCAATGTTCCGCTCGGCTTTGCCGCTTTGCCTTTGGTCAAAGAATGTTCAATGTTCAATGTTCAATGTTCAAAAAATAACCCTCATACTCCTTGCCACACTGGGCGTCAGCACAGCGGCGGCACAGACGGACTTTAGTCTGGAGAACATACGCAGGATAGGGCTCCCCGTGGTAGAGATAACTACAGCGGACGGGGTGGAGCCGACATGCGACTACGTCACTCATCCCGATGGCTCCTTTGGCGAAGGCATTACAAACTGCACAAAGGTGGCTTGCCGCGTGGTGATAACACGACAGGGAGAGACTCTCTACGACAGCGGCGAATACCAGAAGAACGTGAGTGGCGCCACCATAAAGATAAACGGCAATACCAGTGCATACCACGACAACAAACCATACAAGGTAAAACTGGAGAAGAAAGGCGACCTGCTCTGTCGCGGTGACAGCAAATACGACGACAAGGAGTGGAAACTGTCGAAAGACGCGCGCTCGCTAAGGACGATAATCGGACTGAAGATGAACGAACTCATGGGGCTGCCGTGGACGCCGGCCTATGAGCCATGCAACGTCTTTGTCAATGGCGACTACCGCGGATGCTATCTGCTGATGGAGTCGGTGAAACGCAACAGCGGCTGCCGGCTGGACGTGGACAAGGCGACAGGATACATCGTGGAGCGCGACCCGTATTGGTGGAACGAAGACGTGTGGTTTGAGACAAACTTCTACAGTCCCAACAACTACTACCGCTGGACGTGGAAGTATCCCGACGAAGACGATGTGACGGCGGAGCAGACGGAATACATACGCAACTACATCAACGAAGCGGAACAGAGCATCGCCGACGGCAACTACGAACAGTATATCGACGTCGGTTCATTTGCTGCATGGCTTCTGTCGCACGACATGATGGGAACATGGGACTCTGGAGGCGCCAACATCTTTGTGATGAAGTATGACAATACGCCATCGTCGCTCCTGCAGATGGCCAACATGTGGGACTTCGACTCTATCTTCTGGCTGGACAAGGGCACGCTGGCGAGAGTTCACACCTCTGCGATAGACTTCTATTTCTATCAGTTGCTGAACAGCAGCAACAAGGCCTTTGCGCGTGCCTACAAGCAGAAATGGGAAAGCGTGAAAAACACCGTGCCGCAGCAGATAATGGCTTTTGTCAAGGATTTCGCCAACAGCGAGGAGGGCAGGGCGCTGCAGACATCGCGCGAATACTATACGCAGAGATGGAATAAGGCGCTGGCCTCTGTCGACGAAGATGTGGCGGAGATGGAGGACTGGTTTGACGGACACCTGCCGCTGCTCGACAGGATAATACAGAACATCGACGACGGCACAAACGGTATACGCAAAGTGGAGAACGGCGGCGAAGAGAGTGGTGCACTATATGACCTGATGGGGCGGAAAGCGGCTGCGCCGCGCCACGGCATCTATGTCTCGCAGGGCAAGAAGGTTGCACACAGGAAATAAACAGAAAAATAACAACAGAAGAATAACGGAGATGGAGATGTCACTCGTATTAGCAGTAGCAGCCATTGTGGTGATGGCAGTATTGGGATATGTCGTAGGAAACAAGGGAAAAGCGGCTGCCACGGCATATATCGCCAAACTGGAGGAAGACATTGCTGAGAGGAAGCAGAACGCGGAGCGCCTGGAAAATGCAGTGGCGGAGAAAACGGCCGCGATAACTACCCTTACGGCTGAGCGCGACGTGCAGAGTAGCACGGCGAAAAACTGCATGCAGCAACTGGAGGAGCAGAAGCGTCAGTTTGAGGCGCTGCAAGAAGAACAGAAGCGTCAATTTGAGGCGCAACTGCAACAGGTGAACGAGGCGCACGAGAAGCGCTTCGCCGCACTGAAGGAGATGAACGAGGAGCAGATGAAAAGCCAGTTGAACCTGATACGCGAGCAGATGCAGACGACATCGGAGCGAGTGCTGAAACAGCGACAGGAGGAACTGGGAGAGCGCAACCGCGAACAGGTGTCGAAAATTGTTGACCCACTGCAGCAGAGCATAAAGGATATGCGAGAGGCGCTCGACAGAACAAAGGAACAGCAGTCGGAAGCACTGACACGACTCGACGAGACGATAAAAATAAACATGCAGAGAAGCGTGGAAATAGGCGAGACGGCCGACAGACTGACACGCGCGCTGACAGGAGAGGTGAAGGTGCAGGGAAACTTCGGAGAACTGAAGTTGAAACAACTGCTGGAAGACCTCGAACTGAAAGAGGGGGAGCAATACGACACTCAGGAAACGCTGAGAGAACGTGGCGGAAGAGGTGCAAAGGGTGACGACGGCCACGGACTGATACCCGACTTCATACTGCACTTTCCTAATAACCGCCACGTGGTGGTCGACTCGAAGATGTCGCTTACCGACTATGAGCGCTACCAGAATGCGGAAGACGGAACACCGGAGAAGAGTGCCTACCTGAAAGCGCACATAGAAAGTGTGAGGGCACAGGTGAAGCGACTGGCGAGAAAAGAATATACGCGCTATCTGCCAGATGGGTACAACCGCCTGAACTTTGCCATTATGTATGTGCCGATAGAGGGAGCGCTGAACCTTGCCCTGCAAAACGACTCGGCACTATGGCGCGAAGCCTACGACGAAGGTGTGATGATACTTGGGCCGCAGACAATGTACATGAACCTGAGGGTCCTGGAGATGATGTGGACGCAGGTGAAGCAACTGAAAAACCAGCAGGCCATGATGGATGCTGCAAACGCCGTGATAGACAGGGTGCAGGATTTCGGGCTGCGCTTCATGGACGTGGAGACGAGCATGAACGACACAATAAAGAAGATTGCAAAACTGAAGATAACGACTGCCGACACGGGCCCGAGCATTATCACTGCTGCCAAAAACCTGCTGAAGGCTGGAGCCAAAGAAAACAAGAAGAAGAAATCGCTTACCGAGATGGACAACACCCTCTTCTTGGAAACCGACGACAGCGTGCTGCTGCCGCAGTCATAGCCGCATGCGGCGCCACAGCCATCGTGGCAGGCTGCGCCATGCTGCTGTGAGCAGGCGATAGCGCCAGTCGATTACCCTGACATGACGCCTGTGCTCTATTGCCCACACTATCTCACGCGCTACGTCTACCTTGTCAAGCAGCATGGGATAGTGGAAATCGCTGTTGAGGATGTCGGTGGCTACAAACCCAGGACGGATATCTGTGAAACGGATGTGCAGTCCGCGCTGATGCGACTGCTGTTCCAAAGCCTGAAGATAGGTGGCCTGCAAGGCCTTAGTGGCGGAATAGGCAGGTGCTGGGCCAAGACCTTTCGTTCCGGCGATTGATGTGATGGCTGCGATGTGGCCTGTCGGCTGCGGCGAGGCCATGGCCTCACGCTCAGCAAAATACCTGTAAGCCGCGCCAATCATACGCATAAATCCCTTGGCATTTGTCTCTGCTGTAGAGAGTTCGATGTCTTCTGTCAGCGTGCGGTTCTGTCGCCCGATGCCTGAAGCATAGAAGAAAAGGTCCATGCCTCCTGTCTTCTCGATGAGAGAATGAAGTCTGCTGACAGCATCTTCGTGCGTCACGTCGATAGGCTCTACGGCATGGGCATCGAGCGTGAGCAGCCGCTCTTCACGCCGCGCTGCCACGCCAACTGTCCATCCGCGTTCTATCAGCAGTCGGGCTACTTCGCGCCCGATGCCCGATGATGCTCCTATTACTATTGCCCGCAATGGTCCGCTCTGCTTAATGTTCAATGTTCAATGGTTTACATTGCAAAAATGTTGAAGCCACCGTCGACAACAGCCACGGTACCAGTAACGAAGCGCGAAGCCTCGGACATGAGATAGTGGATAGTGCCGCAGAGTTCTTCAGGCTCACCCATACGCCCGAAAGGAGTCTGGCGTATCACATCCTGACCGCGCTGCGTGTAAGAGCCGTCGGGATTGGTAAGCAAGGCACGGTTCTGCTCGGTGATGAAAAAGCCTGGGGCTATGGCGTTGACGCGTATGCCCTCGCCAAACTTCTTGGCGCACTCCGTAGCCATGTAGGCGGTGAAGTTGGAAATGCCTGCCTTGGCGGCGGCATATCCGCAGACACGCGTCATGGGACGGAAGGCTGCCATGCTGGAGAAATTGATAATCGAGCCCTTCTTCTGCTCAACCATCGGGCGCAGGAAAACCTGAGTGGGAATGACGGTGCCAGTGAGGTTAAGATTGAGAACAGTGGAGAAGGCCTCAGCAGAAAGGTCGAAGAAAGTCTGGTCGGGAGTGATGGTGGCGCCTGCCATGTTGCCGCCGGCAGCATTGAGCAGTGTGTCGACACGTCCGTACTTTGCAAGGATGTCGTCGCAGTTCTTCTGTACTACTTCCTGATTCATCACGTCGGTTTTCATAAACTCGCAGTGGCCGCCAGCCTGCGTAATATCAGCAGCAATGGCCTGTCCTACGTCTTCCTTGCGTCCGAGAATGATGACTTTTGCTCCCTCAAGGACCAGATACTTTGCTATGGCACGACCCAGTATGCCTGTACCTCCTGTGATAACAGTTACGTTATCCTTTATATTGAAAAGATTATTCATTGAATTTGTATGGTTTTAATATTTAATGTTCAATCATAAAACCCAGGCTGTACATAGTCTACGCCAAGTTCGCGGTCGACAGCAGCGATGATGCCCTGCACCTGGCCGAGGGCAAACATGCGGCCAAGAAGTGTGTAGCCGGCATTGTGGCCGTGGCTCGACTCATCGAAGATGCCGCCGGGCTCGTCAGTGAACGTCATGCCGTGGTCGACGCGCATGGGAAGACGGTCGCCAGTCTTGAGGCGGCGCTGCTCTTCCTTCTCAAAGATGCGAGCCAGTTCTATCACGTCGGCGCGTCCGCCAAGATGTGATGCTTCGGTGAAGTCGCCATTGGGGAAGATATGGCAGGAGCGCAGGTGGACGAAGTGGGTGCGCGCAGCATACTTGCGTGCAAGGGCAACAACGTCGTTGTGAGCGCCTGCCGAGAGAGAACCAGCGCAGAAGGTGAGACCGTTGTGGTAGTTGTCAACGGCTTTAAGGAACCATTCAATGTCGGCATCGCTATTGACAATGCGAGGCAAACCGAGAATGGGGAAAGGAGGATCGTCTGGGTGAACGCACATGTTCATACCTGTCTCATCGCATACGGGCATGATGGCAGCAAGGAAGTAGCGCATGTTCTCGCGCAACTGATCCTTGTCAACACCTTTGTAGAGATCGAGGAATTCGCGGAATTTCTCAACGGGGGCCGCGTCGTTCTCAGAGAAATTGCCAGAGACAAAGCCCTGAGTCTTGATGATGATGTTCTCTACCAGTTGGTGGTCTTTCTCTGGCGTCATGGTCTTTGCCAAAGCGTCGGCTTCGGCAAGGATGTCACGCTCAACGCCTTCGATGCGGAACTGTTGCCACTCACGGCGTGCCTCAGGACGCTTGAGAATATAGATATCGAAGTAGGCAAACTCAGCAAAGGAGAAATAGAGATTGCTGGCTCCGTTGGGGTTGGCATGAAGCAGGTCGGTGCGTGCCCAGTCGAGCACTGGCATGAAATTGTAGCAGATGGTGTGGATGCCCTCTGCGGCAAGATTGCGCATTGACTGCTTGTAGCGCTCTATCTGTTCATCGCGGTCGGGACCGCCGTATTTTATCGTTTCTGTCACGGGCAACGACTCTACAACGCTCCATCGCATGCCGTAACTCTCAATGTGTGTACGAAGGTCGTGGATAGCCTCGCGAGTCCAAACTTCGCCGAGGGGCACGTCGTGAAGGGCTGTGACGATGCCCTCTACTCCAATCTGTCGCAACATGGCAAGCGTTATCTTGTCTTTCTTGCCAAACCATCTCCACGTCCTTTCCATATATTTCTTGAGTTTTTAAGTTTTCAGGTTCTTGAGTTTTTAAGTTTTCAGGTTCTTCAGTTTTTAAGTTTTCAGGTTCTTTAGTTTTTAAGTTTTCAGGTTCTTCAGTTTTTAAGTTTTCAGGTTCTTTAGTTTTTAAGTTTTCAGGTTCTTCAGTTTTTAAGTTTTCAGGTTCTTGAGTTTGTCAGTTTTTCAGTCGAGATGGAATACTTCGACAAGTGGCGTGGTGACAGGAGAATTGTCAGGGTTGACCTCCATGATGTCTGCCATCATGTTCCACCAGCGCTGTGTTATCTCGTCGACTGAGTCGGTGTCCTGAGAACTGCCTTCGCCGCTGCACTCTTGATAGGCAAAGAGCAGATTGGTCTCGCGGTCCCAGAAAATACTGTAGTTGCTCACACCTGCCTTATGTATCATCTCCACCAGTTCTGGCCAGATGGCAGCGTGGCGACGTTCATACTCTTTCTCGCACCCTGGTAGCAGGCGCATCTTAAATCCAAATCGTCTCATAGTTTATCTGTTGTTGATATCTGCATTCTTCACGTCGTCGAGAACAATGTCGGGGCGTTCGTCGGGACGCATCAGTTCGAAACGTACGTTGCGGAGGTAAAGGCCGTCGACGTGGCGCGCAAAAAGACCATAGGCTGGCGTCGGCCCTGCCCAGCGTGGCTCAGGATAGTTGGTGCCTTGCTCGCGATAGGGCTTGTCTGTCTTTTTACCACCGCCGCGATACTGTATGCGGATATCGGAGAGAGAAACATTACGAATGGGTTCGCCTTCCATGCCGGTAATAATAATGCTGCAAAGTGAGTCGCAGTCGTCGGCCACCACATTATTAATATATATATCGCGCGCGGAACTGGGCTGAGTGACGTCTTTCGGGCCACGGTTGCGGCAGCCGGTAGTGATATAGATGGGGTAGTGGTGGACATGGCTCATGGAAATGTTGCTCACAGTGATGTTTTCCATACGGCCCTGGTCTACCTCTTCAAAGGCAAGGCCAGACGACCACATGCAGGTGCAGTTGGAAATCGTGATATTGCGGTAGCCGCCATTCGACTCGGTGCCAAGTTTTATGCGACCGCACACCCAGTTGACTTTCTCTGGCACGTAGGTGCCGTCGAGAAACGTGCCGAGTTTGTAGCCTGTTACAAGGCAGTTGGTAATGAGGATGTGCTCGCAGGCGACAGCCTTTTTAAGGGCATAGGATGACTTCAGCACAATGGCATCATCGCTCGGCGTGTTGACTTTGGTGTTTACAACGGTGATATACTTGCAGCAGTCGATATCAATGCCGTCGCGGTTGGTGTCAACGGTGACATTGTCGATGGTGCCGCGCTCACAGCCAGTGATGATAATGGCAAAATGGCCGCCACGGAAGATGGTGATATCGCGGATAAGAATGTTGCGGCACTGCTTTAGGGCAATGGCTTTATCGCCAGTGCCGATGCTGCCGCCCTGCACGTTGCCGGCGCGTTCGGTGTCTTTCTTGGTAAGTCCCTGGCCGTCTATCATACCACGGCCGGTGATGCTGACATTCTCGGCGCCGTCGGCCCAAATAAGAGAATTGTGGAAATAGGTGTGGCCACCGTCCTGGTATTCAGGGAAGCCGCCAAACGACTCGCTTTCGTCGTAGGCCTTCATCTTGGCTGGTGCTGCAAGAATCTTGGCACCAGCGGTGAGGTGGAGTTCGACGTTGCTCTTCATTCGTATGCTGCCGCAGAGATATGTGCCATTTGGCACAAGCACCATGCCGCCGCCGTGAGCCACGGCTTCGTCAATGGCACGATTGATGGCCTGATGGTCAAGAGTGGTGCCATCACCTTTTGCACCAAAGTCTCTTACATTATAAATTCCTGCCATAGCCTCTGTGGCAGCCAGCAGTAGCGAAACAAGCGTTATGGAAAAAATTCTTCTGTAATTCATATCTCTAATTTCTAACTTCTTACCTCTTACCTCTCACTTCTCACCACTAATTCCCGTCAGGCTTTGCCATGTCGGTAGCACCTGACATGTGCCAAACGAAAGTGTCGGGATTGTCGGGATGTGAAGGGTCGAAGTCTTGCCATTCTGCGCGGAGATGCGTAACAAGCGGCGACTCCATTTTCTTGAGACCCATGACAATCATCTTTGCTATCTCCCATGCGCCGAAAGGATTGAAATGGGTGTCGTCGGCAAATGCAGTTTCCTGTCCTACGAAGGTATGGGCAGGATAATGCACCAGCGCCTTCTTTGAGCCCTCTTCTCCCAGAGCCATATACATCTGGCGTGACATTCCGTTGAGTTCGATGAGAGGAATATTCTCGCGACGGGCCACGGTGCGCATTGCTTCGGGATAGTCGCCGTGAGTGTGGCGCAGCGTACCGTTCTTTTCAAAGAAGCGGCGCTCGGTTGGTGTAACGAAAATGATGTGTCCGCCTTTCTCACGAACGCGGTCGGCATAAATCTTAAGGTTGCGCGAATAACTGTACCATGCACCATCGCCGGCGCGTTTCTCCTTTTCGTCGTTGTGGCCGAACTCGCAAATGACGTAGTCGCCTTTCTTAAGTTGTGAGAGAATTTTGTCGAGTCGCCCCTGTGCAAGGAATGATGTTGCGGAAAGGCCGCTCTCTGCCAGATTGCCTATTACGACTTTGTCATCAAACCAGCGTGTAATCATCTGGCCCCACGACGCCCACGGCTCACGTTCCTGGTCGACAACGGTGGAGTTGCCGCAGAGCCACATCGTGACTGCTGTGGTTTCAGGCTCGATGGTTATTGATTTCACTGCAGGTGCAGGACCGCAGAACGAAATGGTGAGCGAGTCGTCCCAGTTCTTGTAGCCAAACTCCTTTGGCTTCAGTTTCACGCGCGTTTTGGCATCAATCTGTGGTGAATGTTTGTTGACGACAAACGAGACTGTCTCAAACTTGCCTTTCTTTGTAGATATGGCATCGAAGAAATGGCGGCGGCTTTCAGCACGCACCACAGTCTGGGCAGCGCGCTTCTTTGCTCCAACAGTGACGGTGACGCGATAGTTGCCATCTGGCACCTGCACAGTGTAGTCGAAGGGATGGTCGGACTGCTTGTTTAGTTCTACGGTGTGTGTCTGTGCTACTGCTGTAGTGGCTACAGCCACCATGAGTGATATAAAGATTTTCTTCATAGTATTATTGTTTCTTTTATTCTGTGGGACAGCGGTTTCTACTGGTGCAATAGATTGAGAGCCTGCTGTGGCGCCATGACGTTGTGAACGCTCTCGCTGTAACTATTAAGTTTGAGAGGAGCGCTGAGGCGTATGTCACGACTCGAGGCACCTACGTTGAATGTGTAGATTCCTGCTTCACCCAGCCACTGCGAGCCCTGTTCGTTGAACGATGTTAGCAGACGGCGCTCTATCTCGACAGTGAGCGTCTGGCTCTCGCCTGGTTTCAGTTCGCGTGTCTTTGCAAAGCCTTTCAGTTCGTGGCGTGGCTGCTCTATGCGGCCTTTTGGCGCTGCTACGTACACCTGTGCCACTTCCTTGCCGGCCACGTCGCCAGTGTTTTTCACGCTGAGGCTTACTTCCACGTTGCCGTTCTTGAGAGTCTTCACCTTAAGATTGCTGAAGGCAAATGTTGTGTAACTCAGTCCGTAGCCGAAAGGATAGGCCACTTCGCGCTGGAAGGTGTCAAAATAGCGGTAGCCGACGTAGATGTCTTCTTCGTGAAGAGTGTAATCGACATTGCGTATCATGCCGCCTTGGTTTTTGTAGGAGTACATGTCCATTTCCTGTGGGAAGTTGCGTGTCGACGGATGGTCGGTGGCTGCTATTGGCCATGTCATGGTAAGACGGCCGCTTGGATTGGCTTTTCCCGTAAGCACATCGGCCACTGAGTTGCCGCCTTCTTCTCCTGGCTGCCAAGCGCAGAGAATTGCATCGGCACGGTCGCGCCACGACGCAGTCTCCATGACAGAACCGGAATTGATTATAACGATTACGGGTTTGCCTGCAGCATGGAACTGGTCGCTCACGCGGAATATCATATCTTGTTCCTGACGTGTAAGGTTGAACTCGCCGTCTATTTCGCGATCCATTCCTTCGCCAGCCTGACGACCAATGGTGATAATGGCAGCATCAGCCTCTTTTATTTCATGGGCTATACAGCGTTCGCTGATTTCTATCTCGTCAAGTTTAGGCTGTCCCTGGTCGAGGAACCACATCATTGGGTTCTTGTCTGCCTTGAGTTTTGCCTTTGCATACTTTACGTAGTTCTGATAAATCTCTGTGAGCAGTGGGGTAGTGCTGACGTTGACGTTTTTCAATCCCTGTACCATGTCTACCACGTAAGGCACGTTGACACAGCCAGAGCCTAATCCGCCGGAGAAGAAGTCGTAACTGTTTACGCCAAACAGCGCCACCGTGTGCATATTGCGTATTGGCAGTACACCATTGTTCTTAAGTAGCACCATGCCTTCTGTTGACGATTGTCGGGTAATGGCTGCGTGAGCCTTGAGGTCGGGCTTGTTGCTGTACTGATAACCTTTGAAGCGAGGAGTCTTGACAATGTATTCCAGCATGTTGCGCACATTGCGGTCTACATCTTTTATATCTAATTTCCCACTCTTCACACCGTCTACTATATCTTGCACCTGAGCAGGATAGCCAGGCATGAGCAGGTCGTTGCCAGCGCGTACTTCCTGTGCGACAGGGAGGTCGGCGCGCTTGCCAATCCAGTCGGTCATAACAATGCCGTCGAAGCCCCATTCATTGCGCAGCACAGTGGTAAGCATGTCGGCATAGCCCTGTGCATAGTTGCCGTTAATTTTGTTGTAAGAAGACATTAAGGTCCAAGGTTTGGCATTGCGTACCACCATCTCAAAACCGCGGAGATACAATTCGCGCAGTGCGCGTTGTGAGAGGCGCTCGTCAACGCGAGTGCGGTCACTCTCCTGAGAGTTCACGGCAAAGTGTTTTGCACTGACGCCAACGCCCTGGCTTTGAATGCCAATGGTGACGGCGGTGCCGATGAGACCAGTGACAACGGGATCTTCCGAGTAGTATTCAAAATTGCGCCCGCAGAGAGGGTTGCGGTGCAGGTTCATTCCTGGGCCAAGGATTACGTCGCAGCCATATTCCAGAGTTTCATTTCCTATAGCCTCGCCAACTTTCTTTACTAATTCGGTGTTCCATGTCGAAGCAAGGCAGGTGCCGATGGGAAAGCCTGTGGCATAGAAAGTCTGTGTTGTATTCTTGCGTGTAGCGTCGATATGAACGCCTGCAGGACCGTCGGCAACACACGTCTCTGGTATTCCGAGTCGGGTAATGCCCACCGTGGTGCCTGCTGCACCGGCAACGAGTTTTTCCTGATGGCCGAGCATTGCCCCGGAGCCGACAAAGCCGTCGTTGCCACCGCCTACGAGAAGTTGGGCTTTCTCTTCGAGAGTCATGGCGTTAAGTACCTCATCAATGTTGTTAGCGGTGAGTTTTGGTTGTGCTGTCATGGCAGTTGTCATTGCTGTCAGAAAACAGCAAGTAATAGTCTTCTTAATGTTCATATAATGATTGTTTTTGGTTTAGTTCCGTTGTTCTTCAAGTTCTATTATTTGGAATGAGTATGGTGCAAGAACGATGTTGCTGCCTGTCTTGCCATGTTGCGCTGTGACGCGCAGGTCTTCCGGTTTGCCGGAAAAACCTTCGGTGTTGCATCCTTCAGGAATTCTCATGCCCCGGATGTCAAGGTTTACTTCTACTGGCAGTGCATTAACAAGTTTGACGTATGTCTTTCCTGTCGCAGTAGAGCGCACCACGCTTGCCACAACACGATGGCTGACGGCACGCTGTTGCATAGCAATGCGTGAAGTGACATAGCGGTCACCGCTATAGGTGCCGAAGAGGCGCTGGGTCTCGTAACTTGGCGTACAGCGCAGACCAGTGTTGTTAAAATAAATCATGTCGGGGTTCCAGTTGCTGTGGCCGTCTTTGCAGAGAAGCGGGGCATAACTTGTCATAGCCACAACGTCGCCGTTGCGCTCAATATTGCAGAGGTGGATAGCCTCGGCAAGTGCCGTCTCAACGTTAGGACGGCGCGCCTTGGTGCTTGCAGCATATTCTCCGAGATAAACTTTTGTTCCCTGACGGTCATAGTGGTCGTAGTAATCCTGATGATGCAGGAACCATCCTGTTGATTCGTAGTAGTGCTCGTCAACCATGTATTGCAGGTCGGGATTTTTGCGTGTGAAATCCCAGCCTTCGATATAGTCGGAAGATGGAGAGTGGAAAGGACCGACGGTGCCGCAGATCTTAATGTCAGGATAACATTCCCTGATGGCGCGGCAAATCATTTCGTAGCGCTCTTCAAAAGCAGTGGAAATAATATCCTCGTTGCCAATGCCGATATACTTCAGGTTGAAGGGCTCCGGGTGGCCGGCATCAGCGCGCTTGCGTGCCCATTCGCTTGTGGCAGGATCGCCATTGGCCCATTCTATCAGATGCAGCAGTTCGTCAATGTACGCCTGCATTTCTGTCATAGGGATGCCGCCTTGTTGGCCGCCATATCCTTTGCTGTTGTTGCGGCTGTTCTGGCATGGAACACCAGCGGCAAGCACAGGCAGTGGCTCTGCGCCAATATCCTCGCAGAATTGGAAATACTCGTAAAATCCCAGTCCGCGTGTCTGATGGTAGTGCCAGATGTTGAAGTCGGGCTTGCGGTCGTACAGTTCGCCGATGGTATGATGCCAATGGTAGATGTTGTCAAGTCCGTTGCCGTGGCTCATGCATCCTCCGGGAAAGCGAACAAACTTCGGGTGGAGTGCTGCTATCGCCTCTGCCAGATCGCGGCGCAGTCCGTTCTTCCTGTTCTTGAATGTGTTCTGAGGGAACAGTGATATCATGTCAAGTGCAACCTCGTTAGATTTCTGTGGTATGATGACGAGTTGCGCCTTGTTGGCAGTGGTAGCGGCTGTCAGTGTAGCGTTGTAGCGCTGCCAGTTCTTACCCTTTGTCTTCACTGTTGCCTTGGCAATGATGCTTCCGTCTTCGGCAACAAGTTGTACGAGTAGTGTCTTGTTGCCGTTTGGATTGCGGGCGTAGAGGCTGAAGTCATACCGCTCTCCTGCCTTGACCGATATGCCGTCCCATCCTTCGTTGCGTAGGGTGTCGGTAGTCAGCAGGACGTAGTGGGGATTGTTCTTGCTCAGCGGCATGATGGTGTCAATGTGAAGTTCTTTGCCAGAATGCCATGCTGTGGCGGAATTCCATCCTTTTCTGTCGGCCTCAGTGTACTCGAAGTCGCGGTTTTGCACAAGTTCTGCATACAGGCCGCCATCTGCGGCGTAACTTATGTCTTCAAAGAAAACGCCGACCAGTTTGTCGCTGATGGGGCGGTCGCGACGGGAGTCGATGTGAAGTGTTGCATTCACCGGTTCCTTGAGCCACGACAGGTTCTTTGCGTCATCGTGCATGCGTTCGCTGCTTTTTCTTGCATCTTCCGCGATAGCGTCAAAATGCTGTACGAGTGCTGACACCTCGTAGTCTTTCACGCGGAACAGGCATCCGTCGCGCAGTTTTCCGTCTATTGTGGCGGTGTCGCGCTGCCAGATGGTGTCGCTTGCGTTGCAGGCCTCGTCGGCAGAGAAGTGGCGGAAATCAGTACGTGCAGTAAGGTGGTGCTTGCCTTGTGATGTCTTGTAGAAAATGTCAAATTCTCCGTTGCTACCCTCTTTCACGACGGGACTGATACATTGTGATGTGGAAAGCAGAGGATAGTCTTGCGGCCGCCATGTTATGAGGTCTCTGCTGTAGGCAGCAGCAAAGCAGGGAGAGTGGTCGTTCAGTTGCCATACGGCACGCCATGAACCGTCGGCAGCGCGTACCACGCTGGGATTGTACATGCGTTTTTCGGCTCCCCAACTACCATAGTCGGATGCCATTATCTGGCCTAAGTCATTCCAGGTATCGCCGGTGCGCAGCGCAGCGTGAAGTCCCTGTTTGCTGTCAGGCGAATAGATGAAAATGTCGCGCTCGCTGTTGAATTTGTCAGGGAGATAGTATCCGAGGTGTGGCGGCTGGTTGTATGCAGTGTTCTGCCAGCAGATGCTGAGCCTGTAGATATTGTCGTGCATCAGTGTTGGCACGGCATACTGTGTCGGAATGTTGGTGGTAAAGATGTTCAGATGCGAGGCATCGCTGTTGTCCCAGTAGATAATTTCTTCGCGCCAGTCGCCTAAAATGTCGGCTTGGAGGTTTGGCGTTGCTTTGGTCCAGTTGCACGACGCGCTATGTCCCATCTCGTAGAGTTGCTTTCCGTTGCTAAGCGGCAGAGGTTCTGCCTGTCGGCCGTTCCATTTCTCTATGAACGGCCCGAATCCTGTGCGGCGGCCCAGGTTTGCTACAAGTTCGTCTTGCAGGTCGCCATCCCAGTATATGCGGAAATTTATTGAGGGGTTGCGCTGGCCTATCACGTTTCCGTGGATGTCGCGTACTGCCTGACGGAAGATGTGCCAGTGCTCGAAACCTCTGTGTGTCGCGTCGATATCGGCGGCAAGGCCGCGCCCTGTGTCGTCGCGCGCTGTCTCGCGGAAAATGAATTCGCCGGTCTTGGCATCGCGTAGGTCGGCTCCGTAGGGGAATGACTCGTGAACCATATAAAACTCCAGGCCCGGGCGGTCTGGGTCGAGGTCGCCAAGATGTGTGGCGTCGCCATGCCCTAAGCCCGTGGAGTAGAGCAGGGTGCCGTCGTGGTCGATGGCGGCAGAGCCATAGGTTATCTCGTCGCATCCGTCACCGTCGACATCGCCTACGGCAAGGCTATGGGCGCCTTGCCCAAAGGCGGTGGCTTTCAGTCCGCTATAGCGTGTGGTGTTTCCAGAAGCATCCGTGACGCTGTACTCTGTGGGAGACGTTGAGGCGTGAAACCACTTCGTCGACAGATGTTTGCCGTCGAAGTCAACGGCCCACAGATGAGATGGCGTGTAATATCCGCGACACATTACGGCACTCGGCTTGCCCATTGGACCATCGAGCCATGCCACGCCGGCAAGGAAACGCTCGCCGCGATTTCCCATGATGCCTCTGTCGCCCCAGCCTTGCTTGTCGTAGAAAGGCTCACCGCCAACATCGAAGGCGCGGTTAGGGCGGTAGTATATGGTATGAAGCGCGCGACCGGTGCGGCCGTCGAACACGGTAAGATATTCAGGCCCGCTGAGAATACGGCCCTGCTGATTGCGATAGTCTGCCTTGTTGTTGGCTTTGCGGATACCTTCGTCGGTGGCGGCTTCGGTGACGTAGCGTCCTGTACCGTCTATTGTACCAGGAGCAGTCTTGCATATCATTTCGGCATGGCCGTCACGGTCGAAGTCGTACACCATAAACTGAGTGTAGTGTGCGCCTGCGCGGATATTGGGGCCAAGATTTATGCGCCATAGTTTCTGACTGGCCTTTGCCTTGGCACTTGCAGGCGGATTGATATTCAGTTTGTAGCAGTCTATTATGACTGGTGCAGTCAGGCCGTCATGCGAATTGTCGTGCGCATTTGACGGGTCCCACTTGAGAAAAAGTTCGTAGTCGCCGTCGCCGTCCACGTCGCCGACAGAGCAGTCGTTGGGAGAATAGGAGAAAGAGTTTCTGCCAAGCGTACCGCCCTCTGGACGTTCTACGGGAATGGAGCAGTAGAGATCCTTCCATGCGGAAATTGTTGCCGATGTCTCTTTCTTGCCACCAGGCTTGTTAGTTACCACCTGATAGTGGCTTGCCAGTGTGCCATGGCTGTCTACGAAGTTTGTCTGTGTGATGTTCTCGGCTATCGGACGCCCGTCGCGCAGCAGCGTAAAGGTTGTGCCCGTACGGTCGGTACCCAGCAGGCGCCAACTGACGAAGATGCCGTCTTTCTGTGCAGGCAATGCAGTGACACCTCGTGTGAGATGTTCCATCTGCTGTGGGTAGGTGCGATACTGTTGTGCTGTTGCTCGTTGAGCGGTGAACAGAGTAGCAAGGATAACAGTAAGTAGAAATCCCATAATGCGGCTACCCTCATGGTTGTCTGCATGGTGGTTCATTGTGTTGCCTTTTTTTATTTTTTGCCTTTAAGCAGATAGCCTGCCAGTGGGCTGTTGTTGCTGCGAAGTCCCTGTGCAAAACTCTTGGCATTAGTCTGTGCGCCAAGCAATGAAGTGTGTGTGTGGTCGCGCTTGTAGTACTTTGAGGCTTTCTCCTTGCTGCCGCATTTCTTGTCAAGGAAGTCTGCCGTGATATTGTGGATGTCAACAAATTCACATCCTGTTTCTTCGGCCACCTGTCTGTACCATTTCCCGTAACTCTGGTTGCGGCGCTCTATCTTGCCGTCTTTCCATTCGTTGCGTGGAGTGAGCGAAACGAGAACAGGCGTGGCACCCTTCTCGCGTACGTCGTTGATAAATTTCTTGAGATACCAGCCGAAGGAATATACTACTTCATATTCGCCGACGTTGACGTTCTGCGGCTTCAGTTTCTGGTCTATTACGTTTTCTGTTGGCTTTTCCTTTGCAGCCTTCATCTTGTATACGTGACATGTATCGTCGGCTGTGGGAATGCAGCCGCGATATTTCGGCTTGTCAATCTCTCCAATGTCGTTATGCCCGAAGGCTATTACGACGAAGTCGCCTGGTTGCAGCGAGTTGTACACCCTGTCCCAGCGTCCTTCTTTCAGGTAGGAGCGGCAACTGCGGCCAGCCTGGGCAGCATTTACAATGTCTATCTTGTTGGTGTCGAAAATGGTGTTGGCTACAGAGCCCCATCCCCACATGCCATCCTTGTCCTTGTCTTCATTCTTCACTGTGCTGTCGCCAGTGAAGAATATTACCGGGCGTCCCTTGTGGCGCTGTACGTTATGCACTGGCAGTGCCACGCTGCGCATCATGGCTTTCAGCGGATTGAGGGCCGGGTTGTGGCTTGCCATGATGCCTTCTGCGGCAGAGCGCGCATTCATCATGGCTCCGAAGCGGCTTGTGTGAATTTTGTCAAGGAAGAAGTGATAGTCCGTTTTCCAGTGTCCGTATCTGTCAAGTTTCTGTGCGGAAATCTCATTAAGGTCAACAAAGGGAACGCCCTCTTCTGCAGCCACCTGCATCTGCCAGCGTGTGTGCTCCTTGCGCACCACCCGTCCGTCCTTGTCGTAAGCATTGCGTGGTGTGAGCGACATAAGGATAGGGTTGCCGCCTCGCGCGCGTACATCATTAATATATTTACGCATGTATCCGCCGTAGGTGTACACCGTCTCGTGCACTCCAGTCTCTTTTATCACAACGTTGAGGGTGTCGTAGCCAGCACCTGGGATACTGGAGCGTGCCCGTCCTGAGTCGTAAGGGCCGTTGTCGTTGTGGCCGATGGATATTATCACCCAGTCGCCAGGCTTTATGGCATCGCAAACTGGTGCCCAGAGTTTGTTGTAGAATGTGCGGCTGCTCATGCCGCCAAGGGCATGGTTCTCAACCGTTATCTTGCTTGCGTCAAAATATTCGTGGGCGAAATATCCCCAGCCCCACTGACCGTTGTTGCCGTTTCCCATGGTGCCAGTGCGCATGGTAGAGTTGCCGATAAGGAAAAGCACTGGGTTCTGGCCACGTCTGCTGCTGCCTGGCACGGGCCGTGCAGTCATGGCTTTTGCTATACTGTCCGGGGTGTTGTCTATCACACCATTTACATCTTTTGGGGCTTCGGTGATTTGTGCTGTTGCCGAAAGAGCAACAATTGCCATAAGGCAACATAGCGCATGTCTCTTCATGATGGGTTAGGTCGTTATTGGTTGTACCTTAGTAAAAGTACTGCAAACTTACATAAAAAAACCGAAACGCCAATTTCTGATTATAAAAAAGTTGTATCTTTGTCCCATAATTTAAACAAATATGATGAAAAGGGCTTTTTTCCTTTCGCTATGCGTATTGCTGGCATCCGTGCGGTCGTGGGCCGGTTCGCTCCAGGACATCAGACAGTCGCTGCAACGTGGCGCAGTCTCCCAGTTGCAGGAGAAAGTGTATGTCCACACTGACAATACCTGCTATTTTGTTGGCGATACATTATGGTATAAGGCCTATGTCACCCGTGCCGACACCCATCAGCCTACGGACATGAGCCGTATACTCTACGTGGAACTCCTTTCGCCCGACGGACTGCTTGTTGAGCGCCAGCAGATTATTGTCAGTGCAAAAGGGTACACCTGCGGACAATTTGCATTGCGTGATTCGCTATATTCAGGTTATTACGAATTGAGAGCCTACACTCGTTGGATGCTCAATTTCAATGTTGTTCATCAGCGTTATAGCCGCCATGACACATGGCATTTCTACAACAAGCAGATGGCAGCCGACTATTTCCGTCAGTGGGAAGGCCTGTATTCTCGGGTGCTGCCTGTTTACAGCAAGCCAGAAGTCCCCGGCGACTACGATGTACGGCGTATGTATCAGCGGCCGAAGACACGAATTCCGCAGCGTAAGAAGGATAATCTCCTTGTGACGTTCTATCCCGAGGGAGGACACCTTATAGACGGTGTGGAAAACTGGATAGCGTTCGACGCAACTGATCAGAACGGCGAGGCAGTCAATGTCAAGGGAACCGTGACCGCTTCGGGCATGCCTGCGGTGACCATTCAGGCCGAGCATGACGGCCGTGGCGCTTTCCGTGTCACTCCCAGCGGAAAGCCGATGCATGCAAAGTTTATGTTCCGTGGCAAGGAGTATAGTTTTCCTCTGCCGAAAGCAGAGGCAGAAGGTGTAAGCCTGCACGTGGAAGACGGCCGGTTGAGCCTCAACGCCAGTCGGCTTCCGGCAAATGGTGAATACGCAGTCAGTGTGCTTTGCAGAGGAGCGCTCCAGCAGTTTGTCCCGATAGATTCATGTCCGAACACTCTAACAGGACTGCCTTCCGGCATCAACGAAATAACTGTTTTCGATGCCGACGGCAGAATATGGGCAAGCCGCCTCTTTTTTGTCAATAACCACGAGAACGATTCCGCTCTCATCACGGCCCCCATAAATCCCCGTAAGACTTATGCCCCCTACGAACGGATAGAAATCCCCGTCACCGTGAGCCGTGTCAGTCAGCCTACGGTTTTCTCCCTTTCCATACGCGACACAGGTACCGACGAACCGTCTTACTACGATGGCAACATAATGACCGACATGCTTCTGTCGGGCGATTTGCGCGGCTTTGTGGCTCATCCTGCCTACTATTTTGAGAAAGACGATGCTGCGCACCGCCGCCATCTTGACCATTTGCTTATGGTGCAGGGCTGGCGTAAGTACAAGTGGGAGGAAATAGCCGATACGACGCTTCAGATGCGTTATCAGCCAGAGAAAAACATGACGGTGTCGGGAGCAGTATACAAGATGCTCGACGTGCGGCAGGTAGAGCCCGACGAAGTAGTGTCGTGGCAGCAGAACCAGGCTGCAGCGGGCAGCAAGATAGCCGACGATGCCGTTGACGACGACCCGTTTGGCAATGACGACGACGGCAACGTCTTCAGTTCTACGGAGGAGATCACGTTAGAGACTGCTACGGATAATGGCGGCACAGAGTATACCACTCTCGGACAAGCCAATGACAATCTCGGGGTGAACCATTCCGGTCTGCGTCGTGAGGTGCTCGTCGAGGCAGAACTCATCATGGGTCGCGAAACGGTGGCTGCCGTCCAGACAACACAGCGCGGACGCTTCCTGTTCGACATCCCTCCATTCTATGGTGCCACCTATTTGAACCTTAAGGCGTATACCAAGGGAGACTCCATTAAGAAGAACATGCTGTCGCGCAAGGATGCCGACGTCTTCAAGGAGACAGCCTATCCAGACTTCTATGTGAAGCGCGACATGCCATTCCCTACAGGCACATCCGACTATTCTTTCTATCAGCGCAACGCTCCTGAGTGGCAGGTTACGATAGATGAGGATTCTCTTTCAGAACTTTCGATGGAGAATGAAGTCCACGAGTTGCGCAATGTCAACGTGCGCGGTCATCGGCGCGGTCGCCGTGCTGTAGACTGGACGAAGCCCGCCTATGTCTACGATGCCTACGACACCTACAACGATCTTACCGACTACGGACTGAGTTTTGGCTATTACGACATGCGCAGTTTCCCATTCCAGGTGGCCACTTTCCTTTATGGAAACATGCATCGCTACAACACATTCCATGTTGACGGTCGTCTAAACGGTATCACCTATTGGCGCAACTACTCGCCGCTCGACAGCCACGCTACGGACGTGGAGCATGCTGGTCTTTTCTCTGCCAACCGTACATCGCAGGAACTTTACAAGGACCTGCTCATGGCTCGTTTGCAGAACATCCGCGTATTCAGCGACTATGAGCCGCGCCGTGCTGACTCTACCATGGTCGAGGAATTACATTCTGCCGATGCCACGGTAGAGATGGTAAATATCAGCGACGACGGCAAGCAGGTGGTCTATCGCGACAGACATATCTTCCTGCGTGGTTTCAACGAGGCTGCCGCTTTCTATCATCCCGACTACAGTTCGCGCCAGCCCGGTCAGCCTGCCGACTATCGTCGCACGCTTTATTGGAATCCCAATGCCGTTACCGACGACGAAGGGCGCTTTACTGCTGTTTTCTTCAACAACGGTAAGGACACGCGCATAAAAATGTCCGCCGCAGGAGTGACCAGCGACGGACTGTTATTGCACAGCGAGTGACGGCTATTTCGCTATCTTTCGCCCGTTTCTTATTGCTATTCCCTTATACTGTTTGCTTACAGGACGGCCGCAGAGGTCGTAGAGTGTGCCTTCGCTGTTCTTCTCGGTGGCGATGCTGCGTATGGCTGTCTGGTTGGTGACTTGCACCCTCACCCAGAGGTCACGCGTTTCGCCGGTAGTGCCTGTCAGCAGCATGTGGAAGCGGTAGTCGCCCTCTTCGACTGGTGTGCCGTGAAGGGTAATCTGTTTTGAGGCGGAAGTCTTCATGCGGTCCCATCCTTCGGGCACGCCATATCCCTTGCGCCTTCCGCTTGGGGTGAAACTCTCACGCATTGATATTGTGCTCACGTTGCGTGTGTTCACCACGAGCGTTATCTCCTCGTTCAGTTTTGCTGTCACCACGGTGTCGGTGTTAGCCACGTCAGGCAGTACGGCATCCGGCAGATAGTAGCCCAGATGTGGTGGCTGGTTGTAGGCTGTGTTCTCCCAGCATACGCCCATGCGGTAAGTGTGGTCGTGCATCAGTGTCGGCATGCGCACTTCGGTTGGTGTGTTTGTGGTGAAGATGTTCAGCGTATTGCTGTCTTCTGCGTTCCACATTATCACTTCTTCGCGCCAGTCGCCCAGTATGTCAGCCTGGAGGTTTGGTGTCGATTTCGTGCCGTTGCATGTCGATGAGTGGTTGTAGTCATAGAGATTTTTGTCGTTCAGATAGACGCGCGATGTGCCGTTGCCGTTCCACTTGTCGATCTTGCCACCGTCGAAGAGTTCCTCCTGGACGTCGCCGTCCCAGTAGATGCGGAAGTTTGACGAGCCATGATTTGTGGAGATAACCTCGCCGGTCACGGCACTGCGTGCCGAATCGTCGCTGCTCGACCAGAACAGTGAGCCGCGTACGTTGGCATCAAACTGTCCTGCCATGCCGCGTCCGTTGTCTACGCCGGCAGGCCCGCCTTTCAGCAGCACCTCACCGGTAGCAGCGTCGTGCAGGTCCCATGCATACGTGCCCTTCTCCTCATGTACTTGGAATACTTCCAGTCCTGGGCGGTCGGGGCAGTGGTCTGCCAGGTGCATGGCGTCGCCGTGGCCGAAGCCCGTGCCATAGAGCAGTGTGCCGTCGTTGTTAAGGCCGGCAGAGCCCCAGATTATCTCGTCGCATCCGTCGCCATCGACGTCACTCACAGAGAGGTTGTGATTGCCGTTGCCGTACATCGTGCCGCTTCCGCTTCCACTGGTGGGGATGCAACTGGTGACGCTGCGCGTGCTCGGTGTCTCGTTGTCGTCGAATGTTGTCAACTTGTAACTTGTCTTTGTTTCCGAACTGTGGAGCCAGCGTTTCTTCAGGTGTTGCCCGTCAAACGACACAGCATAGATATAGGCGAAGGTGTAGTATCCACGGCAGAAGATGGCACTTGCGTTCTTGTCGGGACCGTCGAGGTAGGCCACGGCAGCCAGATAGCGCTCGCCACGGTTGCCGTAACTGCCCAAGTCGTTCTTGCTGGTGCTGTCGTACCAGTTGAGAGTACCCGCAGCCTCGCTCAGTTCTGCTACGCCGTTGCGGGTGGGATAGTATTCTATGGTGTGTATTGCTGCACCGGTGGCGCCGTTGAACACGGTGAGATATTCCTGACCGCCATTCACGCGGCCGTCGGAGGTGAGCCAACTCTTTGTGTTGCTTGCTGCCTTTATTGTAGCGTTTGTTGCTGCCTGATTTACGTAATTGCCCTGAGCGTCCTTGCTGCCGGGGGCCGTCTTGCATATCATCTCTGCACGGCCGTCGCCGTCGAAGTCGTAGACCATAAAATGCGTGTAGTGTGCGCCTGCGCGAATGTTGCGCCCAAGGTCTATGCGCCACAGTTTGGTGCCGTCCATTTTGTAGCAGTCAATGTAGACGTTGTCTGTGATGCCGCTCTGCGAGTTGTCTTTCGACGTGGAGGGATCCCACTTCACGAAGAGTTCGTATTCGCCGTCGCCGTCGATATCTCCCACGCTCATGTCGTTAGGCGAGTATGTGCCGCCGTTGGCAGAGCCTGTGGCAGGACGGTCGAGAGTGATGGTCTTGTAGACCTCACCCCATGGCGAGACGGGCTCACTCGTTTCCACGACTTCGCCGTTCACTTTTGTCACAATTCTGTAACTTGCGCCTTTCGTGTTGTCAACGTAGTTGGTGGCGTATATGTTCTCTGCTATGACCGCCGAGCCTTTTATCACGTCGAACGTGGTAGTACTTTCGTCTTCAGTGCCCAGCAGTCGCCAACTTAGGAATGTGCCGCTGCCACTGGCTGCAGGAAGAGCCACGAGGCCACGGTCGAGTTTTTCCATTTGCGATGTTGGAGTGTTCTGTGCCATGGCCGTCGGTGTAATGAAAACAGCCAGCAGGGTGCTAAGTAATAGTTCCTTCATAGGTAAATGGTTTTTAGGCAGGTTCTTACAGTCTGCGCGGCAAAGTTAGTGCATTTCTTCCGTATCGCGGCAAAAACGAAGTCGTTTTTTACAATGTGGAAGAAATTTTTTCAACACAGAGGAGTTTCGCCATTTCCTCTGCGGCGGCTCTGGCGGGCTTCCCCGTGGCTGTCAGTGGCAGTTTCTCCACGCTGAAGATAGCCTGTGGGTGATAGTGTCGCGGCAGCAGCGAACGGCATAGCGTGTCCAGTCCTGCGACATCCGTTTCTCCTTCGCATAGCATCACCAACTGCTGTCCCAGGGCGTGGTGTGGCGCCTTTGTAAGCATGAAGGGTTGTGGAATATGAGGCTTGAGCAACTGCTCAAACTCTTCTATCTGGATTTTCAGACCGCCCGAACATACCACGTTGTCGCGTCTGCCGATGATGCGAAACCGGCCGTCCTTAAGTTCGGCAATGTCGTTTGTCACAAGGCGTTCGCTGCAAATCGCAGGTGCGTCGATCATGAGGCATCCCTCTTCGGTGAGCGACAGTTCTGCGCCGCCGAACGGTGTGTACCATTCGCTTCTCTCCGGACCGTTCAGTCTGCGCAGCGCTATGTGCGAGAGAGTTTCGGTCATGCCGTACGTGCTCCATACGGCGTTTGGGAAGTCGGCAAGTTGTGCTGCCAGCATGCTGTCAATGGCTCCACCGCCTATTATCAGATGGCGTATGGCCATCAGCATCTTGCGCTCGCTCTCCACTTGCAATGTGCTGACTACCTGAAGCGGCACCATGGCGGCAAAGTCTATCGTCGTGCCGGCAAGCGACGCCATGGGGTGGCTGGAGGACTCTACAGATATCAGGTTTAGTTCTCCTACGATGCTTCTCACCACCATCATCTGTCCTGCTATGTATTCGAGCGGCATGCAGAGCAGTGCCGTGTCTCCCTTTTTGAGCCCGAGAAACCGGCATGTCGTGATGGCCGATGCGCGCATGCGGCTTTTCTCCACTTCCATGGGGCGCGGCTTTCCCGTAGAGCCGCTTGTGTGTACCGTCAGCGTGCTGCTGTCCGAGTTCCAGCAGTCTATGAATTGTTGCACATCCATATCTCGTCGCCACGCAGTTCTATCGGCATCTGAATGTTGTCGGTGAAGAGTTGTCCTGTGCCCAGTCCCTGTGGCATGGTGATGTTGCTTCCGTAGACGTCGCTGCACAGTTGTGCTATTGCGCATAGTCCGATATTGCTCTCCAGTGCCGACGTTATCCACGAGCCTATTCCCTTTTCGCGTGCCGCTGCCACCCAATCACGCGTTCCTGCCATTCCTCCGTGGAGCGAAGGTTTCAGTACAATATATGCAGGGCGTATGATGTTAAGCAGTTGGCGGCGCTGCTCATCGCCGTTTACTCCGATGAGTTCTTCGTCAAGGGCGATGGGAAGAGGCGATTCGCGGCAGAGTTCCGACATGTAACTCCACTGCCCTGCGCGAATTGGCTGCTCTATGGAGTGTATGGCATACTGCGAGAGGAGTTCCATCTTGTAGAGCGCGTCGTCGTTCTCATATTTATATGCGCCATTGGCATCTACGCGCAGTTCTACGTCATGGCGGCTGAAGCGGCTTCGGATTTGCTTCACCAGTTCCAGTTCGCTGTCAAAGTCGCAGGCTCCTATCTTCAGTTTCACGCAACGGCTCCTGTGCTTCAGTTTCTCTTCTATGCGCTGTCGCATCTCGTCGATGGTGCCCATCCATACCAGGGCGTTGATGGGGATTCCCTCTTCGCCTCGGCAGAATGGTGTGTCGAAGAATTGTGCTCCGCGCATGGCGTGTATTGCCGTCTCCAGTCCGAAGAGCATTGACGGGAAGTCGCGCAGGGCCTCATAGTCTATCTGTCCCGTCCGTTCCACGTCGTTGCACATCCGGCGTAGCACCTGCTGATAGTCGGGAATGTCGTCGCAACTCAGTTGCGGCAGGGGTGCACATTCGCCGATACCTGTGTGCTCGCCGTTTCTTATGGTCAGCAACCATGAGCGCCGTTCGGTGTATATGCCGCGCGAAGTTGCTGCCGGCTGGCGGAAGTGGAAGATGCACTCGTTGATGTCTATGTGAAAAGCCATAGTCTTTTTTTGTGATTAAATGGCTTTCAGAGACACGGCAAAGCCTCCGCCGGGAGCCTCGGTGAGCCGCAGGGTATCTCCTTGCTTCACTGTGCGTCGTGTGATGGTGTATGCCTTGGGATTGCTTTCGTAGTGGGCATTCTTTGCATCCTGATAGACGGTACATTCGTACTTGCGGCCTTTGTCAAGGAAGTCGAGGCGGATGGTACTCTTGTGTCCGTTCTCGTCGCACTTGCCTCCGATGAACCAGTTGTCTGTTCCCTTTGCCTTGCGCGCTACGGTAATATAGTCGGCAGGCTCTGCCTCGAGATAGCGCGAGTCATCCCAGTCGCATGCCACATCGCGTATGAACTGGAAAGCGTCGTCGAAGCGCTCGTAGTTCTCAGGCAGGTCGGCTGCCATCTGCAGTGGTGAATACATCGTGACGTAGAGGGCCAGTTGTCCGCACAGAGTGGAGCGCACCCATGACGTGTTGTCGCTCCAGGTGCTCAGTTGCGTCTCGAAGATGCCCGGCGTGTAGTCCATCGGACCGCCCTGTAGCCGTGTGAATGGCAATATGCAGGTGTGGTCGGGGCGCGAGCCGCCGAAGGCCTCGTATTCCGTGCCGCGAGCCGACTCGTTGCCGACGAGATTGGGGTATGTGCGACAGAGACCTGTGGGGCGTGTTGCCTCATGGGCGTTTACCATGATGTGATGGCGCGCAGCCTGCTGGACGACATACAGATAGTGATTGTTCATCGACTGCGAATAGTGGTGGTCGCCGCGTGGAATGATGTCACCCACGTAGCCCGTCTTCACGGCATCGTAGCCGTAGCGGTTCATCAGCCTGTAGGCATCTTCAATGTGGCGCTCGTAGTTCTGCGTGCTCGACGATGTCTCGTGGTGCATCATCAGTTTTACGCCCTTGCTGTGTGCATAGTCGTTGAGCGCCTTGATGTCGAAGTCGGGATATGGCGTCTGGAAGTCGAAGACGTCGCGCTTCCACATGTTGGCCCAGTCTTCCCATCCTATGTTCCATCCCTCTACGAGCACCTGGTCCAGTCCGTTCTTGGCAGCGAAGTCGATGTATCGGCGCACTTTCTCGTTGGTGGCGGCATGTCTTCCGTTGGGAGTAGATGCCTTGTAGTCCATTGTCTGCAGTTGCACGGACGGATAGTCGTCGGTGTAGTGCCATGACGACTTGCCCACTATCATTTCCCACCACACACCGCAGTATTTCGTGGGGTGTATCCACGATGTGTCTTCTATCTTACACGGTTCGTTGAGGTTTAGTATGAGGTTTGAGGAGAGCATGTCGCGGGCATCGTCGCTCACTATTATCGTGCGCCACGGTGTGTGGCATGGTGTCTGCATGCATCCCTTTAGTCCTGTGGCATCCGGCGTCAGGTGGCTGACAAAGGTGAGAGGCTGCGGCAGCGGATATGGCGACTGTTCGGGCGCCGGAGTGTAGCGGTTGCTGCCGCCGCCGAGTTGTGTGGTCAGCGAAGTGGTCAGAGAGTCCACCAGTTCGAGGTGCATAGTGGCATAGTCGGCACAGGCTGCTTCGTGAAGATTGATATAAAGGCCGTCGTCGGTCTTCATTTGCAGCGAGGTCTGCACTCCGGTAGGCGAGAAGACGGCCACCGACGAGTTGCCCCAGTTGACGGCTTCTTTCATTCTACTGCGTATCTCGCTAAGTTTTGTCTCCTGTGTTTCCTGCTCCTGTGTGTCGTAGTCGCCGGGCAGCCACCACGCCGTGTGATTGCCTGCCATGCGGAATTCGGTGCGCTCCTCCTTTATCAGGAAATAGTTCAACTCTTTTTGCTGTGGAAACTCGTAGCGCAGTCCCATGCCGTCGTCGTATACGCGGAAGCGCAGCGCTATCTGTCTTTCCACGGGCGGCTCTTGCAGAGTGTGCTGTGCTCCCTTGCCTGCTCCGGGAAGTGTGCGCTTCTCGTTGATAGTCACCTGCCGCAGGCTTATAAGCAGTTCGTTGTAGTGATTGCGTATTGTGGCTGTCTCTCCCCACACGGGGCACCATGTCTCGTCGAAGGTTGACGTCTCTTCGCCGATTACCTGGAAACCTGCCATGAGATCTGTCTCCTGCAAACCGCGTGATGCGTGCTTGTCGCGCGCCAGTTCCAGTCCGAGATGGCTTTTCAGCACTACGTCCCTGCCTTTGAAAGTCATGCTGTATGTGGGGCGGCCCTGGTCGTCAACCTCTACGGTCACGGCGATGTTGCCGTTTGGCGACTTGACAACCGTTGCCGACATCCTCGCAACATTTCCCACTGCAAGGAGAAGTGCTGCAAAAAATATTTTCCTTGTTATCTTCATAATTGCCTTTGTTGCTGCTGTTTTGCCTTTGTTGCTGCTGTTTTGCCTTTGTTGCTGCTATTTGCGTCCGCTCTGTGTGATGAGCGTTCTGATTGATTCGTTGAACTGGTCGGCGTGCATGAGTTGCTCTATGGTGAGATGCATGCGATAGCGCCAGTAATGGCGAGGATTGGCAGGAATATTTATGCGCTCGGCATTAGCGTCGGCAAGTCGCAGTTGCTCGTCTGTGGCCAGCCAGTCCTGCAGTGAGAGCAGGCAGAGCATGCTTGGCGATGTCAGGTGGCGGCTCACGATGTCCTTTGCCAGCCATCCCGGCAGCGGGTGGGGTGCTGCTCCGCTGCGATAGAGCATGCTGTTGTAGTAGTCTTGTGTCCGCTCCTCGTCTTCGTCCCACCACTGGCGCAGTGTTGCCATGTCATGGGTTGAAATGGTGCATACCGAGCGGTAGGGATTGCGTGAGAGATGGCCGAAGCGTACGCGGTCGTCCTTTGGCATCGACTGTATCTCGAGCGAGAGTATTCGCAGTTCGTTCATCACCCATGGCACGCAGTCGGGCACCATTCCCAAGTCTTCTGCGCAAACCAGCATGCGTGTTGCCTCAGTCAGCCGTGGCAGTTTCTTCATTGCCTCGGTATACCAGAACTGGTTGTTGCGGCGATAGAAGTAGTCGTTGTAGAGGCGGTTGAAATTGTATTTCTCGTCGTCGCTAAGGGCTTTGTAGTCGTCGCTGTATTGTACGGCAATGCGTGGATGCCATCGGTCGTTGCGCTTGTGGTCGACGAGGAAGAGTTCGTCGTGGCCGACAATGCCGTAGCCTTCTATCTCCTCGCGGCTCAGTCCGAGGGCAGGGGCAAACTGTCCTTTCAGCCCCGACTTCTCGGGCATTGGGATTTCCCAAATGCGGAAGAAGCCAAGCACGTGGTCAATGCGGTATGCGTCGAAATATTCGGCCATCTTGCGGAAGCGGCGCACCCACCACTGGCAGCCGTCGCTGAGCATCTCATCCCAGTTGTAAGTAGGGAAGCCCCAGTTCTGTCCGTCCATTGAGAAAGCATCGGGTGGCGCTCCAGCCTGTCCGTTGAGGTTGAAATAGCGCGGCTCTACCCATGCCTCTACGCCGTCGCGAGAGATGCCGATGGGGATATCACCTTTTAAAATTACGCGATGCGCGCGTGCGTAAGCGTGCGCGTCACGCATCTGTTGGTCGAGGTTATATTGTACGAAATACCAGAAGTCGAGTTCTTTCTGTATGGCTGGCAGCGGATGGCTTACGGCTTCCAGCGTGGCTTCCTTCGGCCATTTGGAAAACTCTGCCGTGTGATAGGTGTCGCGGTAGTGGCAGAAGGCAGCGTAGGGCACGAGCCATGTGCTGTTCTGCTTGAAGAATTCCTTGAAGGAAGTGCGGCGCCTGATGGTGGCCCACTCCTGCTCGAACACCGTCTGCAGATATTGCATCTTGGCGCTGAACATGCGCTCGTAGTCAATCTGTGGCAGGACATTGAGTTCCTGTCGGAGAGACTCAAAGGCGTCGCGCTTGGCGGCATCCTTTATCTCGGGCAACTGGCGAAGGTCGGTGTACTGCGGATGGAGTGCATAGATGCTGATGGAATTGTAGGGATAGGAGTCCTGCCACGTTCCTGTCATGTTTGTATCGTTGATGGGCAGAACCTGCAGCACTCGCTGCCCTGTCATGTCGGCCCAGTCGACCATCTTCTTGAGGTCGCCGAAATCGCCCACGCCGAAGGAGCCTTCGGAGCGCAGCGAGAATACGGGTATCACGGTGCCTGCCCCTTTCCAGGGGAAGGTGGCAAAGTCGGCCTGCGACAGTTCGTAGACCACCACTGCGCCCTGCTCTACGGCGGCAGGCTCTATGGAGCGGTTCATCGACTGCTCCCAGACTATCTCCTGTTTGCCGTTGTGGCTGTTGGGCGTGCCGATGCAAACAAACTTAAACTCGAAGCGGTGCTGTGGCAGGTGCGAGGCGTCGAGGCTTACCACCCACTCGTGGTATTCGTGCTCTGCCATGACGACGGCTTTGGCGGTGTCCCATGCTCCGAGGGCTTCCGGCTCTCCCACGATGGCGAGTTTCTCGCCTACGCGGAGTTGTGGTGCGCGCACTTTTAGCCTTACCGTGCGCTGATATTCGCTCTTTGTGCTCAGTTGGCGCTTGCGTGCTGCCACGCACTCAGTGAAGGCCGAACTGTAGAGATAGGAGTCTTCGGGAATGTCTATCCAGTGGTCGAACATGGTGTATCTGCTACCGCGCTCTGCAGCGAGTTCCAAACGGTGGGGCTCCACGAGCCATTCGTGGCGCGTCTCCTCGTCGCCGCGGCAAACGCTGTAAAAGTAGTCGAAGAATGTTCCTGCCTTCGCTCCGCGGTTGACTTCGCACTGCCAGTGCAGTCCGTCGGCGGTGTGCATCTTGTGGTGGGTGGCTTTCTGCTGCGTACCTTCTTCGGGAAGTATGGTAAGGAGAAGTTCTTCGCCGAAGGTGGTCTGATATTCCACGTTAAACAGTAGTTTCATAGTCTTGGATAGTTTGCATGGTTATTGTTCTGCCTCCAAAATTACGAAAAACAATGTTTTGGTGTACTCTCTTCGCACGCGTTGAAAAAAGATAAATCATGCAAACGTTTGCACCTGGTTGGAAAAGAAACGGCGCGGGCCGCACAGTGGTAATGTCTGTGCGGCCCTTGGCGCTAAAACTGTTGTGACGGCAGTCGTGTTACTCGTCGAAGAGTTGCTGCTGGATGCTGCCTTCCACGTGGGTCACGCGGTCGTTGAGTTCGCAGAGTTTTCCGTGGTTCCAGCGGTCGGTGGTACCGACGAGGTAGCCTGTGATGCGCTGCAGTTTGTCGATGTGGGTGCTGCCGCACTTCGGGCAAACCTCCAGTGTGGCACTGGCGTTCTCGTAGCCGCAGTCCATGCAGCGGTTGCGGTTGTGGTTGACAGAGCCGTAGCCCATGTTCAGGCGGTCCATCATGTCTACCACGCCCATTATCACCTGTGGATTGTGGGTAGCGTCGCCGTCAATCTCCACATAGAAGATGTGGCCGCCACGGGTGAGTTCGTGGTATGGTGCTTCGATCTCGGCCTTATGGCGTGCAGAGCACTTGTAGTAGACAGGCACGTGGTTGGAATTGGTGTAGTAGTCGCGGTCGGTAACGCCCGGGATGCTGCCAAACTCCTTGCGGTCCTTCTTGGTGAACTTGCCGGAGAGACCCTCGGCAGGTGTGGCGAGAACGGAGTAGTTGTGCTGGTAGCGCTCGCAGAACTGGTTGACGCGGTCGCGCATGTAGGTCACTATCTTAAGACCGAGTTGCTGTGCCTCCTCGCTCTCGCCGTGATGCTTGCCGACGAGTGCCACGAGACATTCGGCCAGTCCGATAAATCCTATGCCCAGCGTGCCCTGGTTTATGACGCTCTCGATGGTGTCGGTGGGGCCCAGTTTGTCGGCACCGATCCACAGGCTCTTCATAAGAAGCGGGAACTGCTTGGCAAATGCTGTTTTCTGGAACTGGAAACGCTCATCGAGTTGCTTTGCAGTCACTTCGAGCATGTCGTCCAGTTTTGCAAAGAAGCGTGCAATGCGCTGTTCCTTGTCTTCGATATCCATGCACTCTATTGCAAGGCGCACGATGTTGATGGTGGAGAAACTCAGATTGCCGCGGCCAATGGAAGTCTTCGGCCCGAAGCGGTTTTCAAAGACGCGAGTGCGGCATCCCATTGTGGCCACTTCGTGCAGGTAGCGCTTAGGGTCGTCGGCGCGCCAGTCACTGTCCTGATTGTAGGTGGCATCAAGGTTTAGGAAGTTGGGGAAAAAGCGGCGGGCCGTCACCTTGCACGCCAACTGGTAGAGATCGTAGTTGGGGTCTTCGGGCAGATAGTTTACGCCGCGCTTCTTCTTCCATATCTGGATGGGGAAGATGGCTGTCTCGCCGCCTCCGACGCCTTCGTAGGTCGACTTTAGCAGTTCGCGCATGATGCAGCGCCCTTCGGCCGACGTGTCGGTGCCGTAGTTGATAGACGAGAATACCACCTGATTGCCTCCGCGCGAGTGGATGGTGTTCATATTGTGTATGAATGCCTCCATAGCCTGGTGTACGCGGCCCACGGTCTTGTTGATGGCATGCTGGCGCACGCGGTCGATTCCCTCCAGCCCGTCGAGCGACTGCTTAAGGTAGTCGATGAGCGGCTCGTTGTAGAGTTGGGAATAGTCCTGGCCGTAGAGGTCTTCCAGATTCTTCAACTCCTCTATATATGAAGAGCGCACGAATGGCGCAAGATAGAAGTCGAAGGCGGGAATGGCCTGTCCGCCGTGCATTTCGTTCTGTGCACATTCCATGGAGATGCACGCCAGAACGGAGGCGGTCTCTATGCGCTTGGCAGGACGCGATGCGCCGTGGCCGGCAATGAAGCCGCAGTTGAGTATGTTGTCCAGAGGATGCTGCACGCAAGTGAGCGACTTTGTGGGATAGTAGTCTTTATCGTGGATGTGCAGAAAGTTGTGCTCTACAGCCTCGCGGCTCTCGGGCGAGAGGAGATAGTCGTCGACGAAGGGCTTAGTGGTCTCCGAGGCAAACTTCATCATCATGCCTGCCGGAGTGTCGGCATTCATGTTGGCGTTTTCGCGCGTCACGTCGTTGTTCTTGATGTTCACGATGTCAAGAAACACATCGCGGGTCTTGGCCTTGCGGGCTATGGAGCGCTGGTTGCGGTAGGCGATATAGCGCTGGGCCACATCCTTGCGGCTCGATTTCATCAGTTCCATCTCCACCGTGTCCTGGATTTCCTCCACTGTCATCTGGCTGGCGCCACGCGAAGAAATGCGGTCGGTGATGGTTTGTAGCAGGCGCTCATCTTCGCCTTTGTCGGTGTGGAGCATGGCTTTGCGGATGGCTGCCATGACTTTTTGCTCGTTGAATCCCACAATGCGCCCGTCGCGCTTCACAACTGTCTGTATCATAAGAGATTTCTAAAAAAGTTAGGTTTTTGAATTTACATGGTTTCTTTTTCCAGTTTGCAAAGATACTATAATAGGATAAAAGATTTTACTTTTGGAAAACTTTTCTTCTGTTAAAAAAAGTCAATCCGCTGAAAATACGTAAGTTAGAAAAACAAAACGGGAAACTTTTAGAAAGTTTCCCGTTGAGAAATTGTCAAATTTGGAAATTTTTTTACAAAAAATATTCGTATTGTTGTCAAAAAAGACAATTCTTTCGCTTTTCTGTGCACTCTGTTGTCAATCGGTGATAGGCGCTTTAAAACAGCGGTGGCGGCGATGCTGCTCGGACTCAAAGTAGTTCCACTGGTTGCGCACGTGTTCGTTGCTCTCCATCTGCGGCATTGCTTCTGCCCACTTGAAGCCGTAGCGCTGGAACTGCTCTACCAGGTCGGCGAAGATGAGCGAGTTGGCTCCCTTCTGCCTGTATTCGGGAAGCACGCCGATGAGCAGCAGGTCTACGGTGTCGGTCTTGTGCCACTTCAGCGTCCGTAGCAGATGCCACCAGCCGAAGGGCAGCATGCGGCCGTCGCGCGTGTGGCGCAGTGCGGTGGTGAACGACGGGAAAGTGATGCCGAAGCCTATCATCTTGTGTTCTGGCGTGTTCCAGTCCTCTACCGACGACACAAGGTTGAGGTCTGCAATCTTTATATACTGGTCTACCAACTGGTCAATCTGCCGGTCGCTGAGTTGGGAGTAGCCGTAGAGATCCTTGTAGGTGGCATTGATTATGTCGAACACTTCGCGGCCCTTGCCCTCCCTGAGTAGTTCATGGCGCGTAAACTTATGGACATGCAGATTGTAGCGCTGGCCTACCATGGTGGCAACCTTGGCAAACTTCTCGGGAAGCACCTCGGGCACCGTAACGCGATACTCCAGGTAGTCGTTGTCTTTCCGGAAGATGCCGGCAGCATCGATATGCTTCAGATAGTAGGGATAGTTGTAGTTGACATACATCGTGCTGTCGCGCTCGAAGCCCTCTATCAGCAGGCCTTCGCGGTCCATGTCGGTAAAGCCCAGCGGACCGGCTATCTCTGTCATGCCGCGCTCGCGACCCCATTCTGACACGGCGTGAAGCAGCGCAGCGCTCACGCTGACATCGTCGACGAAGTCAAACCATCCGAAACGCACCTGTTTCTTCTGCCAGCGCTCATTGGCGCGATGGTTGATGATTGCTGCAACGCGCCCCACCATCTTCCCGTCGCGCAGAGCCATGATATATTGGGCTTCGCAACATTCGAAAGCGGCATTGCGGTCGGCGCGCAGGGTGTTCATCTCCTCGCCGAAAAGGTAGGGAACGGCATGGGGACAGTCGCGGTAAAGGTCGTAGTAGAACTGTATGAAGCGGCGAAGGTCGCTGTTGTTTCTGACGATTTTCAGTTCGATTTGGTTTTCCATGACTGCAAATTTAGTCATTTTCTGTCTTTCATAGACGCTGCAGACGTTAAAGAAGTTAAAGAATAGCGAGGGCGCAAAGACTTTTTGTCTCTGCGCCCTCGCTATTCT
>FLNZ01003211.1_pt1 | contig 77748 bp, 71 predicted proteins | sample 1140391 | NCBI WGS metagenome assembly FLNZ01 (sample SAMEA3878171, study PRJEB12797) | bioreactor metagenome | biome: Moose rumen | place: Sweden | collected 2011-10 | reverse complement strand
ACCACAAAAACAATATCTTTTCGTGCAGATGCCCATCCATTCCAGAACGATTCCAATTCTGAGAGAAATCCAGAGCGTGGAGCATCCATCCACGGCAATTCGTCAAGGAAAACGACCTTTTTACCTTCAGGCAGATTCGAAATGAATCGTTTTAGTTCACTGAAAGCATCGCCCCAGTTAGTTAGTTCCGGAGTATCTTTCTGCCCATGTTCTTTGAGGGCACGACGGAAACGTACCAACTGCTTTCTTGCAGTCAAATTTGCAGCACCGGTAAATTGGAAGTCGAATCTGTTTTCAAAGGTTTCTCTGATTAGAAAAGTCTTGCCAACACGACGTCTTCCATACACTGCAACAAACTGAGAATACTCTTCGTTGAGAGCATTCTGTAATACTTGTTTTTCTTTTTCTCGACCGATCAGCACGACATTCATTAATTTTGAATTACGCCACAAAGATAATACTTTTTCGTGAGAAAACAAGCGGAAAGATAAGAAATAATAAAGATTCCGCTGGTTTATTAACGAAATCCAACATGGGCAAAAAAGCAAATAACTTTCTCATTTTGTTTTGTTGGCGGTTATTTACCATTGCCACATCGGTTTCTATAGAGTTTTTCGCTATTTCCCAAATCTATATCCAATAGAGATTCCTGGTTCCACGGTCATCCCTCCATCAAGAGGAATGCCGAGATTCAGATTGCCAGTAATATAGAAATGCTTTTTCAAGACACGCCCAAGACGAAGTTCTATAGGCAAATACAAATTATTCCATTCAGAGTCGACGATGTAAGACCCATAGTAATTATTCCAATAATATTCGCTATAGCATCCAGTCCAACCGATGCCTGTACAGGGCGCTAACCCAAAGATGAACGGGCGGTCGTTCTGATTACCAAAGAGCATCAGCAGGCCGACCTTGAAGTCGAAGCTTCCTCCAACTGACGTACCACCGCCGCCGATATTCATATATGTACCAACAGCAAACTTGTCGGAAACCGGCCAGGCCATGTCGAGGCCAAGCTTGACATTTCCACCAACACCGAGGTAGCTTTCCGAATCCGAATAAGATGGCTGATAGAACGAAGAACTATATGAGGTGCCATTACCAGAGTAATAGTCCTCTGCAAATACCATCGGGACACCAAGTGTGAAATTTATGCCATAAAAAGCCTTGCGTTTAGTCTTCACTTTCTCTTTTTTCTCCACAACAGGCTTGTATCCTCTCTGGCCGAAGGTCCAGCAAACACGTCCGTTCTGACCCGCTGAGATATAGCAGGAAAGCACTTTCCAACTATCTATCAACGACTTTGCGATTTGTCTAAACCGGTTATCAAGTTCGGACGTACTATTGACGAGGTAGAAACGATCGTCCTGCTTTGCCAATATTTTCAGCTCATCCATTGCCTTATTCTTAATAGCCCGGTCTCTTACGTCTGCTCCTCCTTCAACAAAGATGGTATATGACTGGTAGGGTATCCCCCTGATTGACTTATTCAGTACTTCTTCCTTAATGTGTTTGAAGTAGTTTTCCTTACTGCCAATCTTCTTCCGCTGATTGATGGAGCCATTATCCAGACCGTCGGTAAATGTAACGATGGCAGAACCCGCATATTTCTTCAGCTTTTGGGCATAGTCCCACGTCAGGTCATAGGCTTCATCATAAGACCAATACAAGGCTGTTCCGTTACCCTGACTAAAACCATCAATGAAACTCTTCATGCGTATGGCCGAGGACGATGTAAGAGGCTGCAGGTCTAATGTCCTTGTTTGCTTCATTGATGAAAAGCCTATTATACCAATGTGGATATTTCCAGAATTGCTTGAGGCCAACATCACATCAATAAAAGATTTTGCACTCTTCTGAACATCAGCAAAGCCACTGGGACTCAAAGACGAACTACAGTCGAGCACCAGCATAACTGTCATTTCGTTGGTGTTTGAGGCATTGGCTTTCTCTTTTCCCGTCTCCTCGTCAGGCACCCACTTGTTCAGTGTCTCATCATAAACCCACAACGCTATGTGCTCCAAATCGGGGTCTCCATTGTATGTTACGTGGTCAAACGTGAAGTATACGTTTCCCTGTGTAGTCTGACCACCGTAATACGTTGGCTGAATAGGGAAAACAAAACCTACCGGATTTACTTCCGTCAACTCATAAGACACTCCGTCACCAGGAAACTTGGTTTCGAAGTTACCGTAGATTTTGTACTTGGCCTCATCGGGATGAATACGCCAGTCGCCTGCTCCTTGAGCATAGGACATTGCACTGCAAATCAATGCAAGTGCGAATAATAATGTTTTTCTCATAATATTTTCATGCCCCGCGACCCTCTGACGAAGCGGTTAATGATTTAGCAAAAAGTTAAGGCCAATAGATACAAAAAGAGCGTGAGAGTCAATTGTCCGTTACTCATCTCACGTATCGGGGCCTTAGGAAACCCATCTTGTCGAGACAAGCAACGCAGACCCCACGCCGATATGTTACGCAATACAACTGTTTTATGAAAATGATAAAACAGAGCATGTTATTAACATACCCGTGGCATCTACCGTTGCTGTTGTTCCCTGACAAGATTGAAAGTTCCTAAGTTTCGATACGTCAAGAACAAAGCGCGTGATAAACGCCTTTCCATATATGGCATCCCTGCGTCAGACATGACCCTCTGGCCTATGTCTTTTTCCCAATGCTTGCGCATTATCGGCGTAAGGATGTTGCAAAATTAGTAATTAATTCATAATTCACAAAGAATAATTCGTAAATTTTCAATCACGGCAAAGTAAGAATACGTGCAAAAGAATACTTGCTTACGGCTACAGGAATAGTATTCTTACCCGCCTAAGAATATCGTGAATTCCGACGAAATATGGGTTGTTGAACTCACGATGAATGTGCTTTGATTGGGCAATGATTCGCCGTTGATTGGGCAATGAATCCGCGTTGATTGGAGCAATGATGATGCGTTGATTGGGTATTAAATCCACGATGATTGGGTAGTGATGAGGGGGATGGTATATGGTATTTGGGGGTGCAAGTGGTGCAGGTGGTGCAGGTAGTTTATATAACTTTTAATACTATATACAAAAGTGCCTATCGATATAGACTTTTGACTTTTGTACGCGTAATTTATATTTTTTATAATTATACCTGCACCACCTGCACCACGCCGCTTGTTTACCCCACCCCGCCCTACGGGCACCCCTCCCCTCAAAGGGCGGGGAGTTTGGTTACCACTACCTCTTGCATAGGCTGCTGCGCTCCAGTTGACAGACTGACAGACTCCCCTCCCTTTGAGGGGAGGGGCAGGGGTGGGGTAGGCACGTGGAGAATTGTCCTTTGTTTACCCCACTCTGTTTTTCTTTTTGTTTACCCCACCCCGCCTTCGGCTAATTGATAATAGAAGTGACCTCCCCTAACCCGACCTCCGTCGCAATCATAGATTGCTCCCCTCATCAGGCACTGATTGCCAAAGGGCAATCATCTGAAGGCCTTCTTCGCCTGTAGGAGGGGAATATTCTCCCTGCTATTCCTCCCCTACAGGGGAGGGCAGGAGGGGTCACCATCTCTAATCTCTAATCCCTTATCCTTCCTAAGAGAGGGGGAGCAGAAAAGAAAAAAGATCATTTTCACATTAAATAACACATATTTTATTGTGGATACTGCGAAAAATGCTTAACTTTGTCCAAGGAAACATTAAAGTTGAAAGTTGAAAGTTGAAAGTTGAAGTGACAAAACAATATATATTATGGATGCAATTGTGAATTGGTATGGCGCACTTGACCCCACCATGCGCATTTATTGGGGTATAGCCATTTTTGCCTCGGGCGTATTCCTCATCCAGATGGTGATGACCTTTATCGGCATTGGCGATGCCGATGGCGGGGATGCCGATTTCGACCTTGGCGACGGTTCGGGCGACACGCTGGACACGGGCGGCACGCTGCAACTCTTTTCCGTGCGCAACATCATCAACTTCCTGCTGGGTGTGGGATGGGGCGGTGTGTGCTTCTCCGGCTCCATCCACAATTCCGCCCTGCTGGCCTTGGTGGCTCTGCTGACGGGTTGCGCATTTGTGGGTGTGTTCGTCATGCTGTTCCGCCAGATGCACCGTCTGGAACACGACGGTGCCTTTCGCATAGAAGACTGCGTGGGAGAGGTGGCTGACGTGTATCTGCGCATCCCCGGCGAGCGCGGGGGCGAGGGCAAAATCCAGTTCTCGTTCCAGGGCTCCGTGCAGGAACTGCCGGCAATCACCGACGGCCCCGCCATCCCGACAGGCCAGAAGGTACGCGTCCGTCAGGTCGTTGGCGACCACACCTTACTCGTAGAAAGTGAGAAACATAAAAATTGAAAGTTATGGAAATCTATCTTCCCCTTATCCTCATTGTAGTGGCCGTGCTGTTGGTCATGGCCCTGCTCAACCGTTATCGTCGTTGTCCGTCGGACAAGATTCTCGTCGTTTACGGTACTTCCGGCACCAGCAAGAGTGCCAAGTGTGTGCACGGCGGCGGCACCTTCGTGTGGCCCGTCATTCAGGACTATGCCTATCTGTCGCTGACCCCTATCAGCATTGATGCCAACCTGACGAATGCCCTGTCCAGACAGAACATCCGCGTCGATGTGCCCTGCCGCTTCACGGTGGGCATCAGCACCGAGCCCGATTCCATGCTGGCAGCCGCCGAGCGCCTGCTGGGGCTGACACCGCAGCAGATACAGGAACTGGCGCGAGACATCCTGTTCGGTCAGTTGCGTCTGGTCATTGCCACCATGAGCATCGAGGAACTGAACTCCGACCGCGACAAGTTCCTGGAGGCCATTTCGTCGAACGTGGAGGTGGAACTGAAGAAAATCGGTCTGCGCCTCATCAATGTGAACGTGACCGACATCAACGACGAGAGCGGCTACATCGAAGCCCTCGGTCAGGAGGCTGCTGCCAAGGCCATCAACGAGGCCAAGGTGCGTGTGGCGGAGCAGGAGAAGATGGGTGAAATAGGTAAGGCCGATGCCGTCCGCGAAACCCGCATCCGCACGGCTGCCGCCAATGCCGAGGCGGTCCGGGGTGAGAACGAGGCCAAGATAAACATCGCCAACTCCGATGCCGACCGCCGCGAGCGCGAGGCAGAGGCACAGCGCCGCGCCACGGCTGCCGAGAAGGTGGCTCAGGCTCAGGCTCTGGAGGAATCGTACGCCGCCGAGCAGAAAGCCGAGAACGCCCGTGCCGAACGCGAACGCTCGACACAGAACGCCAACGTCATTGTGGCTCAGGAGATTGAGAAGAAGCGACTGGTCATCGAAGCCGAAGCCGCTGCCGAACAGAAGCGCGTCAATGCCAAGGGTGAAGCCGATGCCATCTTTGCCAAGATGGAGGCTGAAGCCAAGGGTCTGTTTGAGGTCTTGACCAAGCAGGCACAGGGCTATGACAAGATGATTCAGGCCGCAGGTGGTGATGCCACGAAGGCTTATACCTTATTGTTGTTGGAGAAATTGCCCGAACTGGTGAAGACACAGGTTGAGGCCATCAAGGGCATCAACATCGACAAGGTGACCGTTTGGGACAATGGTGCCGGCGGCAACGGGCAGACAAATACGGCCAACTTCCTGTCGGGACTTATGAAGAGCGTGCCTCCCCTTGGTGAACTCTTCGACCAGGCTGGCATGTCGCTGCCCGAATATCTCGCCAAGAAGAAAGTGGAGGAAGACCCCTCCTGTCCTCCGTCGCAATCATAGATTGCTCCCCTTTGGGGAGGTGAGAAGTGAGAGGTGAGAAGTGAGAAGTGAGAAGAGAAATGTATCAGACTCCCTGAATAATTCGATTAACAGTGAGAAGAGAAATGTATCAGACCCCCTGAGTAATTCCCAAGAGGAAAACGTATCCTCTTTTCACTTCTCACCTCTCACTTCTCACCTCCAAAAAAGGGGAGGCCAGGAGGGGTCCGAAGGCTGGGGCGGGGTATAAAAAATCATAACAAATGAGGATTGCGCGTATGCACAATCCTCATTAACTTTGCAGCCGAAATTCGAGAAAGGAATGAAACAACTCTCTGCACTTATTTTGTGTTGCGCGTGTGCCTGTCCCATCAATGCCACAGAGATGGACTCCGTCGCCGACACTCGGGAAATGCCCGAATTTGTGTTCTCCGGCGGCATGAAACAGTTTGGGACACTCGCGGCACAGCCCATGAGTGCCCAGAAACTGTCGGTGCACCGACTGCGCGAAAGCGGACATGAGACGCTGAAGAGCATGGCACAGACGGTGCCCAACCTGTTTTATCCTGAGTACGGTTCGCGACTCACCCCCGCCATCTATATCAGAGGCATAGGTTCGCGTGCCAACACCCCCGTCGTAGGACTTTACGTCGATGATGTGGCACTGATGGAAAAAAGTTCCTTCGACTTCTCGCTGGCAGATGCCGAACGCGTGGAAGTGTTGCGCGGCCCGCAATCCACCCTCTATGGGCGCAATGCCATGGGCGGCGTAATGAAGGTATATACCGCCACCCCCCTGCAAGAGGGACGACAGACGGAATTCCGACTTGGAGGCTCGACAGAGGATGCCATGCGCAACATGTATGTCCACCACAGCAACCTGCTTGCCGAAGGATTGGGCATCAGTGTGGGTGCCTTTTACCATGGCAGCAATGGCTATAACCGCAATGTCTGTCTCAACCGTCGCTCGAATGGAAGTGAGACGGGTGGCGGAAGACTGCGACTGGCATATAAGCGGAACCCGCGTTTTGCCCTTGACTTCCAGACATCTGGCGAATACAGCGACGAGGATGCCTACGACTATCGCAACACCACGAACGGGCGCATAGAGAGTGGCTTCCTGGGCGGCTACCGACGCGGATTGCTGAACTCTTCGCTTAAGATGGTGACGGAGCAGCCTCGTTTCACCCTGACCTCCGTCACAGCGTACCAGTATCTGAAAGACCACATGCGCATGGATCAGGACTATTCGCCTGCCGACCTCTTTCGCCTGGAACAGTGCCAACGCAGTCACTCCCTGTCGGAGGAGGTGGCATTGAAAGGTACTTCGCGTCCCCTCACCACGTCATCGGCTCCCCTGTCCCTCGACTGGACGGTAGGTGCCTACGCGGCTTATCAGTCGATGCACACCAATGCCCCAGTCACCTTTGGCCAGGATGGCATACAACAACTCATACAGGCAGGCATCAATCAGGGCATGGATGCCGTCAATGCCAACCCGACACTTGTCGGCATGGGCATGAGCATGTCACTCAATATCACAGACACACAGTTGACCATTCCAGGGCTGTTCGACACACCTGTCACCAATGCCGCTGCCTTTGGTCAGGTGCGCCTGCGCGATTTGTGGGTGCGCGGTCTTGACCTTACGGCAGGCCTGCGCCTCGACTACGAGCATCGCTCGATGGACTACAATACGAATGCCCTCATCAATTCGCACTATTACATGACCCATGGCCCCCGCATTCCAGCACCCGATATCGACCTTGACATTGTGACCAACTCCGGATATGAGGGACGACTCTCGGACAACCAGACACGGCTCCTGCCCCGTCTTGCGCTCAGTTATCGCTGGAATACGAGTGATGACAATCTGGTGTATGCCAGTGTGTCCGAGGGACTACGCTCTGGAGGCTACAATTTCCAGATGTTCAGCGACTTGATACAATCCAGTATGCGCAACGACATGATGCGCTCCCTTGCCGCCGAGCCCTCGCTGGCTGCCTACATGAGCCGCTTCATGCCGCCTGTTGCCGACAATCCGTCGGCGGACAGCACCACGGTATTCCGCCCCGAACGGAGTTGGAACTACGAAATAGGTATACACTTCAACCTCCTCGACCGTCATCTGACCGCCTCTGCGGCATTGTTCTATATCATGGTCCGCGACCAGCAAATAACCCGTTTCAGTGCCAGCAGCGGATTGGGACGTCAGGTGCTGAATGCCGGAAAGAGCCAGAGTTGCGGCATGGAATTGAGTCTGTCGGGATGGTTCAACATTGCCCGAAACCCGTTGCAACTGACCGCAAACTATGGTTACACACATGCCACCTTCACTGACTATGATGCAGGTATCTCCGAGGGCGCAAACATCGACTATGACGGCAACTACCTTCCCTTTGCCCCACGCCATACCTTCTCGGCATCAGCCGACTATCTGTTCCCCGTCAAGAATGTAACCATTGACCTTGGGCTTGACACTCATGGCATAGGACGCACCTACTGGACAGAGGACAACAGTGCCTCGCAACCCTATTATCAACTGCTGGGTGCTCACATCGGTGCCCGCTACGTGACAAAGGAACAGACCACGCTATCCCTCATGCTCTGGGCCACCAACCTCACGAACAAGGATTACACACCCTTCTACTTCGTGAGCCGCGGACAGGGCTTTGCCCAAACAAACCGTCCCCGACAGTTTGGTGCCACGTTCAGCGTTCGATTCTGATCCCCACCCAAAACTGCAAGTCGGCAAAGATTACCATTACCATAACCTTAACCTTAACCATAACCATAACCATAACTATTTAGAGACCCCTTCGGCGTTCTCACTTCTCACTATTTCAATTTTCAATTTTCAATTTTTCCCTTTTAATTTTTCATTTTTAATTTATTGTCGTATCTTTGCAGGCGAAAATGAAATGTGGACAGATTTGGGCTGCTTGCAACCACAATAAAAAATGCTAAAACGATGACCCCTTCGGTCGTCATGCATTCCCACCGACAGCCTTTTTCCAACCACACAATTATTAATCTATAAAATGTAATTGTGCTTTATGAACTATCTATTTACGTCAGAGTCCGTCTCTGAAGGACATCCCGACAAGGTAGCCGACCAGATTTCGGATGCCGTGTTGGACAAACTGCTGGCCTTCGACCCAACATCGAAAGTTGCCTGCGAAACACTGGTCACTACAGGTCAGGTGGTGCTGGCAGGAGAAATCAAGACCAACGCCTATGTCGATTTGCAGCGCATTGCCCGTGAAACCATCAACCGCATCGGTTACACCAAGAGCGAATATCGCTTCGACGGCGATTCATGCGGAGTTTTTTCTGCCATTCACGAACAGAGTGCCGACATCAATCGCGGAGTGGACCGCAAGGAACAAGAGAAGCAAGGTGCGGGCGACCAAGGAATGATGTTTGGCTATGCCACCAACGAAACGGAAAACTTTATGCCGCTATCGCTGGATTTGGCTCACCGACTGATGCGTGTATTGGCAGACATCCGCCGCGAAGGCAAGGAGATGACCTACCTGCGCCCCGACTCAAAGAGCCAGGTGACCATCGAATACAACGAACATAATCAACCCGTGCGCATCGACACCATTGTGGTCAGCACACAGCACGATGAATTCGCTTCGGAAGAGGTTATGCAGGAAACCATCAAGAACGATGTCGTCCACATTCTCATCCCTCGCGTGAAGGAAACCATCAAAGACGAACGCATCCTGAGACTCTTCAATGACCAAATCAAATACCTTGTTAACCCCACCGGCAAGTTTGTCATTGGCGGTCCTCACGGCGACACAGGACTGACGGGACGCAAGATTATCGTTGACACATACGGAGGCAAGGGTGCCCATGGAGGTGGAGCCTTCTCTGGCAAGGACCCTTCAAAGGTCGATCGCTCGGCAGCATACGCCGCACGCCATATCGCCAAGAATATGGTGGCAGCGGGAGTGGCCGACGAGATGCTGGTGCAGATTAGTTATGCCATTGGCGAACCGGAACCCGTGAGCATCTTTGTCAACACCTACGGCACCCGTCATGTGAACGTGTCTGACGCAGAGATTGCCAAGCAGGTAAAGGAGATTTTTGCCCTGACGCCCTATGCCATCGAGCAGCGGCTGAAGTTGCGCCAACCCATCTATGAGGAAACGGCAGCCTATGGCCACATGGGACGACAGCCCGAAAAGAAGACCAAGAAGTTTGAATCGGACTACTACGGCACAAAAATCGTGGAGGTGGAACTCTTCACATGGGAGAAACTGGATTATGTGGACAAGATTCGCAAGGCATTCAACCTTTAATTCCTGGATTCAATGAACGACATTCATTCCGTAGCTATCTATTGTGCTTCAAGTACAAAGATAAAAGACATCTATTACGAGGCCGCAAGCCGACTGGGCAGATTGTTGGCAGAACGCGGTGTCACACAGGTCAACGGTGCCGGCAACATGGGACTGATGCAGGCCGCCAGCGATGCGGCATTGGCTGCTGGTGGCAGAGTGATTGGCGTCATTCCCCGTTTCATGATAGAACAAAACTGGCATCACACGGGGCTGACGCAACTCATTGAGACGGCAGACATGGAAAGCCGCAAGCAAACCATCAACGACATTACGGATGCGGCTATTATCTTGCCTGGCGGATGCGGCACGTTAGACGAACTGTTCGAAATCATGACACTCAAGCAGTTGGGAGTATATCTGAAGCCCATCGTCATCCTGAACATTGATGGGTACTACGACCATCTGCTGCGCCACCTCCAGCACTCTATGGAGGAAAACTTCATGCGCAAGGAGCACGCCGACATCTGGCGGGTGGCACAAAGTCCCGAAGAGGCAGTGGAACTGGTGTTCACCACCCCGCTCATCGACGAGAGCGTGCGGCGTTTTGCCAAAATATGAATGAGTGACAATCCCATATATGCTGCAGACAGATTCGATAGAAGCAAAATACGACATGGGGCTGACAGGGTTTTCATCCGACGGTCACGACTCTTTGTCGGCAAGTCCGCATCGCACCTTCAGCGTGTGGCGTATTGCCCAGCGTATGTATGGTTGCACGCCACAGCAACTCGACTCTGCGGTACAGGCCAATCTTCCTTTGCGCGAACAGGTACGCAGTGAATGCCCCGACACCCTCTCCCTGCCCGGATTGCCAGGCAGAAAGCCATACGAGTCGGACTATCGAATCATTGACTTTGGCAGCGACTTCTTCAAGGGCAATCCCATGCTACACCCCGAATTGCCTGCCCGCAGCCAAGGAGTGAGTGCCACTCCACTCCCCTACACATTGCCCAACGACAACCTTGTGACCATGGGCTTGCTCACTTGCATGCTCATGCTCATCTTCGTTGTCAACAAGACACGCCGCCAACTGCGACAACAGACCAAGGAATTCTTCATCAGGCCACGCGAGCACAACGGGCTCTTTGCCGTAGAAACCAACATCGAGGGTTGGGCGCACCTGTTCACGATACTCCAACTTTCGCTTATGGGGGCACTGACTATGTTTGCCTTCTCCCAGAACGAACTCAATATCTTTCTGGGACAGATTTCACCCCGTTGGCTATTGGGTGTATATATGATGAGTTTTTTGGCGTTCTTCTTGGTAAAACGAGTGCTTACCCGCTTCATCAACTGGGTATTTTTTACCCCCTTCCAACAGCAAGCGTGGGCGGAAATAATTTCTTACATGCTCACCGTCGAGTGCATCGTCTTTTTTCCCCTGCTTCTTACCTTTGTCTATTTCCGTCTGCCATTTATAAAAACGGGCATTGTGTCCCTCGGAATTCTCTTTTTCTTCAAAATACTACTCACTTTTAAGGCGCAACAAATCTTTTTCCCCAAAATTTATGGCGTTCTCCATCTTTTTGCGTACCTTTGCGCCTTGGAAATCATGCCACTGCTCGCTTTGTGGAAAACTTTGGACATCGTTACCGAGAACTTGATAGTAAAATAATTGGACAAAATATATAATAGGATACTTAGTAATTTATGGTAAAAAAGATTTTAGTATCACAGCCCCAACCCTCTTCCGAAAAATCCCCCTACTTTGACATTGCACGGAAGTATGGTGTAGAGATTGTGTTTCGCCCTTTCATCAAGGTCGAAAGTCTAAGTCCACGCGAGTTTCGTGCACAAAAAATAGACATACTTGAGCACACGGCCATTGTATTCACATCGCGCCACGCAATCGACCACTTCTTTTACCTCTGCAAGGAGATGCGTGTCAACATCCCCGAGGACATGAAGTATTTCTGCATCACGGAAACGGTAGCATTGTATATCCAAAAGTATGTGCAATATCGCAAGCGCAAGGTCTTCTTTGGTACAACAGGTAAAATCAACGACTTGCTGCCCACAATGGTGAAGCACAAGAATGAGAAGTATTTTGTCCCTGTCAGCGATGTACATACCGACGAAATCCACAATCTGCTGGAAAGCAAGAAACTCCAGTTCAGCGAGGGTGTCATGTACCGCACGGTCAGCAACGATTTCTCCAAGGACGAGCCATTCGACTACGATATGCTCATTTTCTTCAGCCCCAGCGGCATCACCGCATTGCTGAAAAACTTCCCCGACTTTAAGCAAGGCAATATCTCCATTGCCACCTTTGGCGTACACACAGCCAAGGCAGCCAGAGATGCAGGTTTCAACATTCAACTCGAAGTGCCCACACCCAAATATTCCAGCATCACTTCGGCGCTGGCAGACTATCTTAAGGAATTAAAGGATTGAAGAAAAACACCTTTCGTAAACAAGAGCGACTGTGTAGCAAGAAACACATAGAAGAACTTTTCGCAGGAGATAGCCAGTCTTTTACGGCATATCCCCTGCGAGTTGTTTTTGCGTCTATGGAGGGCACAGAAGAAAGCACTCAGGATAACTTTTTCAAAGTCCTTATCTCCGTATCCAAGCGTCACTTCAAACATGCCGTCAGCCGCAATCGCATCAAACGCTTAATTCGCGAGGCCTGGCGGCTTAACAAGCATATACTCACAGAATCCGTTGGAACACAAAGACTAATGTTAGCCTTCATTTGGATGAGCGACAAGACGGCCGACTATGCTACAATCACATCAAGTGTAAAAAGCCTCTTGCCACGCGTAGCGGAAAACCTGCAACAGCAATGAACAACACGGAAACCGGAATCTGGAATCGCATAAGGAGGCTGCCCTCGTGGCTTCTCATTCTCCCTATTCGCTTCTACCAGCGGTTTATTTCTCCGCTCACTCCTCCCTCGTGCCGCTTCACGCCCACTTGCAGTCAATATGCCGTCGAGGCCATCCGCAAACATGGCCCCGTCCGCGGCCTCTACCTTGCCGTCCGGCGCATCCTCCGTTGCCATCCCTGGGGCGGCAGCGGTTACGACCCAGTGCCGGATTAAGTTGAAAATTGAAGATTGAAAATTGAAGATTGAAGGACCTACCCTAACCCTCCCTTAAAGGGAGGGAAAAAGCCTCGCCCTTTAAGGGAGAGGTTGGAGAGAGTCATTGGAACTCGATCGAAGGTCAAAGTTATGGTTATGGTTAAGGTTATGGTAAATGGCTAAATCACTAAATCACTATATCGATTTCCATGCCCATCACCCTTCCTTGAATGGTGAGCGCGTCATACAAGACGGCATCGACACCCGTGGTCGCCATCCCTGGCACTTGGCATCTGATCCCCCCCATTATGAGGGAGGCCGGGAGGGGGCTATCGCCCTTGGCGAAAGCGGACTTGACCGCCTTTGCGACACACCCTACGACCTGCAACTGCAAGTATTTCGTGAGGAAGTCAGCCTCAGCGAACAGTTGCAAAAACCGCTTTTCCTCCACTGTGTCCGTGCCATCGACGACGTGCTGCGCATCCGCAAGGAACTGAATGCCAACCAACCCATCATTTGGCACGGCTACCGTGGCGGTGCCAGACAGATTCAGCAACTCCCTCTTTTCTATTTCAGTTTCGGCATCCACTTCAATACCGAAGCCCTCCAAACCTGTCCCCTCGACCGCCTGCTTCTGGAAACCGACGACGACACCCACCACCTCATCAGCGACCTCTATGCCCAAGTCGCCCAACTACGCAGCATCCCCCTCGATAGCCTCATCCGTCAGATGCACGAAAACTTCCGTATGCTGTTCGTGCGCTAATGCTTCTTGTTTCCGCTTCTATAGCAATTTGCCACAATACTGACGCTTGGCATCAGTTCCACGCATGGAACTCTTCACGCTCTGTGCTTTCAAACTGTAAGAAGGGCACTGAATTAAAATATTTTTTTCCTCTTTTATTTAAAATATAGGGATAAAAGGTGTATCTTTGTCACAAAATAACTGGTATTATGAGAATAAAAGCTTTTTTCTTGGGAGTTTTGTGCTGCAGCACTATGTGTGCACAGCAGGGAATTACGCCCGAGGTGCTGGCGGAACTGGAGGGCAGCGTGCAGACGACGGGGGCAGAACGCGCCCTGCGCAATGCCGTACAGTCGAATGCCATCAACAAAATGGCACTGGTGGGCAACAATCGACAGGCACTGGACACATGGTTTTCGGTGGAGGTGAAGAACACGGGCATCTCGAACCAAGAGAGTTCGGGACGCTGCTGGCTCTTCACAGGCACTAATGTATTGCGCCAGCGTGCCATGAAGAACCTGGGCATCGAGGGGTTCATGTTCAGCCATGTCTATCTGTTCTTCTACGACCAGTTGGAGAAGGCCAACCTCTTTCTGCAGAGCATTATCGACACCCGCAGGGAGTCGCTCGACTCGCAACAGGTGCGCTGGCTGATGCAGAATCCCATTGGCGACGGCGGCACCTATACGGGTGTGGCCGACCTGGTGACGAAATACGGATTGGTGCCCAAGGATGTAATGGCAGAAACATACGTGTCGAACAGCACGAGTGAATTCAACGGTCACCTGAAGCGCAAGTTGCGCGAAATTGCCATCAACCTGCGCGAAAAGGCTGATGCCGGACAAGGCGTGAAGCAACTGGAGGCATACAAGGTGGAACAGATGAAGACCATCTACAAGATGCTCACAATGGCTTACGGCGAACCCGTAAAGGAATTTACATGGGCACCGAAGGACAAGAACGGCAAACTGATGAGCGAACCGAAGCAGTACACCCCGCTGTCGTTCTACAAAGAGGTATGCGCCCTTGAAGAGGACCTGAACCAAGACTATGTGATGCTGATGAACGACCCCAGCCGCCCCTACAACAAGGTCTATGAAATAGATATGGACCGACATCTCTACGACGGGCACAACTGGCTCTATGTGAACCTCGACATCGACGACCTCGCGCCCATTGCCATCTGCTCGCTCAGGGACAGCGTGCCCATGTACTTCTCGTGCGATGTGGGCAAGCAACTCAACCGAACGAACGGACTTCTGGATGTAAAGAACTATGACTACGAAAGTCTGCTTGGCACCACCTTCGGCATGACAAAGAAGCAACGGATACAGACACTCGACTCGGGCAGCAGCCACGCTATGACCCTTGTTGCGGTGGACCTCGATGCCGAGGGCAAACCCACGAAGTGGAAGGTGGAGAACTCTTGGGGACCTTCTTACGGTTATTCGGGCCACCTCATCATGACCGATGAGTGGTTCCGCGAATATATGTTCCGCGTAGTGGTGAACAAAAAATACTGCCCTCAGTCGGTACTCGACATGCTGAAACAGAAGCCCGTGCGGCTGCCTGCTTGGGACCCGATGTTTCAAGTTGAAAATTGAAAATTGAAAGTTATGGTTATGGTTAAGGTTAAGGTTAAGGTTATGGTAAATTGTAAATGGTAAATAGTAATATGGAAAAGAAAATCAAGGTAGCCATTGTAGGTTATGGCAACATTGGAAAGTACGCCCTACAGGCATTAGTGGAAGCCCCCGACATGGAGGTGGCAGGCATCGTGCGCCGCCATGGTGCAGAGAACTTGCCCCAGGAACTGGAGGGCTACAAGGTAGTGAAGGACATCGACGAACTGGGGCATGTGGATGTGGCTATCCTCGCCACCCCCACCCGCAGCGTGGAGGAATATGCCAAGCAATATCTGGCCAAAGGCATCAACACAGTCGATTCCTTCGACATCCATACGCAGATTGTTGACCTGCGCCGCTCGCTTGACAAGGCTGCCAAGGACGGTGGTGCCGTAAGCATTATCTCCGCAGGTTGGGATCCGGGTAGCGACAGCATCGTGCGCACACTCATGGAAAGCCTTGCCCCGAAAGGTATCTCCTACACCAACTTCGGTCCCGGTCGCTCCATGGGGCACAGCGTTTGCGTGCGTTCCAAGGCCGGCGTGCGCGATGCGCTCTCCATGACCATTCCCGCGGGTCAGGGCATCCATCGCCGTATGGTATATGTGGAACTGGAGGAGGGAGCCAATCTGGACGAGGTGACCCGCGCCATCAAGGCTGACCCCTACTTCGCCTCCGACGAGACCCACGTCTTCCAGGTGGAAAGTGTAGATGCCCTGAACGACGTCGGCCACGGCGTGAACCTCGTGCGCAAAGGCGTGAGCGGTCAGACCCACAACCAGCTCTTCGAGTTCAACATGAAGATTAACAACCCCGCCCTGACCGCTCAGGTGCTTGTCAACGTCGCCCGCGCCTCCATGCGCCGGCAGCCCGGTTGCTACACGATGATAGAGATTCCCGTCATCGACCTGCTCCCCGGCGACCGCGAGGAGATTATCCGCCATTTGGTGTGATGGAAAGTGAGAAGTGAGAAGTGGCAAGTGAGAAGTGAAGTGCCCCCTCCTGTCCTCCAGTGACCCCTCCTAACCTCCCCTGTAGGGGAGGAATACATTATTCATTTTTTTACTTTTCACTTGCCCCTTGCTCCTTGCCCCTGTAGGGAGGAATATTCCCCTCCTACAGGCGAAGAAGGCTTTCAGATGATTGCCCTTTGGCAATCAGTGCCTGATGAAGGGAGCAATCTATGATTGCGACGGAGGTCGGGTTAGGGGAGGTCACTTCAACTTTCAATTTTCAATTTCCAACTCACTCCGTTACACCTTCGTCGCTGCCGCCCTGGTCTTCGTCGCTCTGGTCGTCTTCGCGCGTTCGGCTTCGCCCGGGCTCACGGGGCAGGGTGGCCATGACTGTAGGGAATGCTCCCAATCGTTTATTTGCCATAGTTTTGTTTGGTCTTAAAGGGGTTAATAACTACAGTATTCTTCGGTGCTCCGCATTACTGTGCCTTGGCCACAGGCACGGCGTGCCTCCCACCTCTGAAATACTATATAAAGGCACAAAAAAAGCGGGACATACGCAGGTGTTTAAGCAATTTGTCTTCTGCGAATTTGTAACCGTGATTGTACGCTTGTCTGTGTGTTCGTTCTTTGTGCATTCCCGTTCGTTCGTTCTTCCTTCATATATAAGAAAGGAAGAACAAACGCACATGCATATAGGTGTTTTAGCTCGCGGTCGTAGGAGCAAGTGATGTGTGCTTGCCGTTTTCAACCAGTTTCCCAGCCTCTGTCAATGCCTTGACGTGGCGTGAAACGGTACTGTTAATCACATCACGCACTCGGCACCTCGTTCAGCTGGAGAGGTGAGAGGCCTGCTTTTCCTTAATCTTTCTTAAAAGAACACAGGGAGAAAGACACGCAAACAAAATTATGCGTACCTTTGCCCACGTGAAGGTACGCATTTTTATATGTCTGTCGTTGTTATGCAACATTGGAATGTTTGCACAGCACAAGGAAGACGAAGGCATGGACCTCAAGGACTTCGCTGGCGAGGAGTTCAAGGATGCCCGTAACCAAACTTGGTACTGGGCAGGCAAGAACTATATCTATGAGGGCGACACCATCTGGACCATCCTCATGCCAGAGATGCCTGTATATCAACCTCTGCGCTTCAAAAACAAAAAACAACTGCAGAAATACAACCGACTGGTGTATAATGTAAAGAAGGTGCTGCCACTGGCACAGCAAGCCAACGCCATGATTCAGGAGACCTACAAGGTCATGGAACAACTGCCCGACAAACAAGCGAAGCAAGCGCACATCAAGCAGATAGAAAAGGAAATCATGAAAACCTATAAGCCTGAGATGAAGAAACTTACCTATTCCCAGGGTAAGTTGCTCATAAAATTGGTGGATAGGGAATGTAATCAGTCGGGCTATGAAGTGGTGAAGGCTTTCCTTGGTCCGGCCCGTGCCACCTTTTATCAGGTCTTTGCCTGGACCTTCAAGGCCAGCCTCAAGAAGGAATATGACCCTGAGGGCGATGACCGCATGACCGAACGCGTGGTGCGCCAGGTGGAAGCAGGACTTTTATAGTGTGTGAGCAATACATCAGGTTGATGTCCGGAATGCCAGAACCGTGCGGAGCGTTTACCCTCGTTTCTTCATTACGCTGTTTACCACGCGGATGCTGCTGACCAGTTTGTCGGTGGAGGTGAAGACATCGACATTCCATACGTGACTGGAACGGCCGAGGTGGACGGGAGTGCAGACGGCACGCACGGTGTCGCCCTCGTGGGCACTGCTGACATGGTTGCCGCTGACTTGCATACCCACGACTGCCTCGTCGGGCTGGCAGGCTATCATGGAGCCCAACCCTGCCACGGTCTCTGCCAGAGCCAGAGTGGCTCCACCGTGGAGTATGCCGAAGGGTTGGCGCGTGCGGTGGTCAACGGGCATGGTGGCTTCTACGCGTTCTGCGCTGGCAAAGGTGTATTGTATGCCCAGATTGCCCATAAGGGTGGAAGCAGCCTGTTGGTTCATGGCATCGATGGGGATGTCGGCAATGCGTGCCTCCTGGACGATGGCTTTTTCTATGGCCAGTGCGGCACCGTCTTCATTGTTGGAGAGGGTGGTGAAGTCGGCACAGCGGCGCACGCCCTCGGTGGCATTGCCCATGGCTACGCCTGTGCCTGCCATCTGTATCATGTTGATGTCGGCCTCACCGTCACCGATGGCCAATACCTCGCTCATCTGTATTCCCATCTTTTGTACCAAGGCACTCATGGCATAACTCTTTCCCACCTGATAGCCTACGACTTCCAGATAATAGGGATTGGAGTGGATGGTGTCCATGACCCCGTTGAGATGGCGTTGCATGTGCTGTTCCAGGCTGGTGAGTGCCTCTTCATTGTCGCTGATGAGCATAAATTCTGCTGGCCAGTCGTCCATACTGAGCGAGAGTTGGTCTTCCTGTCTCAGCGTCATCCCGTTCATTTGTGCCTCGTCGGCAACATGTGGATTTTGTATATCGTTGGAAACAACCTCATTGCCGTCATAGTATGCCATGGTAAATCCCATCTTCACGGCTTTCTTCTCCAGATACGGCACCATCTGGGGGTCGATGCGGCGCTCAAACAGGATTTGTCCTGTCTTGGCCTCCATCACTTGGGCACCATTGTACGAGATGATATACCCGTCATAGACACCGAGGTCGATGGCCTGAGCCAACGGCAGTATGCCGTATGTGGGACGACCTGAGGCAAGGGCTACACGAATACCCATTTGTTGAACCTTGCGCAGGGTTTGTGTGGTGCGCTTCGAAATCTCGCGGTTACTATTGAGCAGGGTGCCGTCCACATCGAGGACAATAAGTTTGTATTTCATGATTTATTTTTTTAGGGTCTTTAAGGTCTTTAGGGTCTTTAAGGTCTTTAGAGTCTGCATAGCACCTCGCACACCTGGTCTTGCCAGTCGCGTCCTATGGAGGTACGCGGAATGCCTTGGTTGATGATGCTGAATACCAGTACATGACCCTCGGGCGTAGTGCAATAGCCAGAAAGGGACGAAACACCTTCCACGGTGCCCGTCTTTGCGCGGACATTACCTTCGGCAGCAGTCTTGCGCATACGTTTTTCCAGTGTGCCGTCCACACCTCCGACAGGCAGTGATTCGAGCAATGCCGGGCGTATGCCTTCCTGCTTCCATGCGTATTCGAGTAGTCGAACGAGCATTTCCGGTGTAACATAATTGTATAGCGAAAGTCCTGAACCGTCGGCCACTTGATATGTGGATGGAACAAGGCCGAGTTGGCGAATAAGGACATCTATGTAGGCACGTGCTTCCTTGCGTGTGGCGGGGCGTTTGCCACTGAACGATGCCAATTGGTAGAACACGCTTTCGGCATAGTAGTTGTCCGAGCGTTTCATCATGCGCATGAGCACTTGACGCAATGGGTGAGTCACTTCACAGAATATTGAGCCTTGAGTGTCGGAGAGGGGAGAGAAGGATTTTTGTATGCGGTTGGTGTAGTCGCCGTGTATGCCAACTATGTGCAGGTCTCTCAAAAACTCTTGCACAAATCGGTCATGTTTCTCTACCAACAGCGGACTCAAGGGTGTGGTGTCATCGTCCCAGCACCAGCCCCAGCCCATTGGGTCGGAAGATTTCATGGAGAGGTCAAGGCGGATACTGCCCGCAAGGCTGTCAATGCCAGCCTCGCGCAAAGACTGCGCCATCTGCATCACCTCAGAGGAGGAGAGCATGGGATCCATGCCCCCAATCACAAGGATATCGCCCAGCAAGACGCTATCGCGTATCTCACCAGTCAGTGTCATCTGGGTGCGCAAGGGATAGTTGGCACCCAAGTGGTGGAGGGCTGCGATGGCTGTTACCAGTTTCTGGCAACTGGCAGGGCGCAAGCGTTGTTTGTGTCCCACACGGAAAAGGTCGCGCCCTGTGGTCATATCCCGAACATAGAGTCCCAGTTGGGTGGTTTCGAACATGGGCAGACCGACGAGGGAGTCTAAGCGATGTTGCATGCGGCCTGTCCATGTAGCCGTGTCATCGGGTATGATGTCGCTATGGCACAGGCGTTCCTGACCGATTGCGTTCGTAAATACGAAGATGAAAAGATAAAATAGAATATGTTTCCTGCGCATGATAAATCGTTGTTTGGGCAAAGATAGTGAAAACCAAGCGTAAGACAAAGCAAACAAGTTTGTTTTTTGCGCACCAAATGTATTTTTGTTTATAAAAAAGGAATAAAAAAGTGTATTGTATCTCGTTTTTTTTGTAATTTTGTGGTGCGCAAATAGAAAATACCATGATACGCAAGTTTGATTTCTTGATTATCGGCGGCGGTGTGGCAGGCATGAGTTATGCCCTAAAGGTGGCAAAAAGTGGCAAGGGCAAGATAGCCCTCGTGTGCAAGACCACACTCGATGAGGCCAACACCGCCAAGGCACAGGGAGGCATAGCCTCTGTGACAAACCTTAAGGTGGATGACTTTGAGAAACACATCCAGGACACCATGGTGGCGGGCGACTACATCAGCGACCCCGCAGCTGTGGAACAGGTGGTGAAGAATGCCCCGAAGGGCATCGAGGATCTGGTGCGCTGGGGTGTGAACTTCGATAAAAACAAAGACGGAGAGTTTGACCTGCACCGCGAGGGCGGTCACTCTGAGTTCCGCATCCTGCACCATGCCGACGACACTGGCTTTGAGATTCAGCGTGGGCTGATGGAGGCCGTGCGCCGCAATAAGAAGATTACTGTGCTGGAGAACCACTATGCCGTGGAAATCATCACGCAGCACCACTTGGGTGTGGAGGTGACACGCCGCACACCCAACATCGAATGCTACGGAGCCTACATCCTCGACCCCGACACACAGAAGGTGGACACCTTCCTCTCTCGCGTCACACTGATGGCCACGGGCGGCACGGGTGCCGTCTATGCCACTACGTCGAACCCCAACATCGCCACAGGCGACGGCATCGCCATGGTCTATCGCGCCAAGGGAACAGTGAAGGACATGGAGTTTGTGCAGTTCCATCCCACGGTGCTCTTCAATCCTGCCGAGACACATCCTGCCTACCTCATCACCGAGGCCATGCGCGGCTACGGCGGCATACTGAAACTGCCCAACGGTGAGGAGTTTATGCAGAAGTATGATAAAAGGCTGTCGTTGGCTCCACGTGACATTGTGGCACGCGCCATCGACCGCGAAATGAAGATTCACGGCATAGACCACGTATGCCTTGATGTTACCTATAAAGACCCCGAGGAGACGAAGCACCACTTCCCCAACATCTATGCCAAGTGCCTCTCCATCGGCATCGATATTACGAAGCAGATGATTCCCGTCTGCCCCTCGGCTCATTATATGTGTGGGGGCATCAAGGTGGATCTCAACGGACAGTCGTCCATCCACCGCCTGTATGCCGTGGGTGAGTGCTCGTGCACGGGGTTGCATGGCGGAAACCGTCTGGCATCAAACTCCCTCATCGAAGCTGTAGTGTATGCCGACAAGGCTGCGCAGCACTCCATTGAGCACATTGATGAATACGAATTCAACGACAAGATTCCCGAATGGAACGACGAGGGTACGATGTCAAACGAAGAGAAGGTCTTGATTGCCCAGGATATGCGCGAGGTGGGACAGATTATGTCGAACTACGTGGGCATCGTGCGCAGCGACCTTCGCCTGCATCGTGCCTGGACGCGCCTCGACCTGCTGTACGAGGAGACGGAGGAACTCTTCAAGCGTGTGAAGCCCACGAAGGACATCTGCGAACTGCGCAACATGATAAACGTGGGCTACCTCATCACCCGCCAGGCGCTGGAGCGCAAGGAGAGTCGTGGCCTGCACTACACTGTGGACTATCCCAAACATGCGTATGACCAGAAATAGATTTGGATTAGGGATTAGAGAGATTAGTGATTAGGGGGCGTGCGGATCAAGTGAGTCTTACTTCTATGATACTTAACCCTTCGGGATTAATTACAGATTCACAATTTTCGCACGCCCTTTTCTTTCTCACCTCTCACTTCTCACCTCTCACTTCTCACCTCTCACTTCTCACCTCTCACTTCTCACCTCTCACTTCATCACTCCCATGAACAAAGTTGCACTTAGATATCAAGCCATTTTCCTCGATGTTGCGGACATCGACATGAATAGTGTGCCCACTGCTTCCGTGCTGGCCTTCGTCGCCCGACTTCGGGAACGGGGATATACGGTTACGGAGGAACTGCTCCATGCCCTCTATTCCGTGCCCTCTGCCACATTGGCTGATATCACGGAGGATATTGATGTAGCACTTGGCGTGAACCTGAACTGGGCACCGCTGGTGAAGGGATGGGACAAGCCCACGGGCGAGACCTTCGGGGACCATTTGACCACGTGGTTCGTCAATCTTGTGGGATTAGACGTGCCGGGCACACAACTGCCCTGCGGCCACCTCATCCCCGACGGGACTTTCCCACTGGAACGCTACAATGGCTGTCCCTACTGCGGCAGGCCCTTTGTGACCGCCAACTACGTCCACAAGGGACAAGGCACGAAACTGAAGGAACTGCGCCTCATGCGCTGTGCCGACATGGAGCACTTGCTGGAAACATTGCTCACTTCGCCCACACCGCTCGATGCCACTCAGTTGGACAGCCTGAAACTTTTAATTAAAAATGAAAAAATAAAAATTAAAAGTGAGATTGTCCCACAAATGCGGGAAACGCGCATGGTGGTCATTGAAGCCTTGGTAGAGGACGGACGCTCCAACGAAGCACAACCGCTCTTCGACACCCCCACCGATGTCCTGCGCTACCTTTGGTATCGGAAGACACGTCAACTGCAACTTATCGAGCCGCGCACGCTTATTGCCCATGCGGGTCGGTTGAACAGACACTTGTGGGCAGTCGCTGACCAAAGTGTGGAAGCCCGTGAGATGATGCGCGAGAACCTCAGGCTGAAATATGACCGCCGTCTATGCCGAACGGTAGCCCGATGGCTCAACGACCTACCTATGGCAGCACAGGCTGCTGCCGAAACCATGAATCCGAAACGCAGCATGTGGGTGAGGATGATTCGTGCCCTGCGGTTGGGCGAGTACAGTCGTAAGCAGGGCTACGAACGGCTCCGCGAATTGCTGGATGTATTTTACCACAAACAATACTCCACATGGCAAGGAAAACTGGACAAGGCGCAACACAAAAATGATGCTAAAACGGCACTGGCAATGCTTAGCCAGCGACCTGGTCTCTTTGCCCGTAGCCTTTTTGCCGCCATGCTGCATTTCGGAGCCGCAGACGTGCTGGCAGCCTTCCGCACCGTGGCAGACAAGGTGCCCTCGCGACTGTTGCTGTCCATGGCAAACGGAGCAGAAATATACTTCGACCCTGACGAACTGGGACTTCAGCGTTTGGCACGTCCCATCACGGGAACCCCAAAGAACATCCCCCTGAACAAGATGCTCAGTCTATATAGCCCCGAGCAAAGACGAAAAATGGCCGATTCCATCGAGGAAATATTCCTTCAGAGCATGGAGCAGCGCTACACTGAATCCCTAATCCCTAATCCCATTTACATTGACCCGCGCCTTTACGACATACCCATGTCCGTCGGCGACCGCTCCACCACCATTCAGGACACCAGTTGTGCCCTGATGGGCACACGCTTCAAGGTGGAGGGCGACCAGGTGCGCCTCTTCCTGCAATGGGGCGTGGGTCTGCCTGCCCAGCATCTGGACATGGACCTCTCCGCCCGCATCGTCATGGAAGACGGACAAATGGTGGAGTGTGCCTTCTTCAACCTGGCACCAGTGCTGCCCGATGCCGACGGAGCACCGCAGCCCCTGGGAGCCAAACACTCGGGAGACATCCGTCAGATACCCGACCAAGTGGGCACGGCCGAATACATTGAACTGGATATCCCTACGCTGGAAAAGTCTGGCGCACGATATGTTGCCTTTACCTGCAATGCCTACTCCAACGGAGCCCTTTCGCCCAACCTGATGGTGGGCTGGATGTCGGCGGCACAACCCATGAAGATATCGGAAACGGACGGTGTGGCATACGACCCCTCGACGGTGCAGCACATCGTACGTATCAGCGAGTCGAACCTGCAGAAGGGACTTGTCTTTGGTGTACTAAAGGTGCGTGAGCGCGAGATTGTGTGGTTGGAGATGCCCTTCACGGCGCAGACAGTTATCCAGTTGGACGGTCGTTCGGTGGAGGCACTGCTTCGTCGCCTGGAACACAAAACCACCATCGGCCAACTCCTGGAACTGAAGGCACGGGCAGAAAAGAAATCGCTCGTCAGTCGTCCCGAGGATGCTAACGAGCGATACACCTATGAGTGGGCAATGAATCCTGCCGAGATAGCCAATGCACTGTTGCCGTAATAGGCAATCATCGCCAAATCATCACCGTTGATTTCGCAATTTGATAGTATTGATTCTCGAGATCGACACTGTCAATTATTGGGTTGTCTGCCTTTGAATTGGTTGACAAGCAGGGTCAGGTCGGCGATGCTGACCTCCGAATCGCCATTGAGGTCGGCATTCTTCGGATTCTTGCATGTCTGTCGTCCCACGATGACCTGTGCCAGTGCATCGATGTCGTCCGTAGTGACCTCCTTGTCGCAGTTCACGTCGCCAAGCAGGTAGGAATATTTCTCCACGTAAAGCGTCATGTTTCCGCTGCCCGTTGCACTGTGCACGGCCAGATAGTAAGTACCTGCCACGGACGGGTGGAAGCCACCTTCCGTAGAGCCAGTCCCATCTGCCTTATATACCTCTTGGGCGGTTGGCGAGAAGACTTGCAGGGTGCAGTTCACCGAGGTGTGTAGCGAAATCGTGTCCGTCGTATTCAGTTGTACCGTGTACCAACGAATGTCGTTGTCGGTGACCTTGGGGAATGTCTGGCTTTCCTGAGCCTCGCCGATGGGTTCCACCTCCACGCGCACGCGCCTGTCTATTATCTTATGTACGCATGTTGGTCATCGTCTCTCGTTCGTTACTCAACCAATAGGTCAGGCTGTGCAGTCCGCTGGTAAGGCTGCTCATGTCGAGGTCGAAGTGGTAGGTCTGACCGCTGATGCGCGTAGCCTCGCTCACGGTGTGACTGCTGTTGCCGTCTATCATGTAGTAGCACTTCAGTGCCCCTAATGTAGCCGCGTCAGCCACCTTGAGAAACATGCGCGTGAAGGTGGGCGAGAAGAGCGTGTCTTCCTGTATTACCTGTATGCGCAGGCTATGGACGCCCTCGCTGAGCCCCGTCACGTCGGCATCCAGGTGCAGGTTGCCCGTAGTGGGCACCGCGCCCGTCACCACCTGCGTCTCTTGGTCGAACCAATAGTGATAGGTGATGTCTCCGTCGGCGAAGGCAAGGAACGGAAGCAGCGCATATAATATAAATATATGTAGTCGTCTCATTGCTTCAACTTTCAACTTTCAACTTATTTTGCACTCACGGTAATGTCCACGCTCAGCAGGCCATCGTCGGTGGTCTCGCTGGCTACGGTGGCTTGGGTGATGCGCGGTCCCGTAATGGTTTCGCTGTAGGGCAGGGTGCCCAAGGTGGGGTTGGCCACCATGCCTGCGCCACGAATGGTGACAGTCTTGGAAATCTCAGCGGGTGCCTGGAAGGCTCCTCCCGAGAGAGTGATGACATCGCCGTTGTTGCCCGCGTTCAATGCCGAGATTAAGGCCTGGTCGCCATAGAAGGTTTCTGTATTGCCCGCCCCATTTTTGTGGAAGAGCGTGGCCACTTGGGCGTTTTGTGCCTGAACTGCCATTGCAGCGAGGCAGAGCATGAAGAGGAGAAGTGTCTTTTTCCTCTTGCTTGTGATTTAGAGAATTAGTATTTTGGTAGCATTGATTTCTCTTTTTCCTCCCCCACAGGGCTGGGATGACGAACCTAAATCTTCCATGCCTTGGGCATGAAGAGGAAGAGGACGGTGAAGATTTCCAGACGACCTACGAGCATCAGGAAACTGAACAGCCATTTCCCAGCGGCTGGTACGGCGGCAAAGTTATTGGCAGGTCCCAGACTGCCCAGGGCGGGACCAGTGTTCCCGAAACTGGAGACAACGGCGCCAAATGCGGTTGTGAGGTCAAAGTTGCCAAACATCGTCAGCAAGGCACAACTTATGATGAGGATGAACACATAAATGATAAGGTAGGAAATCACGCGACGAATATGTCGCTCGCTGATGACTTTCCCGTTAAACTTAATACTGATGACGGCATGGGGATGGAGATGAACCTTGAATTCGCGTAGTGCGTATTTAAGGTAGATAAGCACACGCATCATCTTCATGCCACCCGAAGTGCTGACCGTACATCCACCCAGAATCATCATTGCCACGGTCGGCATCCAGAAGGCAGTGCCCCAACCCACATAGTCGAAGGATTCGGCCTGGAAACCACTGGAACTGATGATGGTGGCCACATGAAAGAGGCTGGTTCGGAAGATGCCCTCACCTGTGTGCGGAATGGCCACACTGTCGTTGAACGTAGAGAATCGGAACAACAGGCAGAAGATGGCCACCAAACCCATGACCGTGAACAGGAAAGCCTTCACTTCTTCGTTTTTCATGCACTCCCGCCCCTTTAGTATGGACAGATAATAGAATATGCCAAAGTTCAGGCTGGAGATAATCATGAATGTGGCACACACATATTCGATATAGGAAGAATGGAAATAGCCGATGCTTGCCGTGTGAGTACCAAATCCGCCCGTGGCAATGGTAGAGAGGGAAAAACACACTGAATCATACAGATTCATGGGACCTACCCAGAACATGAGGGTACACACAATGGTAAGTACAAGATATATGAGCAGCAGACGACGCGAGGTGGCACCGATTTTTGGTTGCAGGCGGTTGATGGTAAGCCCCGACATTTCGGCAATGAACATGGTGGAGTTCCTCATCTCCTTTGTCGGAAGCAGGGCAAACGAGATGACGACGATACCCAATCCTCCCATCCATTGTGTAAGGCTGCGCCACAGGAGTATGCCGTGGGGCATGGCTTCTATGTCTGGGATGGTGGTGGCTCCCATGGTACTGAATCCGCTCATGGTTTCAAAATAGGCACTGGCAATGTCCACATCCAATCCCTCATAGAAGAGGAAGGGCAACATGCCGAAGAACGAGAATACCACCCACGTCAAGCCCACGATGGTAAAACTGCCTCCGCGCGACAATTCCTTTTTGCTGCGCCCCATCCGTGTGTGACCGTAGGATGCAAGCAGGAAACCCGACACAAATGTGATGGCTGTGGTCAGTGCAAAAGCCTTCCAGTCCGTTTCGCCCCATCGGTAGTGGTAATATAGAGCCACCAATGTGGTGAAGGCAAGGAATATGCTTTCCAACATCAACAATATCCCAAATATGCTTTTCTTCATTTCTTCTTTCCTTTTAACTTTCCTTTAACTCCCCCTTAACTTCCCCTTCTCAATACGACACCGAACAGTCGAAGCCAAGCCCTCGCACTTTTTCAGCGATTTCATCAAGGACTTCAGGTTTTACCTTTTCCAATCCCTCGGTGGGCGTTTCGCGATCTATCGTGTATATCATCACCTGTCGGGGAGCAATCTCCAGGAGTGCCGCGAGCCAGGGCTTTACGTATTTGTCAGAGGTGTTGTCCACGTCCTTTCCGCCCATGAACATGGTTTGTATGATGACCTTCGGGCTCATTTCCGCCAGGTGGGCAATGATGTTTTGCACATCATAGTTGCCCTGTGGGCGATCTACATGCAGGATGTATTCCCTCGAAACTGTATCCAGTTTCATGATGGGGTTATCGGTATTAACCAGTGCCTCGCGCACCTCAGGGCGATGGATTTGTGTGGAATTGCTCAGCACCGATATTTTGGCTTCGGGGAAGTACTGGTCGCGCAGCCGACGCACATCCTCCACAATCTCAGGGAAGTGGGGGTGCAGGGTAGGTTCGCCGTTGCCTGCAAAAGTCAGCACATCGGGGCGTGGTCCTTCAGCCACCATTTTCTCCAGTTGCCGTTTCAGTGCCACACGCACCTCCTCGCGTGTGGGCAGGGGTGCCTTTGGGCGGCGTTCGGCATTCAGTCCACATTCGCAATACAGGCAGTCAAACGAGCACCACTTCCCGTCTGCAGGCAACAGATTGATGCCCAATGAAACGCCCAGCCGGCGACTATGTACGGGGCCGAAGATGGGGGACGGATAGATAATTGTTCCCATATTGGGGGCAAAGATACGAATAAAATTGAAAATTGAAAATTGAAAATTGAAAGTTTTCTCATTTTCTTAATGCAGAATGCAGAATGCAGAAAACAGCGAGAGCCATCAAGCGTGCTTGTTTGGCCGAACCGACGCCAAACCGAATGTCATAAACTTGTTTAAATGACTGAGGTGCGAAGGAGGAAAACCAAAGGTTAACCGACGCCAAACCGAATGTCATAAACTTGTTTAAATGACTGAGGTGCGAAGGAGGAAAACCAAAGGTTAGTCGCGAATGAGGAAGGCAAAGCCAGCGAGAGTATCTAAAACCGCAGGTTAAAGATAGTGCAAAGCAGGATTAAAGTAGTATTCCACGTCGGGGATTCGGAGGTTATCCACAATTACCGCAATTGCCACCGCAGTTGCGGTTCTTCCTGTTTCGCTTGAAATGGCGATATGCCACGAAAAGGAAGAGGCCGATGACAAGGGCTATGAGTATAGTGCTTTGGAGATTCATTTTTTTAACTTTCAAGCAAGGTGAGAAGTGAGAGGTGAGAAGTGAGAGGTGAGAAGTGAGAGGTGAGAAGTGAGAGGTGAGAAGTGAGAAGAGAAATGTATTAGACTCCCTGAATAATTCTCAAGAGGAAAACGTATCCTCTTCTCACCTCTCACTTCTCACTATTTCCATTTTCAATCTTCAATTTTCATTTTTCATTTTTCCATTACAGGATTCCGCCCATGAGTGTGACTGACCAGGCGCAAAGCCACGCTATGAGGCATTGCAGCACGACGACGAACAGTGCCCATCGGCCGCCTAATTCGCGACGGATGGTGGCGATGGCTGCCACGCAGGGCGTGTAGAGCAGGCAGAAGACCAGGAGGCCGAAGATGACGACGGGGGAGAAGAGGGCAGTGAGCGACACGTCGCCAAAGAGGGCTCCCAGTGTGCTGACAACGGTTTCCTTTGCCATGAAGCCACTGACAAGGGCAGTGACGATGCGCCAATCGCCCAATCCGAGGGGTTGGAACAGGGGAGCCACGAGGCCTGCTATCTGTGCCAACATACTGTCGTGAGCATGGGCTACCATCTGGAGGTGGAAGTCGAAGGTCTGAAGAAACCATACCACAATCGAGGCCAGGAAGATGACCGTGAAGGCTCGCTGGAGGAAGTCCTTGGCTTTGTCCCAGAGCAGTCGGATTACATTCTTTGCCATAGGCATGCGGTAGTTGGGCAGTTCCATCACGAAGGGGACGGGTTCGCCGCGAAAAATCGTATGCTTCATCAGAAAGGCTACGAGTATGCCCGCAAGTATGCCGATGACGTATAGGCTGGCCATGACCCATCCTGCCTTGTCGGGGAAGAAGGCAGCCGCAAAGAAGGCGTAGATGGGTATTTTTGCCGTGCAGGACATGAAGGGGGTGAGCAGGATGGTCATGCGTCGGTCGCGTTCGCTGGGCAGCGTGCGGCTGGCCATGACGCTGGGTACGGAACAGCCGAAGCCGATGAGCAGGGGCACGATGCTGCGGCCAGAAAGTCCCAATCGGCGCAGCAACTTGTCGGTGACGAAGGCGATACGGGCCATATAGCCAGTGTCTTCCAACATGCTCAGGAAGAAGAAGAGGCAGACAATGAGGGGCAGGAACACCAGGACCGTGCCTACGCCGTTGTAGATGCCATCAATGATTAGTGAATGGACGACGGGGGCGATGTCCCAGCGTGTGAGTGCTGCGTCGGATATCTCCGTAAACCAGTCGATGCCCGCCTGGAACAGGTCTTGAAGCCATACGCCCACGGTGCTGAAGGTGAGATAGAATACCAGTCCTATGATGAGTGCAAATGAGGGCAGTGCCGTCCAGCGTCCTGTGAGTATGCGGTCGATGCGCTGGCTGCGCCGACGTTCGCGGCTTTCATGCGGTTTGACCACCGCGCGCGCAGTCACGTTCCCGATGAATGCGAAGCGCATATCCGCGATGGCTGCCTGACGGTCGAGTCCGCGTTCCTCCTCCATTTGCCGGATGATGTGTTCCAGCGTTTCGCGTTCGTTTTGCGTGAGTTTCAGGGCTTCCAGCACTCGTCCGTCGCCCTCCACCAGTTTGCATGCGGCAAATCGTGCGGGAATGCCTGCTTTCCGGCAATGGTCTTCGGTCAGGTGCATGATGGCATGGAGACAGCGGTGAACGGCTCCTCCGTGGTCTTCCGGGTGACAGAAGTCCTGCCGCCGTGGGCGTTCCTGATAGCGGGCAATGTGGAGGGCGTGTTCCACCAATTCGTGTACGCCCTCGTTCTTCATGGCGGAGATGGGTATCACGGGAATGCCCAACATTTGTTCCATCTTATTGACGCGAATGGTTCCGCCGTTGCCTTTCAGTTCGTCCATGAAGTTCAGGGCCAAGACCATGGGCACGTTCAATTCCATGAGTTGCAGGGTCAGGTAGAGGTTGCGCTCTATGTTGGTGGCATCTGCAATGTTGATGATGGCTGTGGGGCGGCGATTGAGGATATATTGCCGACTTACGATTTCCTCGCTGGTGTAGGGCGAGAGGCTGTATATGCCAGGGAGGTCGATGACCTGCGCTTCGGGGTGCCCCTTGATGGTGCCGAACTTGTGTTCCACCGTGACACCGGGGAAGTTGCCTACGTGCTGGTTTGCCCCTGTCAGTTGGTTGAAAAGGGTGGTTTTGCCACAGTTCTGGTTACCGGCCAGTGCAAAGGATATGCGACAGTTTGCGGGCAGAGGCTTGGTGTGCGCTTCGGGCGATTCGTCGTGAAAATGCCCACCCTCACCAAGACCTGGGTGCGCCTCTTCCATGCCGTCGTCGTGTTGAGGAGCAGTTTGCGTCGATGCGTCTTCCTCGCCGACGGCCGGTGACAAGGGGGATACCTCTATCTCTTTGGCTTCAGCCACACGGAGCGTGAGTTCGTAGCCGTGGATGCGCAGTTCCATGGGGTCGCCCATAGGTGCATATTTCACCAAGGTGGTTTCGGCTCCGGGGATAAGTCCCATGTCGAGGAGGTGCTGTCGCAAGGCACCTTCGCCTCCCACCTTTATAATGCGTGCCGTCTGCCCTGTTCCAAGTTCGTTGAGTGTCATACCTTACCTATAAAAAGCAGAAATGTTACGTATTTCTGTTGCAAAGTTACGACATTCTTTGTTTATGGACAATAATTAAATGTGAGTATTTTTCTTGTTGCGCGGATGACAGGTGAGAATCTCTTCACGCAGATGCTGGCGGTCGAGGTGGAGGTAAATCTCTGTGGTTGAAATGCTTTCGTGCCCCAGCATGGCCTGCACGCCTCTCAGGTTGGCACCGCGCTCCAGCATGTGGGTGGCAAAGGAATGGCGGAAGGTGTGGGGCGAAATCTCCTTTTCTATGCCCGCACGTTGGGCGTATTCCTTTATGTTGTGGAACACGGTGACGCGATTCAGGCGACGGCCGCGTCTGACGGACACAAAGACGAAGTCCTCCTCCCCCGGCTTCACGTCCACTCCCTGGCGCACGCCAAACCAGCGGCGCAGTTCGTCGATGGCAGTTTGGGAGATGGGAATCAGCCTATCCTTGTTGCCCTTGCCTCGGACATGGATGTACCCGTCCTCAAGGAAAAGGTCGGAGAATTTGAGGTTGCACAGTTCCGACACGCGCAATCCGCAACTGTAGAGCATTTCTATGAGGGCATGGTCGCGCACCCCCTCGTCGCGACTTTGGTCGATGGCCTGTTCTATCCGGTCAATCTCTTCAATGCTCAGCACTTCGGGCAGATGAGTGCCCCTGCTGGGCGAGGCCAACAGTTCCGTAGGGTCGTTTTCAATTTCCTTCTCCAACACTAAAAAGCGGTAGAAGGAGCGCACGCCCGCCAGGGTTCGTGCCACGGAAGTGCTGCTTACGCCCTGGTCCAGCAGACTGCCTGCCAGAAGGTCCAATTCCGACGCGGTGGGATGCCGGAAGTCGATGCGTTCCTTGCGCAGAAAGTCAACCAGTTTTCTCAGGTCGCGCAGATAGGCATCCAGAGTGTTGCCCGAAAATCCCTTTTCCATTTTCAGGTACAATTCATAGCGACGCAGTATGGGCGACGGTACGACATCCTCCATAAGGGCTCTTGCCTTGCTCATGTGTTTTATAGAATTGATAAACTTATTCCGTGGGACAAAGATACATATAATAATTGAAAATTGAAAATTGAAAATTGAAAGTTTTCCGAACCGAAGGAGCAGCGAGAGCAGAGCCGAACTCGTTCGAGCTATGCCGAGTCGCGAATGAGGAAGGCGAAGCCAGGTGCAGCCTATCTAAAACCACAGGTTAAAGATACGAATAAGCGAGCACAAAGTGGCAAGTGAGAGGTGAGAAGTGAGAACGCCGAAGGGGTCGCGAGCGAATAGCGAGAACGCCAAAGGGGTCGCGAGCGAATAGCGAGAACGCCAAAGGGGTCGCGAGCGAATAGCGAGAACGAAGTGGCAACGAAGTGGCAAGTGAGAAGAGGATACGTTTTCCTCTTGGGGATTATTCAAGGAGTCTAATACATTTCTCTTCTCACCTCTCACTTCTCACTTCTCACTTTTTCTCATTTTCTTAATGCAACAAATGCAACAAAAGCAACAAAAGCGTAAAGAATTCCGTAAAGAAATTCCCCGTTTTTCTTTACGTTTCATTATACGCGCCCTTTTTTTCTTGTCGCTCCGCGGTTTTGTGCGTACCTTTGCACTGGTGATTCGAGGTCGCGACCGAAGCACCGAGACGTTCTTTGAAAATCTTTGCCAAAAATTGTTGCATTTGTTGCATTTGTTGCATTAAGAAATGAGAAAACTTTCAATTTTCAATTTTCAAATTTAATCGTATCTTTGCCCTGCGCTACACCAACAACTCGCGCCTCTCGGTCTATGGCAACATGAACAACATCAACGAAAGCCGACGACCGGGCAGCAACGGCGAATGGGAGCCAAGCAATGCCCCGAAAGGACTGCACGAGCATCGTATGGCAGGCATGAACCTGTTCATCGAGGAGAAGGACAAGCGGTGGAAGGAGAATGCTACGGTAGAGGCCGCCTGGCGACGCACCACTGACCATACGCTGACCAATGCCGAGCAGTTCCACACCGATGCGCCCTCCACCTTCAACCGACAGACGTATTATCATCGCAGCAACGACCTCAGCCTCAGCGCGCACAACAACTTCCAACTGAACAAGCCTTTCTTCCTCTATTCCGACTCGCGCTTCAACTACAATCCCTACGACAACCACACGCGCAACCGTTCGGCGCAGTTCAGCAACGACCCCTCCAACTATGGGAACACCATTGCCATTCTGGACAGCGTGTTCTCCGCCACGCTCAGCACCGACATACAGCAGACGCTCATCCACAGCAACCTGCAACGCGCCAACAGCGACGGCAATAACCTTACGGCAGAGACCACCAACTACCTCACCAAGAAACTGGCCTCGGGCGACAATGCAGGCGTGGATGTCCATGCCTCGTACAACCGAGGACGAAGCACCAATACCTCTGAACAGCAGTTGCGCTACCAACTCACGCCCTCGCTGAACAGCCTGCTCAACCGCCACTCATCGACCCCTTCGAGTGATGTCAATGTCTCCGTGGCTCCAAACTATCGCATCACCTGGCTCAACGGCCTCTATCTCTATGCCGAGTACCGCTTCCTCTATCGTCAGCGAGACAATACGAACGACATCTTCCTGGCCGATACCCTGGACCTGCAGAACGCCTACGACCGCACCCACCGCCGCGTGGAGAACCGCGTGGCACTCACGCCAGGATATACCTATAATAAGGATGGGCGTTATGTGAGGGCATCGTATCAGATGCACTTCTACAACGTGAACGAACAACTCTCCTACCGCAGTGCCTACACCGACACCACACTTGTACAGCACAAGTGGACCATGTCGCCCGAACTGTCCTTTCAGTATGCCTGGGACAACTGGGCCCGTTCGATAGACTTCTGGTACGGCATCGAGTTCCAGACGCCCGACCTGTTCCAAAAGGTGAACATACTGAACAACGAGAACCCCCTGGTACGACGATACGGCAATCCTCACCTGCGCGGTGCCACCAACCATCGTATGCAGTTCGGCATCAACCGCAACTGGCGTGAGCAGCGAAGGTCGGAACGCTTCGGCGGAGGCATCCGCTTCTTCCGCCATCAGGTGTCGCAAGGACAGACCTACGACAGTGAGACGGGTATCACCACCTACCGCCCCGAAAACGTGGAGGGAAACTGGCAGACCTACTTCTTCAACTTCTTCAACACACCGCTCGACCGCCCCCGCCGACTGATGATGAACATCTACACCCACGGCGACTACTCGCGCAACGTGGACATTAACTCCGTGTCCTCTGCCTCCTCTGTGTCCCCTGTGCCTTTATCCCACGTCAATAACTACTACCTCGAAAACCGCCTGACACTCAGTTACACCCTCGGCAACCTTACCCTTGGTCTGCCCACCTACTTCGAGTACCGACACACGACCAACGAGGAGCACACCATCCAGACCATCAATGCCTGGAACTATCAATATGGCCTGACACTCAACTACAACTTCAAGCGCGAGGAAGGCTCCAAGGTACCTCGCTGGTTACAAGGTTTTTCCTTTGCCACCGACCTGAAGGTGTTTTCCCGTCGCGGCTATGGCGACAGCAGCATGAACCGTGACGACCTCGTATGGAACGCCTCCGTCGCCCGCAGTTTCCCGAATCCCTTCGGTAAGAAGGCAGGCGGCACCCTCGTGACCCGTCTCGAAGGCTTCGACTTCCTCGGCCAGCTGTCCTCCACAAGCATCTTCATCAACGGGCAAGGCCGCACCGAGACCATCAGCAACACCCTGCCCCGCTACCTCATGCTTCACCTCACCTACCAGTGGAGCAAGATGCCCAAAAAGAGATAAATACTGTTTTTCATAAGAACGGATTTAGTTAGATTATTGCACGTGCCTTGTCCCTGCCGTCCGTGAGGATAGCAGGGGCGTTTTGTTGTCAATGCTTTTTAATCGCGCTATCAAGGCACAATTATTTCATCGTAAAGATACAAACATCCCATGCGCTACTATATGATGCATGGGGTGTTAGGGATAAATTGATTATACCTTATAGCATGGAACGTTATAAAGAGATAATGTATTCCTCGGCTACAGAGAACTGATTATAAACCGTCCCTGCTGGAATGGTTGCTTCTCCACCCTTCTTTGCCAAAATAGCAAGGCACGGTAAGAATAGGCATAGGCCAAGGCCAAGACCCAATCCAAGTACTTTCCCACGTTTGCTTTCCCCCTGTTGTGTCGCTGTACCTGCAAGATGGATTGTCTGCCCATCTACACTTGTAGTGGAAATCGACTTGATTGTTATGTTTCCAGGTTTTCCCACACCTTTGGCGTGATGAGATTCCAACGTAACATTGACCCTTGTACCCTTCTTAATAGCGATTTTGCCATCCGTTGTTTTCACGTCAGCATCAACAACCGCATCCATTGTTTCGCTGGTTTTGCTGGATATGTCTGACATCGTCCGGATATAGACGACTGTCCCACGTGTGAGTGGGGCTGATGCAAAGATGGAAAGATTCAATACGGCCAATGCCATAAACAAGCAACAAAATTTCTTCATAGTCCTTTTATTTAAGTTAATACTAAAGTTTCTCTCTATCAGCACTATCCTAAATCAAAGGAAAAGTGCAGACCCACCATACACTCTGCTAGGTCTGCGACAACCTCTAATATCCTATGGAGAAGCCTGCACTGGGAAGGTGCAACTCCAACGGATATTAAGTCTGCTCATTAAACTCTTTTGAGGTCGCAGTTCAGCAGAGTGATTGAGCAATCAAGATGTCGTGTCCCCAATGGAACACGTTGCAAAGATAGTGCTTTTTCTTTAATTACGACTAACGAATGGTGAAAAAGTTATGTTGAACCCCTAAACGGGTCATGAAAAGCAAAAGAGGGAGCACCTATCGGGATGCTCCGCCTTGATTATTGGTTTCTGATAACTCTGAGTATTCGGAATATTCTGATAACTCAGATTACTCCTCACCCAAGAGGATGTTCATGATTTCGCAGGCTGCCTTGACCACGGAGGTGCCGGGGCATATTACCCCTGTCGTATCTCCTCAGCCCAAATGGGGATGTCTTCCCCGTAAGTTTTGAATAATTTGCCATCCACGAAGCGGAAAAGGATGCGGGTTTCCTGCCCATCTACGGAATTATCATAGATGTAAGTGCGGTCGGCCAAGCGGCTTATCCGACGACAGTTGAGAATGGACTTGTAATAACGGGAGATGACTTTCGTGATAGGAACATCATGGCCGCCCTCCATTACTCGCCGTGCAATGCGGGCAGCATTGATAATAGAGTTACTTTCCTTGCATCGCGTCTCAAATTGTCGAAGAAACGCTTTGTTGCAGTTTCACTCTTACGCGTGGCTTCCTCGGCGGCCTCCTTCATAAGTTGTGAAAGGACCTCGTCCGTAGGGTCTTCCATGCTTGTGAGCCTGTAGGTGTCAATTGTTTGTTCCATCAGTTTTTTAACTCTCCCCCGACACACGCAAGGCATCGGGGGAGAGATTCTTTTGCAATCTAAAACAAATCGGAATGGGTTCCAGTATCAAGCAAAAGAAGAGTTAACTCCGTGTCGTTCTGCTTCCATAAAAGCAACCAATCAGGTTCTATGTGACACTCCCAGATTCCAGCATAATTGCCCGTCAGTATGTGTGGGTGGTATTTGGCTGGCAATGTCCCCGTTTCGGCCAATAGACGAACGACTGCTTCGAAGTTGGCAATATTCAGTCCCCGACGCTTGCAACGCTTGTAAGACTTTTTGAAACGACCGGAGTAGCGAACAATGTACTTCATGCGTCCAATTGTGCCATTAAATCTTCAATGCTCTTGGCTTCGTACACGCGTCCTGCCTCCACGTCTTCCAAGGCTTTCTGTATGCCACTCTTATGTGTTTTCCTTGCCGTCCACCCCATCTTCTTGATGAGGGAACGGAAGAAAGTCAAGTCCACGGTGGGAACCTGGATGGTGTACTCGTTTAATACTGCTTCCATATTCCTTATTATTCTTTGCAATAGGTTTACTCCTCACCCAAGAGGATGTTCATGATTTCGCAGGCTGCCTTGGCCACGGAGGTGCCGGGGCCGAAGACGGCGGCTACGCCAGCCTTGTAGAGGAAGTCGTAGTCCTGAGCGGGGATGACACCGCCGGCGATGACCATGATGTCCTCGCGACCGAGTTTCTTCAGTTCTTCGATGAGCTGCGGGATGAGCGTCTTGTGACCGGCGGCGAGGCTGGAGGCACCCACCACGTTCACGTCGTTCTCCACTGCCTCGCGGGCTGCTTCGGCGGGTGTCTGGAAGAGGGGTCCCATGTCCACGTCGAAACCGCAGTCGGCGTAGCCGGTGGCTACCACCTTGGCACCGCGGTCGTGACCGTCCTGGCCCATCTTGGCCACCATGATACGGGGCCGACGGCCCTCCTTCTTTGCAAACTCTTCGGTCAACTGACAGGCTTTCTCAAAGTCCTTGTCGTTCTTGCTTTCACTGCTGTACACGCCTGAAATAGTTCTGATTACTGCCTTGTAACGTCCTACGACAGCCTCGCAAGCGTCACTGATTTCTCCCAATGTGGCACGGTGGCCGGCGGCGGTGACAGCCAGGTCGAGCAGGTTGTGCTCCGACTTCTTGCCCTCGCTGAACTCGCGCACGCACTCCGTGATGGCCTCGAGGTCGCGCTTCACCTGAGCTTCGTCGCGGTGGGCGCGGAGTTGCTTGAGGCTTTCCTCCTGCTGCAGGCGCACGGCGGTGTTGTCGATTTCCAGGATGTCGATGGGGTCCTCATGGTCGAGGCGGTACTTGTTCACGCCCACGATGGTCTGCACGCCAGAGTCGATGCGAGCCTGGGTGCGGGCAGCGGCTTCCTCGATGCGCATCTTGGGCAGACCGGTCTCGATGGCCTTGGCCATGCCGCCGAGTTTCTCGATTTCCTGGATGTGCTCCCAAGCCTTGTGCACGAGTTCGTCGGTGAGTTTCTCCACGTAGTACGAACCGGCCCACGGGTCGATGTGCTTGCACACCTGCGTTTCATTCTGGATGTAAATCTGCGTGTTACGGGCGATACGAGCCGAGAAGTCGGTGGGCAGGGCGATGGCCTCGTCCAGTGCGTTGGTGTGCAGCGACTGGGTGTGCCCCAGCACGGCTGCCATGGCCTCGATGCAGGTGCGGCCAACATTGTTGAAGGGGTCCTGCTCGGTGAGGCTCCAGCCCGAGGTCTGCGAGTGGGTGCGCAGAGCCATGGACTTGGGGTTCTTGGCTCCGAAGGACTTCACAATCTTGGCCCAGAGCAGACGGCCTGCGCGCATCTTGGCAATCTCCATGAAGTGGTTGACGCCGATGGCCCAGAAGAACGACAGACGGGGAGCGAAGGCATCCACGTCGATGCCGGCATTGATACCTGCACGCAGGTAATCCATGCCGTCGGCCAGCGTATAGGCTAACTCAATGTCGGCGGTGGCACCAGCCTCCTGCATGTGGTAGCCGGAGATGGAGATACTATTGAACTTCGGCATCTTCTGCGAGGTGAACTCGAAGATGTCGGCGATTATCTTCATGGAGAATGCGGGCGGATAGATGTAGGTATTGCGCACCATGAACTCCTTCAGGATGTCGTTCTGGATGGTACCAGCCATCTCCTCGAGTTGGGCTCCCTGCTCCAGACCTGCGTTGATGTAGAAGGCCAGCACGGGCAGCACAGCACCGTTCATGGTCATGGAGACGGACATCTTGTTCAGGGGGATGCCGTCGAACAGCACCTTCATGTTCTCCAGCGAGCAGATGCTCACGCCAGCTTTGCCGACGTCACCTACGACGCGGGCATTGTCGGGGTCGTAGCCTCGGTGCGTGGGCAGGTCGAAGGCCACGGACAGGCCCTTCTGGCCACTGGCCAGGTTGCGGCGGTAGAAGGCGTTCGACTCCTCGGCGGTGGAGAAACCGGCGTACTGACGGATGGTCCACGGGCGGAAGGGGTACATCATACTGTACGGGCCACGGAGGAAGGGAGGAATGCCGGCGGCAAAGTCCAGATGCTCCATGCCTTCGAGGTCTTCTTTCGTGTAAACGGGCTGAATGTCAATCTGCTCGGGTGTCTTCCAGTTGGCAGAGATGCCGTTTTCTTTTTGCCAGTCCAGGCCATTCTTGGCTTCAATCCCGGCAAAGATATCTATGTCTTTAAAGTTCTTTTTCATGATTAAATACCAAGTTTAGCGTTATACTCTTGCAATGTCTTCAACTGGTCGACACGCACGTGGATAAAGTGCTCGATGCCTGCGGCCTTCAGATCCTCGGAGCAAGCGGGAGCACCTGCTACGACGAACATGGCGCGGCCGTTGAGGTACTGGAAGGCGGGGATGGCGTACTCGGCATACTCGTCGTCGCTGGAGCACAGCACCACGATGTCGGCACCTGCCTTCAGGGCTGCATCCACTCCCTCTTCTACGGTGGGGAAGCCCAGGTTGTCGATAACCTGGTAACCGGCAGCGGCGAGGAAGTTGCAGGAGAACTGGGCGCGAGCCTGACGCATGGCCAGGTTGCCGATGGTGAGCATGAAGGCCACGGGCACCTTCTTGGCCTTCTCGGTCGTCAGGCGCAGGGTCTCGAAGTCCGAGGCCAGGCGGCTGCTTTCAATTTTCTTGAAAGCCACAGGGCACTCAGATTGGCAACCATATTTCTTCTCTGTGGTCTCTGTCTTCTCTGCGAACTCTGTGTGTTCTGCCAAGAACTTCTCGGTGAAGTTGGGGAACTGGTTGGTGCCGAGCAGGAACTCCTTGCGCTTGCCGGCATTGGCGTGGCGCGTCTTGTCGGTGTCGTTCAGGGTCTGCTGGATGGTACCGGCCTTGACGGCAGCCAAGAAGCCACCCTCCTCCTCGACGGCGAGGAACAGTTTCCAGCCTTCCTTGGCGATGGCGGTGGTCAGTTCTTCCACGAAGTAGGAGCCGCCCGAAACATCGACAATCTTGTCGAAGTGGCACTCTTCCTTCAGCAGCAGTTGCTGGTTGCGGGCGATGCGCTCGGCAAAGTCGGTGGGCACCTCGTAGGGCGTGTCGAACGGCGTAACGACCATCGAGTGGATGCCAGCCAGGGCAGCCGACATGGCCTCGGTCTGCGAGCGCAGCATGTTCACGTAGGCGTCGAACACCGTCTGGTTGTAGGTCGTCGTCGTGGCGTTGATTACCATCTTTGCGGCCTCTGTGGCCTCCGTCTTCCCTGTGCTCTCTGCGAGGTACTGCTTCACGATTTGTGCCCACAACATGCGTGCGGCGCGGAACTTGGCAATCTCCATGAAGTAGTTGCCGCCGATGCCCATGTAGAATTTTATTTTGCCTGCGGCCAATTCAACGGGCACGCCAGCCTCCACCATCTCGTCGAGGTATTCCTTACCCCAGGCCAGGGCGTAGCCCAGTTCCTGATAGACGTAGGCACCCGAGTTGCAGAGCAGATCCGAGTGAACCATCACGCAGCGCAGGCCGGGATAGTCTTTTAGCTTCTCTACGAGCGTAGGCATCTGGGGCAACAGCATGGTGGTGTCCTTGCCCTTCATGAGCATACGCTCAATGGGGTCGAACCCGATGCCGCCTACCAGGGCATCCTTCTTGTAGCCCTTCTCCTCGAAGTAGGCCAAGAGGATGTCGGTCAACTCCACGACGCGACGCTGGCAGGTGCGGTAACTTACCTCCACGCAGTCCAGCAGAATGCCGTCGAGCAACTGCTCCACGTACTCCTTCGACACCTTCTCACCGGGGATGCGGAACCCGATGGAGTTCACGCCACGGTTCAGGATGTCCAGTGCCTTCTCGTTGGCCTGCTTGGGGTCGTCGGCCACGATGTTCTGGCGCACGTACCACTGGTTGTCCTGTTTCTTGTTACCTCTCACGAACGGGAACTCGCCCGGCAGGGCGTTGACGAGGGGCAACTTGTCCACGTCTTCCTTCCTGTAGAAGGGTTCCATGGAGAATCCTTCGTTGGTTCTCCACACCATCTTCTTCTGATAGTCAGCACCCTTGAGGTCCACCTCAATCTTGTCACGCCATTCCTGACGCGAGGGCGCAGTAAAGTCAGAGAAGAGTTTCTCTTTTTGTTCTTTCATTTCTCTATCTATAATAAATAATGTAAGGTGACGCAAAGATACAAATATTTATGGGTAATGACAAATTTTTCAACTTTCAATTTTCAATTTTCAACTTTTTATTGTACCTTTGCACCCGCAAACCTCGCTGCGGGTCACAGGCAGCCACCGGATTGGGCTATGGTGTAATGGTAGCACAAGACATTTTGGTCGTCTTAGTTCTGGTTCGAAACCGGATAGCCCAACCAAATTGATTTACAATTTACCATCATGAACAATCCATTTTCACTCGAAGGTAAGAACGCCTGGATAACCGGCGCATCTTATGGTATCGGATTCAACATCGCCAAGGCATTCGTCGGGGCAGGTATCAAGAACATCATCTTCAACGACATCAACGAGGCTGCCCTGCAGCGCGGCCTGGACAACTACCGCGAGGCCGGCATCACCAATGTGAAGGGCTACGTCTGCGACGTGACCGACGAAGTGGCCGTGAAGGCTCTCGTGGAGAAAATCCATGAGGAGGTGGGTCAGATTGACATCCTCGTGAACAACGCCGGCATCATCAAGCGCATTCCCATGCACGAAATGAAGCGTCAGGAGTTCCAGCAGGTCATCGACGTGGATCTCGTGGCTCCCTACATCTGCTCGGCTGCCGTGGTGCCCGAGATGATGGAGCGTCGCGAGGGCAAGATTATCAACATCTGCTCCATGATGTCCGAACTGGGTCGCGAGACCGTCAGCGCCTACGCTGCTGCCAAGGGCGGACTGAAGATGCTCACCCGCAACATCTGCTCGGAGTACGGCGAATACAACATCCAGTGCAACGGCATCGGCCCAGGCTACATCGCCACGCCCCAGACGGCTCCCCTGCGCGAGCGTCAGCCAGACGGCAGCCGCCATCCCTTCGACTCGTTCATCTGTGCCAAGACTCCCGCCGGCCGCTGGCTCGACCCAAGCGAACTGGGCGGTCCCGCAGTGTTCCTGGCCAGTCACGCTTCGGATGCCGTGAACGGTCACGTGCTCTACGTCGATGGCGGCATCCTCGCCTACATCGGCAAGCAGCCCTGATTTTGACTGACGACGCTCCTTTTCTTACGCATTCCTTTGACTATTTAATTCCGCCAACGGTTCTGGCATAATACTAAAAAGGCAGTACCTTTGCATCCGAAACCACGAGTTCGGAAAAGCCGTAATATAAGGAACACTCGTATAAGGTATGGATGTTAAGATAGAATCTTCGTGGAAGGTACACCTGCAAGGAGAGTTTGAGAAACCGTACTTCGCCCAGCTGGTCGAGGCAGTGCGTCGCGAGTATGGCACAGGGGTGTGCTATCCGCCAGGACCACTGATATTCAATGCGTTTAACCAAACGCCGTTTGACAAGGTGAAGGTGGTCATACTGGGGCAAGACCCCTACCATGAGCCAGGGCAGGCTCATGGGCTCAGTTTCTCGGTGCAGGACGGGGTGGCATTTCCCCCTTCTTTGCAGAACATCTTCAAGGAAATCTCTGACGACCTCGGTACAACTATCCCTCCGTCGGGCAACCTGACGCGCTGGGCAAAACAGGGCGTGTTGCTGCTCAATGCCACGCTCACTGTCCGTGCTCACGTGGCCAACAGCCATGCTGCGCTGGGGTGGCAACAATTTACCGATGCCGCCATTCATGCCCTGGCCGCGCAGCGTGAGGGCATCGTGTATATGCTTTGGGGTGGCTTTGCCCGTGGCAAGGCGTGGATGATTGACAAGACCCGAAACCTTGTCCTCGAAAGTGTCCATCCTTCGCCCCTCAGTGCCAACCGTGGTGGGTGGTTCGGGCAGCACCAATTCAGCCGCTGCAATGCCTACCTCGTAGGACACGGCAAACAACCGATTATATGGTGATGCCTCCTATCCTTCAGGTGGGCGACGTGTTGTTGTCCCCCGACATCATTACCGAATACTTCGCCTGCGACATTGCGAAGTGTGGTGGGCGTTGTTGTGAGGAAGGTGATGCCGGTGCGCCCGTCACTTTGGACGAGATTGCCGCCATCGAGGAGGACCTCGATACACTATGGCCTCGACTTTCTGCGTCGGCGCAGGCGGAAATCGACAAGACGGGGGTAGCCTATCCCGATCCCGAGGGTGAACTGGTGACCTGCATCGTGAATGGTCGCGACTGCGCCTTCCGTGGTTCCCAGGGTTGTCTGCTTCGTCATCGCCCAATCAGTTGTCATCTTTATCCCATCCGCGAGAAACGGTTAGGTGCCCTTACAGGTCTTAACTATCACCGATGGGCTATCTGTGGGGATGCCGTCGAAAGGGGGAAGCGCGAAGGTATTCGGCTTTATCAGTTCCTTCGCGAACCGCTTATTCGCCGTTTCGGTGAAACATGGTACGCGGAACTCGAGAATATGGTAGAAGAACTGAAGAAACAGGGGTTCCTTTCCTAACCTTACTGCCTTACGGACTAATTCATATATAAATAAGGGGTCATACAAACTAAAACTGGCGAAAACTGGTGATTTAACGATGTTTTGTATTGTTTTTTAATAATATAGAGAGGAAACTATCGTACAAATGAAAAAAAATTGTACCTTTGCCGCGCACTTTGCCTGCAAAGGTGTCATTTTGTTATGTGGAATCAATGAATAATTAATAAATAGTGTATTATGGCAGTAAAATTTTACAAACCTGAAAACCAGGTACCCTTGGAGATGCACAAAGTACGCGTCGTACAGAAGTTAAACCTCATTCCTGTTGAAGAACGCTTGCGTGCCATTCAGGCTGCGGGCAACAACACCTTTCTCCTACAGAACCGCGACATCTACATGGACATGATTACCGACTCAGGAGTCAATGGTATGTCGGATCAACAGGTGGCTGCCATGAATGTTGCTGACGACTCGTATGCCGGCAGTGAAACCTGGAATCGTGCCAAGGCTGCAGTGAAGACGGTGTTCGGTGTGGACAATGTCCTGCCTGCGCACCAAGGTCGCGCTGCTGAGAATATCTTGGCCGAGGCCTTTGTAAAGCCTGGTATGGTGGCACTGATGAACTTCCACTTTACCACCACCAAGGCCCACATTACCCGTCTGGGTGGTGAGGTTGTGGAACTTGTAGATAAGAAAGGACTGATTCCCCAGTCCGACGACCCATTCAAGGGTGACTTCAACTTGGAGAACCTGCGCCAGACCATTGACGAATACGGAGCCGACAAGGTTGCATTTGTACGAGTGGAAGCAGGAACAAATCTCATTGGCGGACAGCCCGTGAGCCTCGAAAACATGCTTGCCGTTACCGACATTTGCCACCAGACAGGTGTTGTCAGTGTGCTGGATGCCTCTCTGTTGCAGGACAATGTTTATTTTATGAAGACCCGTGAGGCACAATGCAAATACATGGACACGAAGGAAATCTACCACCTGTTAGCCAGCCGCTTCGACATCATCTACTTCTCGGCTCGCAAACTGGGTTTCTCCCGCGGCGGATTCATTCTTTCGAGCGACCCCAAATGGACCAACATGATGATGGAATATGTACCTCTGTTCGAAGGTTTCCTCACATACGGTGGCATGGAAGTGCGCAGTATCGAGGCTGCAGCCCAAGGGCTCATCGAAAGTCTCGACATGGAATACATCAGTCAAGGTCCTGAGTTCATTGCCTATCTGGTAAAGGAACTCGACGATTACGGTGTGCCCGTCATCAAACCTGCCGGCGGACTGGGTGCCCACCTCAACTGTTCCGAGATTGTACCCAACATTCCTCACAACCAGTATCCCGCAGCAGCCGTAGGCGCAGCCCTGTACATAGCCGGTGGAATCCGTGGTATGGAGCGCGGTACGGTAAGTGAGCAGCGCGAACCCGATGGAACGGAACGCTATGCTGAATTGGAACTCCAGCGTCTGGCCATGCCTCGTCGCGTCTTCACGCTCAGTCAGGTGAAATACTGCGCCGACCGTGTGAAATGGATGTATGACAATCGGAATCTCATCGGAGGTCTGCGTTGGGTGGAAGAACCTAAGGTACTCCGATTCTTCTTTGGCCGCATGAAAGAAATTGGTCATTGGCAGGAAGAACTTGTGGCAAAGTTCCGTGAGGACTTTGGCGACAGTTTATAGCCTAACGCTCAATCTATTAATATATATATTATAGGAAAACGCGACCTTTTTACTTTAAAGGGTCGCGTTTCTAAAAATAAATCATTATCTTTGTGCCAAATAAATCTTATATGCGTAGGATAACAGGGATGGGTGAAACCATCATGGACATCTTGTTTCGTGGCAGACAGCCTATGGCGGCCGTGCCTGGTGGCAGTTGTTTTAACTCCATTATTTCCATCGGACGAACAGGACTGCCATGTCGTTTCATCGGATATACGGGACACGATCGCGTAGGATTGGAGACGCAAGACTTTCTGTTAAAAAACGGAGTTTCCATCGAAGATTTTGAAGTGCGAGAGGGAGAAAAGAGTGCTATCTCACTGGCTTACCTCAACGAGAATGGTGATGCGACGTATCAGTTCTACAAGGACACTCCACGGGCACATCAAGACTGGTCCGTGCCTGACTTCCAGCGTGACGATATATTGCTGTTTGGTTCGTACTATGCCATCTGCGACAATATGCGGCCACAAGTGGTTCCGACGTTGGAGGCAGCCAACAAGGCTGATGCAATTCTGTATTACGACCTGAATTTCCGTCGCAGTCATGCCCACGAACTTGGAACCCTGCTGCCCGCCATTCACCAAAACTTCCGTCAATCGACCATTGTCAGGGGCTCGACTGACGATTTCGAGGTGATGTACCAAAGTCGCGATGCGCGGCAAATCTACGAACAACACATCCGTAAATATTGTCCGCTCTTCATTTGCACGGCAGGGGCTGGTGTCGTAACTATCTCTACACCCAATGAAACCTTTGAGTTTCAGACACCGCATTTGGACAATGTAGTAAGTACCGTCGGAGCAGGAGATAACTTCAATGCAGGCTTTATATATGGTCTGATACGCGAAGGCATCACACGCCAGCAACTGTCCAACCTTGAAGGTGACAATTGGCAGCAACTGATTCACTACGCCACCACCTTTGCCGCCGAGGCATGCCAAACGACCGAAAACTTCATAAGTACGGAATTTGGGAGAAAAGTAGGGGCGTCCATCTAATTATAAATTATAAAATCGTAAGTTACTTTGATTCCACGCATTGCCATCATAGACCAAAACACGCTGGAGGCTACAGGCCTGAGAGGCATTCTCTGCGACATCGTCCCCATGGCCGATGTCAGCACCTTTCCTTCTCTGGAAGACATGTTGCGTGAGGAAGATAGTTTTTTCCATTTCTTTGTTTCCTCACAGATACTTATTGCCCATGCCGACTTCTTCCTTGAACGGCAGCGCCAGACCATCGTGCTGACTTCACAGCCCATCGTAGGCAAACAATTTGAGTGTTTCCACACGCTAAGCACCTCACAATTGGAGCACAACCTACTGAAAGCCATCCTCACACTCTTTCAGCAAGGACATGGAGGACAGCACTCCCATCCTCATGCCCCCCATTTTACGGATAGCGAGAAGAACTTGCTTACGCCTCGTGAAACGGAAGTGTTGGCTCTTGTCGTCAAAGGTTTTATAAACAAGGAAATAGCCGATCGACTGTTTATTTCCTTACCTACCGTTGTTTCGCACCGTAAAAATATTTGCGACAAACTTCATCTGCGCAGTGTTTCAGCCCTTGCCATTTATGCCGTCACCCACGGCATCGTCAATGCAGAAGACATTTAAATAGCACAACGTGAATTGTTTTATACGAACACGAATTACACTAATATCAACTGTTCCAACAATAAAGAAATAGGCAGAATCTATCGATAGTGCAGAATGCAATTCAAAGTTTCCTGCCGTACACCAATGCCCGTTCCGCTAACGACACGGCGTACCACACCCTGGCGGTCCACTACGATGGTAACGGGATAGTCGCGTGAAGAAGGATTGTTCTTATCGACACCCTGATTTACCCATGCCATCATAGGCCAGGCATTGCAAATATGGTTCCACATAAAGTTGTACTGTCCCGTAATGCGCCTCGTGGTGGGAACATCGTGCCATGTTACCGAGAAAAACAGCACATCGGGATACATGACTTTCCACGCAGACAATTCACCCATCTCAGATAACGCGGGCACACAACCTTGATACCAAAGATAGAACACCGTAACATGTCCATCAAGGTCATTCGTACTCCAAGTGCGACCATCCACGGCTTTCTCTTGGAAGAGGGGGAACATCTTGCCTACTTGGGGAATGAACTTACGCTCCAGCCCTTCGTTGTCTGTGGTCGTATTATCGATTCTTCGCTGTTCCTTTTCCTGATTGATGAAGTACCAGGCATTCTTTACACGTTTCTTCGGTATGGCTAAATTAACGATGGAATCGGGCAAATTCGTGAAATACCTGAAAGTTTGCACCTGTATGCCATCCTTGTCCGTAAGCGTATAACTGGCTACAGTACCCTGCTCCGTGATTTCTGCGGGCAGCGAGGGCATGGTCTCATAAAAATACCCATTTATCAAGAACTTGGCTACTATTTTCTCGTTGGACTTCTGTGCCAGGCATCCAGCCAGGCAAAGTCCACAAACAAGGATGAATGACAATGTCCGTTTCATACGTAACTGTTTTTTATTGTTTCCTATGCAAAAGTACAAAAAATATGTCAATGAGATAACTATTGGAGCAAGAAGTTTGAATTTTTCGTGCGCTTAATTGCATCTTTGCAGAAAAGAGTGACGAAATAGCCCCTTCGTTTCTGTTGGTGCTGACTGTCACAGAGTACACATACAGAGGAGAGTACAGTGTGAAATGTAGCCCCTATCAACCTGTTGAAACCGTAATAGCCACTTCCTAAAATGTGCGGTCGATGTCGCCACCTCAGTCGGCAACTGCCCCTCCCTTCTCAAAGACTAACCTAAACACGAGGGTGTGTCAAAATGTAAATGCCCTCGTGTCTTCGTACTCATTATTATTTGATGAGCCCTGCGCGAAAATTGAAAATATTGGGAATTTTGTATTGAAAATATTGGGAATTTTGTATTGAAAATATTGGGAATTTTGTATCTTTGCACCCAATAAGATGCAAAATTGAAAAGATTATGTATTATCAAAGGCTCATTGAAGACGAAATCGCACTGAAACTAAAAACATCAGGAGCGGTTCTTGTAACAGGTCCGAAATTCTGTGGAAAGACCACTACATGTATGCTGTATCAAAAGAGTTTTGTCAAACTGAATACGAAGCAAACTATTGCGATGGCCCGGATGAATCCCAAAGCCATTCTCGATGGTGATAAACCGAGGCTCATAGACGAGTGGCAGAAAGCACCGGACATCTGGAACCAAGTGAAAGACGACTTGGATTTTGCATACGAGTTCGGAAAATACATACTTACTGGCAGCAGTACACCTGCGGATAAGACCGAAGTACATCATAGTGGAGCAGGAAGAATTACCCCACTGAACATGCGTCCGATGACACTATGGGAATCGAAAGAGTCGAAAGGGACGGTATCGTTGGGGGACTTATTTGACGGAGGAAAGAATTTTCCATGGGACATGAATGCCGACTTCACACTTGACGATGTAGCATTTCTGCTATGCAGGGGCGGATGGCCAATCTCTGTGTTGGCACCAAGAGAAATTGCACTTGAAATCACGAAGAACTATTACAACGGGCTTTTTGTGTTCGAAGACAGTGAAAATGAGCGTTTCCGAAACAAGAAACCCGAAGTCCTGCGGATGATACTGAGGAGTTATGCACGAAACATCTCTACGGAAGCCGCAGTATCGACCATCATATCCGACATCCGCCAAAGCAATGAGCGTACGATGGACGTGAAAACATACGATGACTACATGGAGGCACTGAAAGACTTGTTTATCATAGAGGACTTGAAAGCATGGAACCCTAATATCAGGTCTAAGACCTCAATAAGGAGTACGCCAACACGCCATTTCGTGGATACATCGATAGCCTGCCGGTGTCTGGGTGTGAGCCCAGAAGACCTAAAGCACGACCTGGAGAGTTTTGGACTATTCTTCGAAGATTTTGCTGTGAGAGACTTATCGGTTTATGCGAGCCACTTGGGAGGTGCAGTAAGGCACTACAGGGACAATGCAGGACTGGAATGCGACGCTGTGGTACATCTGGAGGATGGAAGATGGGGAGGCATTGAGATTAAACTCGGCGGAGACGACTTGATAAACGAGGGGGCAGAATCACTAAAAACACTACAGCACAAGATTACAGAAAAGAGTAACGAGATGGCTCCATCGTTTCTGTTGGTACTGACTGCTGTAGGGGGCGCATACAGAAGAGAGGATGGTGTGTATGTGGCCCCTATAAACCTGCTGAAGCCATAACTGCCCCTCCTCCCCAAAGACTAACCTAAACACGGCGTGTGCGAAAGCCTCTAAGCCTTCGCACACGCTTTTTATCGTTATCGTTTTAGTTTTTGTCCTCGATAAGGTTAGCGTTAATGATATCTTTCACCACACATACCTACCAAGATATTCGTAATGACGGATGTATTTAAAATAAATGTGCAAGATTTCACGCCAAGGCCTAAGCAACTTATTTCTAATTATTTCCGTGATGGGGCGTCCCTCTAATTTATGTCTTCTTGCTTGAATCGGATAATTTGCTAAAGACTCCCAATTATTGTCTGTAACCTGTGTTTCTTTCCATGATATCTCAATATGAGGAATCTGTTTTGTTAGTAATGAGAATGAACTTTGATCGTGCCGATGTTCTTTGAATCTATCCTTGTTAGGTATGAATGATTTTTTATCGGTTACATATTCTTTTCTAATGTCATCCAGAGATGCCCATTGATTGACAAGCTCGCATGTAACTTTGTTCTTCTTTATAAACATGCAACCACTCCACAACTGATTCGTTTCACACACCTCATTATTATCATACACCCCTAGTTTTTCTAATAGATCTCCCTTTGTCCATTCTTGTTCAATGTAAGGTTCCTGAAAAGCAACGATATTAGTCGTATTCAAAAGCGAAACATATTCGTGAAAACGTGCCATCGCGTTAGGTAATGAATTCCAATATACCCCCACATCTGACCACACTACGACATCTCCCTCATCTACCTTCTCTATATATTCTTTAATTAAATGACTCTTCCAGTCCCAATATCCATATCCACGTCTATATAACCAAGGCTTTAGGCTACGCCAATATTCTTTTGTCAGACAATTATCTTGAGTAAGGAAGTATCTTTCATCAAAAGGAAAATCCTTCGTCTGCTTATCCAAACGCATTAGGGAATTCCGATAGCGTTTATCTGCAAAAGAAATAAGAATAAGTTTACTCATGGGATGCGTAATATTCTTTTAAATCATCAATACTATTAAGCAGTTCCCAGTTCTCCTTAAACCATTGCTCGTCGTTTTCCCACCATTTTGCCTTGAGCAAAAATCTTATCGTATCTTCATCATATCTGTAATCTATGATTTTAGCGGGGATTCCACCAACAATAGCATAAGGTGGCACATCTTTTGTAACAACAGCACGTGAAAGAACAACAGCACCATCACCTATACATACTCCACCTATCAGGTTCACATCAAGACCTATCCAAACATCTGAACCTACCTTATTAACAATCTCTCGTTCCCTATCATAGTACCTAAATTCCTCAAAAGTTTGTTTCGTTGCAAATGTCCTACCCGTAGGAGATTTCACCCCATTGGTGGAATAAAGCAAAGACGAGGTCGTTGCATATGGTGCCTTCATCGGATGGGTCGCATTTGTATATATACACCGAGAACCAATAGAACAAAAACGACCGACATCGGCACTCAAAAAGCAACCATCACCAATCTCCGAACCATAACCTAAAGAACCAAAGAAATAAGCATGCTTGCCAACCATATTCATTCCTTCAAAAGTACAACGATGGGACATATAGGATGAATACCAAAATTTCACTAAATGGCGATGCTTGTATTTATGATAAAAATACAATGCCAGCCGTTTAAAATAGCCTCTACAACACATGAATTTTACGCAAAAATAATAGCAATTTATACAAAATCAGCAAATCATATCGCAAATGCATCGTGGGATAAAGGGTACGAATCTCTTGGGGATAATAGTCACGCTCTCCCAAATAGAACTGATAAAGGCACATACGCTCCCAAAAGCCTTTTCCTCTAAAATCAAGGTGCCCGACAAAATCCTCATGAATATTTGGACGAGCAGCACTTGCTGAACAATGAGATTGATTAAATACGAGAACAGGACACTCACCTAAGAAAATATTCGAACAGCGATATAACTGAAAAATTACATCTAAGTCTTCAAAACGGCGAATTTTATCATTAAAGGGACACGCCATAATTAATTCGCGATGATATATAGAAGCACCCGTACGGGGCATTATTCCACGATAAAAATGAGACTTAAAGGTGTTTTTAAGCTTCCCTGCGGAATAGTGGTACGGCATTATTCTTTCATGGCCATTGTCAATATAAAAAGGGCAACAAAAAAAACTTATACCTGAATTATCCTTTATTAGATTATCAAAAAATTCCAGTGCATCTGGTACTAATTCATCATCTGCATCAAGAAACAATATCCATTCTCCCTGGGCATGTGCCACGCCAGTATTCCGAGCTTTCCCTGGGCCGCCATTCTCTTGTTCGATGATAAGAATTCTATCATCTTGAATCTGCCTTACCACATCCAAACTATTATCTGTAGAACCATCATCCACAACAATTAGTTCAAAATCTTGGTATGTCTGATTAAGAACACTCCTTATGGACTGCTCTACAGATGTTTCTTTGTTATAGAGAGGTATGATGACAGAAATCATGATAAGAATCTACGTGATAAAAGCTTAAAGCGGGGTTACGGCTTAATAGAACTTAAATAGATGTTGTAGGAGGCATCCGTATTGGTCGTGTCTCCACAAACCAACAGGTGCCTTATACCACAGATTCAGGAGAAGACGTTCTATAGGATTGCAGACTGAACAGAACTGGTGGAACAAGGAATCCTTCTCTTCGGTGGAATGGTAGTATTTTGAGCGCAGCACCATGTCCAACAATAAGAATATGCAATAGCGTTGTGCTTTTCGTTGATAAGAATCTACGTTTGAACAAAAATCCCGAATCATCGTCTGAAAACTTAACATCTCCTTTTCACGATTAATATCCTTGGTGATGGAAGATGCATTTACCGTATAGAGATAACATTCTTCCTTGAGCACAGAAAGAGACTTAACATACTTGGCAAGGAAGAAAGACCAATGATTGTCTTCATGGATAATGCCTTCCTTAAAAAACAGATCATTCTCCACAATCAGTTGCTTTCGTACCATTTTATTGGCCGCACAGACAGGCAGTTCGTCGTAGTCCAGCAGCACTTTTTTTATGTATTTTCTGTTCTCGGTATAAACTGGTAAGTCCTTCTGTTGGAATTGTTTCATATATGGAGAGTCTTGGTCTAATAGCCCTTGTATCAGATCCACGCCTGGATGCTCTTCAATTATTCGCATAAAATCTTCCATACAAGTGGGCGTAATACGGTCATCGCTATCCAAGAAATAAACATATTCTCCCTTTGCCGCACGGATACCCGTATTGCGTGCGGCAGAGAGTCCACGGTTATGGTCGTGATGCATAATCCTAAACAGGATGGGGCCATCGTAATCTTTCACAAATCGCTCCACAATCTGCATACTCTGGTCCGTACCGCAATCGTCAACCACTATGCACTCCACACCCTCTGTCATGGTCTGATTTGCTACAGACTGCAAACATTCTTCAATGTATGGCTCTACATTATAAATTGGAAGAATGATGGAGACAAGTTTCATTAAGGCCGCTTGCGTTGGTCTATGGGAATGACTGGAATTAAATGCAACTCTCTATTATAGTGTGGCTCTCGACTAAGATATTGACAAAATAGAGATTGTTCCATGTCATGAGTAAAATAGTTGTAACGACGATCAACACGCACCGAAAAGTCTGAACGATCCGTAAACTGTTCCAGCGTAACATAGGACTTATCTTCAGCCAAAGCTGTGATGTCATCAGTCTTTACTTGATCTTGCAAAAAACGTAAAGGCCACTTGGTGGAGGACAATAATACTATTACCAGAAATATAGCCCGATACCGTTTTGAACTACCGACCTTCCATTGTACCCCAAACAAGAACTGAAGTATAAGATACATAAGAATGAAGAGTGCAGGAATTGAACACCGCATAGTGAAATCATTCATCAATCCCATAGAGAACAAAGGATATATTAGAAGACAGGCCACTGTTACATAATACCAAGGATTCCGTCTGTTTTCCTTGAATACCAATATCGCATACAAACATACCATTACGATAAGGAAGAAGGGAAGAAGTTGTGGCTCTTTAGAATAATCCAAGAAACGGAAAGAAACCTCATTGGGCTTTGGTTCAGCCACATTACCCCAAAGGTAGAATATGAGAACTAATCCTACGGTAAAAGATATCACAAGATTAGGAGTACTAAAAACCCTTTTTATATAACTCCACCTATTCTCTTTTTTTATTAAATAATAGACTGCTGCGACCAATGCATAAGGCAATAGCCCTAAGAATGGGAAGGCTCCATAGAACAAAACTGGCAGGAGTAAAGGAACATAATACTCCACACGCCTTACCTGATTGATGAACAATAAAGTAACGAGCCAAGGAACAATAGCCTGTGGAAAAACCCACTGCAACAATCCCCAGTTACTAGTGTATTGTAACTTCAGATTATCACTATACCAAAACCATTCTCCCGCGAAATCGAGACCGTCGTAAGCCCGGAATATAATAGACTTAGCAACAGCCAAGGGAGGACTAAACAGAATCAAAGCCATAACAATCACTATGGGCCGAATCATGCCCTCGCCTTTAAGTACACGTAGAAGATGGAAATAGACTAATAACAGACCTATAAATGACCATGTAGCCATCGTTAACTCGGCTATTCTATAGGAAGAGAAGAGTTTTCCCATAAAAGCTGGAACGAGATATTGTCCCAGATAGTATGTAAGCATACAGAGATGTCCGTCCGCATCCTTATATACTACAGGCCATGAACGCAGTATCAGGTCGTTCAGCACACCGTTATGCTTCCCATAGTCATTCATTTGGGTAGTAAAACGTCCCCATCCCAAATAATATGCTGCGACAAGCATGAATAAAACAGAAAAAGCAAGGGCATATTTGTTGACTCTTACTGAACCAGAATCAACATTATATGCCTTTAACATTCCATATAGGACATACATAGAAACTGCCGTACACGGAATGGCCACATACCATCTGCACCATCCAAAGAGAAAAATCAGGATGGGCAGATAGATGTAGATAAGCGAAAACGTATTTAATGTACTATGTTTGATAATCATTCTATTTATTTTTCAGGTTCGCATTAATCTTACGGAAATCTCCCAGTGCTTTCCAGCCAATCTTGAAAATGCGCTTCATGTTGATAGAATTCACACCACCCTGACGAGGTTTGAAAGTAATCTCGTAGAACTTCAACTTGTAGTTCCATTTTTTTGCTATGGCAGCAATGGCGACGTTACAAAGGAAATAGTCCTCAGGTATAACATCCATGATAGCCTTTAGTTTGTCACGCTGCATCAAACGGAAAGGTGCATTGGCATCGGTTACCCACTCATGAAACATCAGCCATACAACCAACCGTAAGGTCTTGGTCACAAAGACACGACTCACTCCGTCCTGACGACCTTTGCGATAGCCAATCTGGAAATCGTAATCATGGCGATGCTCAAACATCTGCCAGAACTCATGGGGATTGGTTTGACCATCACTGTCAGTCTGGAATATGTAATCTGCACCATGCTCCAATGCATGACGATAGAGCCAAAGTACTGTCTGTCCATGTCCCCCGTTAGGTTTCGTCAGAGGTTCAAAGGCTTCGTAGCTGCCTTTCTCCTTCAGTTGAGTCATACACTCGTAGGTATCGTCCTTACTACCGTCATTGGCAATGGCCAGGACAGCCTGACAGCCTTCCACTGCGTTTATATGCTCTACGACAGGATACCACTGTTTTACTGTTTCGACGATATTCTCCGACTCATTATAAGCCGGCATCACAAAATAAAACTTTTCCATATATATAAATGCATATTAATCATTGAAGTATTTTTATCCGACTCCACGTATAAACCATTACCCATGAACTAACGAATGAAATGGGAAATATGATTATGATGGAATAATAATATTTAATATCACTGAATACAAATGTAACCCATACAATAAGGAGATTAATGAGAAACTGATGTAAGAGATAGATTCCATAAGAACATCTTGATATGGAAGCTATTATAGAAGGAATTACATTGGGCTTTAGACAGAAGATAGATAGATATCCGGCGACTGTTATCAAGAATATCTCGAGACCCGTTACATTGCATTCCGTTTTTAATAGAATTAAAAACAATAAGAAGAAAGCAAGAGCCACAAATGCAGACATGCATTTACGCTTTTTTATGATGTTATCAACTTTATACTTATTTGCAAAATATACAAGTATGAAGGACGGGAAATAAATATTAAATTCACTAATAGTTCTATATATCAGAAACTTCCCAGTAATCACAGAAATAATGAAAAACATTATTATGATCCACGTCGCATAAACGGATTTTACATATAATGCGAATGACATTACAATAATACAAACAAATATCATTAACAAGTACCATAAATGCGTACCATATAATGAAAAATGGCCAATCGGAATGTACAACTTGAGTGGGAAATAATAATAAATAGAGTATTCCCCACAAAATGCAAGGGAAAACTATTCGTTTAATTTTCTTCCACAAGAAATGAGAAAAAGATTCAACCTTTGTATTTTGGTAAAATAGAACATAGCCAGAAATAAACGTAAACATCCCAAGACCAAATCGTACAATAATCCGATTTACGTAAAATAACCAATCAGGAATATTCATGCATCCTAAATGATGAGGAGGAAAAACATACAAGGCGCAAATAGAATGATGCATAACAATTGTTATTATTGCCAGCAACCGTATAATGGATATATAAGGATTCATTCTTCCTTCTTGAATGTCACAAACTTGTTTAACATGAACTGGAAACCCACTACCAAAATGATAGAGGCCAACTTTGTAATAATCTCATCAAGGTGCATATAATCGATTCCTAACCACAGAATAAGATTGCTAAGACATAGCCCGCACAGACCCACCGTGAGGAAAATGGCAAAACGACGTTTGACCTTGTCCTTCACCCTGAAATTGTAGGAACGATTCAGAACGAAACTTGTAGTAATACCCACCAGTACAGAAATACAATTGGCTAACAGATAATAAATGCCCACATATCGGGAAAGAACCGTGAAGACAACAAAATCAAGAGCCGCAGTAAAACAACCAATAATTCCATACAGGATAAGGTTACGGAACTTATGATAAAATTTGCTTGTGTGATTCATGACGAACAAGTATAACTAAGAATTCATAATCTGTTCTAATTTATCCACTATCCGAGGCGTTGCCTTACCGTCTTCCATACTTCCATAAAGTTTGTCGAATTCCTCACAACGCGATTGATAAGACTGTTCATCATAATCAAGAACTGCCTGACATAATTCATCGTTGTTATGGCAGAAGGGGAAGGGAACCTTAAAGAACCAATCTTTCAATCCACGCATCTTCTGATAATCTTCCACATCCTGTGTAAACAGGAAAACAGGACGGTGCATCAGATTGAAATCAAACATGGTGCTGGAATAGTCTGAAATGAGTATATCTGAAATCAGCAACAATTCTTGCATGTCGGGATAATGAGTCATATTCAAAACTCGGTCGGAGTAGGTGAATGCTGGAACCTTAAACCACACAAAGTTGGGATGTAAACGAATCATCAGTAGCCATCTTTCACCCGTCTTTTGCTCCAATGTGTGTAATAGGCGCTCTGTATCCAAGGCATACGCCCGTTCATTGCCATTATCACGGAATGTGGGGGCATAAAATGCTATTTTCACATCATCGGGCACACCGACCTTTGCTTTAATCCAGCTCACATCTTCTGGGGTATAGTTAAAGAAAATGTCGTTACGCGGAAGGCCACTCTCCCAAATTTCGCCATCGTACCAATACCAAGTATGCATCTCTTCAGTGAACAACTTGCTACTGGAGAGGAAGAGATTGCACTGGGCGGAGTGCCACTTACTGCTTTCAATATAGGAAGATCCTAAAGCATTACCTGCCTGACGCTCCACGAACTTCGCCCCTATCTGACCATGTGGCACATAGAGGAAGAACTGAGACTGTTTCTTGCGAAGTGGGCAACGTGCCTTCTGGGTCGTGATGATGATCTTTGCAGTGGCCAAATGAAAGGCTGCACTAATACGATTAAAACGAACAGTAAGAATTGGGAGGGGGGCTTGAATGGCGGAATCCTTTGCCATCCACACTAATTTGTACTTAGTAGTGCGGCGCAACAATTCCTCTGCAATATATTTGGGACTGTCACCGTATGCTTCACCACTGTCATGCATCAACACAACCTTGTGCCGATTGACTGGCAAATAGTGGAATAACCAGACACACCACTGCATAAAAGGGGCGTAAAATTTCCAATATAAAGGACCTTTTACGGATTTCAATCTGTTCATTTTAATGCAATATTTATGACATAGATATATTCAATCCACTCAAAAGACTTTGATCACTCCACAAATAGTCCCACTCGCCAAAACGGCCAATGGTCTCTATATTCACAGATCCCAGAAAATCCCGCACTTTGTCACGCGCCTCGTAAATAGGTTCAGAGAAAATGACATTCGCAAATGGTTCAAAACCAACATGCGTAAAAAGTATATCTTCTTCAGCTATCAACCCTAAAGAAACCAATTTTCCTACTGTCCCTTCAATAAGTTGTGACTCAGTATAGGCTTCTTCTTTACAATATACCTCCATCTGAAGGCTGGAACAACCCTCAGGGGCATTACGAGGAGATTTCAGACTTGGAGAATAGACTCGGGCTGCAAGGATGTCCTCGTCATAGATGTACCACCAAAGGTAGGGAGGAATGTTCTTGGTCTTTAGTGCTACAGAAATATGATAACCACTTGTTGCCTCAAGTTGTAAGGCGGCTTTCCTGACTTCTGTGGGGACATTTTCAACCACCTTTATCAATAGGGGCAATGGTATGCTGGAGATTAATCGTTCATACTCATATTTGTTCCCCTGAACATCTGTAACAACCCTTAATTGAGTGTTTATTGACTTGACTGCAGCATTGTATCGGATGTCTGCATTTTCGGCCAGAACCTTCAAATATGAAGCATAGCCGCCCGACTGGGGATAGCGCATCTCCTTTGCATAATAGGTTACTCGCTTGTCTTCCTGAATGCTGCCAGCAATCACCTCTTCCAGAGATGGTTGATAAAGTCGGTTACCCACCCACTCCGTACGCAGTTCGCGAGATTCTTTCATCCAATATTTACGAGTATAGACCATGGGAAAATGCTCGGCAAAGTAGTCGCCATACTGGAAACGCAGCCACTGCTCATAGTTCTCTGGTCTCACGGAAACTTCAGTCGGACGTTTGCGAAAATCGGCTATCACCCGTTCGCGTTCAACAGGTTCAAGCGCATAGAGATTATTCTGGGCGGGATGTTTTATCCACTTGCCCTTATAAATATTGGACGGGTTAGGGATGTGAGTAATAATCTCAGGACTACCTGTACGAAAGATTCGATTTACCCGTTCTTCTTTAGCAAAAGAAAGATGAACAAAACGGTCGAAGGTGAAACCATCTATGGTAAAACTACCACATAAGCCTCCATAGCAATCTGTTTTTTCTAAAATTACCGATTCCCGTCCGGCCTCACGCAGTGCATAGGCTGCACCAAGTCCAGAAATCCCTGATCCCAATATAAGATTTTCAGTATGCATCTTTCAACCATGTATATGTCAGCATTACACCTTCGTCAAACGAATGGCTTACAAAATCACCTATATCCTGTCGCAATTTTGCGGTATCAAACATATCAAAATCATAACGTATCCCATCATCGGGACGTACCCCAATTTTGATATATTCCTCACGCCCCGTCAATTTTCCTATGCGAAGCAGATAATCCCGTAAGATGCGAGGGGTGCCAGAACCAATAAAATAGGAGTCACGATGTTGTTCCACTTCACCCAAACGTATGATGGCCTCCAATAAATCGTCTGCATAGATGAAATCGTATGGCTGAAGAGCTGGACCAAACGAAGCTTCACGACCATTGAGAATCTCGGTCAGGGTGTAACTTATCAAGTTCCCAGTCCGATTGCCAGTACCATATATATTAGAAAACTGCATCCAAATGAGTGACAATCCGATTGACTTGCAATATGACTCCAACATAATATGGCAACAATGTTTTGCAACTCCATACATCATTCCTGCTGATGCGCACTGAAGATGCGGGAGGCTCTGTACAGATTGTTCGGCTACTGTCCCTGCCACGAGAAGTCTCTTGCACCCCAATTTCTTACATGCCTCAGCACAATGGAGAGCCGTACCGATATTGGCCAGTTGGATATGAGAAGATGACTTTTCCATACCATTCACTCCACGCCATGCCAAATGATAGAAGGCATCATAATAAATACGAGGCACTTTCTCTGCCAAATTCTCATCTATCTCAGTCTCCACCCTCGTTACGAGAGAAGATGAAGGTAATGAAGTATTAGCAAAACTGATATCTACAGCAACAACTTCCATGCTTCGTTCTATCAGTTTACGAACGAGCGAACCGCCGACAAAACCATTGGCACCAGTCACTAAGACCCTCTTCATTCTACACTCCAAAATTATAATTTATGTCAACCAATTCTTTTCTGTCGCCCTCACTTGGATCATGCACCTCTGGAATTAAGTCCATTAGCATACTGGTCTGAGTAGAATCGGCTCCTGCAAAAGCCATCCATAATCCAGGGGCAACTGTCAAGCGTTGGTAATTATCCTTGGGCGAAAGTGTAACTTCATAAAAATGACCCTGTGTCAGACTATCGGGACGGTCGTCATAAATGACAAATTTCACTGCACCGACAACAACGACCAAATTCAACACATAACGATTGTGCCGTTTCCAACCCTTCACTTGATGGGGTTCTATCTGCGTGAAATACGCCTCGCCAAATCCTGCAAATCCCTCATCTGTCGCCTTAAATGCATGCCAAAGGTCTCCTTTGGGAACATTAATTTGCCGTAAGGGGTGCAATGAAACACCATCTATCATAGTGCCCATACCAATTGTTCACTGACAGCCACTGCCATATAGTCGTCTATTTGATTTATTGTCAAGGCATACATATCTTCCTTCTTTTCTACATAATATGCCTTGTACCATTCAGCAATGGCACGGATGCATTGTTCATAATGATATGTCGAATGCCAGTGTAAATAAGCCAATGCCTTGTCACAATTGAGTTTCAGCAAGGTGGCTTCACGGAAAGGTATATTGTCTGTTACCTTGACGGATTTTTCGGCAGATATGCCCCACGCCAAAGCTAAATCCTTCGTCAAATCAAGAACAGTCTTTGTTTGTTCTGCTCGTGGCCCGAAATTATAGGCTTCACCATTTTCACTTCTCCCCTCTGCAAGGTACCATCCTAAATTAAGGTATCCTGAAAGTGGTTCCAAAACATGCTGCCAAGGCCGAGTGCTCTGAGGACAACGGATTTCCACCGTTTTCCCTTGAGAGAAAGCCTTCATGCAATCGACAACAATACGGTCTTTTGCCCAGTCTCCTCCACCGATGACATTCCCCGCACGAGCCACGCCAAATTTGATATTGGGCATATTGGAAATAAATGATTTCCAGTAACACTTAATCGTAAGTTCTGCAGCCCCCTTTGAACCGCTATAGACATCCTTTCCTCCAAGTGCATCAGTTTCACGATATCCCCATATCCATTCCACATTGTCGTATGCCTTGTCAGACGTGATAAGCACACATGTACAGGGCCTATCTATCGTACGAATAGCCTCAAGTACAGATGCAGTACCTACCACATTAGTGGTAATGGTATCAAAGGGATTTTTATACGATTCTGAAACTATTGCCTGAGCAGCCAAGTGAAAAATGAAATCGGGACGCACTTCTTGCACATACGCCAACATAGCTTCGCGATCGCGGATGTCACCCACGCGATGATGTATCCTGTCAGTAAGGTGAAGCACCTCAAACATAGACGGATTAGTGGGGATATCTTTAGAGAACCCATAAACCTCCGCACCCAACATTGTGAGCCATGTGGAAAGCCAGGTCCCCTTGAAACCCGTATTGCCTGTCACTAAGACTTTCTTACCGTTGTATATATTGTTAAATGCCATAAGTGTTGCTATTTATGCTTAGAAATTATTATGAGGGACTTCTTTCTCCCATTTTTTCCATGGGGCTTTTCCTGCCAAAAGCAGTTTTTCGAGCATATCCCTCTCCCTGACATTATCCATACACTGCCAGAATCCCTCATGAACGTATGACATCAGTTGACCTTGTTCTGCCAAACGCGTCAAAGTTTCCTTCTCAAATACAGTTTGGTCACCTTCCAAATAATCGAATATCTCTGGATTAAGCACCATGTATCCTGCATTGATAGGCATACCGTCAGAAAGATGCTTTTCACGGAAAGATTTTACTGCATTGTCGCCACCGATGTTCAATACGCCCTTGTCCTGTGCCATCTTTACCGCCGTGAGCGTGGCAATTTTTCCATGTGAACGATGAAATTCAAGCAGTTTGTTTATATCGACATCACAAACACCGTCACCATAGGTCATAAAGAAGGGTTCGCTGCCCACATAACGCTGAATACGCTTAATGCGACCCCCCGTCATAGTATTATAGCCCGTATCTACTACTGTAACCTTCCATGGTTCACAATTGTTGGAATGGATGGTTATTTCGTTCTTGCCATCACGATAATCGAAAGTTACATCGTTGTTATGCAAAAAATAATTAGCAAACCACTCCTTAATATATTCCTGACGATACCCTCCACAGATGATAAAATCGGTATGTCCATAGTAAGCATACTCTTTCATGATATGCCACAAAATTGGCATACCACCAATCTCAATCATAGGTTTGGGCTTATACTGCGATTCCTCAGAAATGCGAGTGCCAAAGCCTCCAGCCAATAAAACAACTCTCATAAAGATGACTTTTATATTAATTATAAAAACTTGAACTTATACTTATTTAGTATTAAACCAATCAAACATTTTGTATTGTCGATAGCGGAGCAAAGAAAATAAAATTCTGTTCCGTTTCCCACTTACATAACGCAAATAACGAAGTTGTTCCTTCGTATAATCATTTTTCAAATGTTGAATGCGTTGTGAACGCCCAAATTTAGGTTCACGATATAAAGTGTACACAGCAAAAACAAGGGAGTCTGCCATTTGCTGGTATCTCAAACCCGCAAACCCCTTCTGTATATTATAGGTTTTTACAAAATTAACTATTCCATAAAACTGGCGTCGAAAGAAATACAAGGTTTGCTCATAATCCATTTTGTATATTGTATGAGTAATAGACCCCCCGCTATCTCTTCTATAGTAATATCCTACTTCTGGTAGGAAAACATAAGAATTCACCCTATATATATAATCTAATGTAAACAGAAAATCCTCTGCCGATTTTACCTCTTTATCATATCGCACATTCTCCTTTTCGAATAAAATGTTCTTTTTATATAGTTTGGAAACAGAGAGCCCTCGAAACCTTGAGAATAAAACTTCCTTGTCTTCCCCATAATAGAATTTATAATGTTGTTCTACATCTGCTATCGTACCATTTCTATAGTTGGTACATCCTGCCTGTACAAAATCTATATCGGGATGCTCCTCCACGGCTCTATAAAGATTCTCGAGGAACGTTCCAGATATCCAATCATCTGCATCGATAAACGTTATCCAGGGAGCATTGGCATTGTCTATGCCCACATTACGAGCTTTGCTTACTCCTCCATTCTCTTGATGAAAGACACGTATGCGCTTGTCCTTTACCGCATACTCATCGCATATTTGCCCAGAATCGTCCGTGCTTCCATCATCTATTAATAGTAATTCGTAATCAGAGAAAGAAGATTTCAGAATGCTATTAATGCATTGCTGTAAATACTTTTCTGTATTAAAAACTGGAATAATAATTGAAAGTTTTGGCATATCCTATGTTAGCAACCTTGCTCTAATATATGATTTCAGATATTGGTAACGCGAGGGCAGTAATTTATGTTTAATCAGCCAGCGATACAAAGATATTGCAACAGGTACTGAAGCATACTCATAAAGCTCCATTGCCATCTTCCGGATGTGGTGCTTTACTCCGTCCCAAGCATCATCTGACATTGATGCGTGCTTCGTATCCGAATAATCCTCTATCGAATTAAGGAAGGGGAATACCCAATCACCGAATTGCATGGTTGCAATCAGTTTTTTATCTATTATATTTCTTTCCCGTTGACAAGTGATGTTCTGACCTGATATTCTCATTTTAAACACGACGTCAGGTGTAATACAAATCCCATTTTCGCTACACTCTAAAACAGTTGCATCATCAGAAAACCATGCTAAAGGGAAGTTTATAAATCCTCCATGAGATTTCAAGGCATCTGCTTTAAAGGTGAAATTCTGAAGTCCTGCTTGTAGCGCAGTAGTATATTTCCTTTGTAGATACTCCAATACATTAAGTAATTCGGGGGTTGGATCATCTTCGCGGAATACCCCTCCACACACATCCATCTTCGCCATTCTTCCTCGCAAAACATCTACCTCGGGACGTTTTCTTGTTAGTGCATCTATTTCCTCCAGATAGTTTGATTCATACACATCATCATCACTGGCCATGATGAGGTACTCCGTATCACACATATCCACAAGCATATTCCAGTGAGAAATCAATGATTTACCGCCCATATTCTCTTGGTTCCGCCGATATACAAAACGAGAGTCACCTCCTGCCTCCCTGTCATAGATACTCTTTATGTCCTCGGGAGAACAATCATCCGAAACGATGACCTTAAAATCTCTCAGTGTCTGTCCTTTGATGCTTCGCAGAGCCTCTGCAAAGAACTTGGATTTATAAGCTGGAAGTAGGAATGTATATTTTATCATGCTCTCTTTTGCAATAAGAACGGTTTTTGTTGCCACCATGCGCTTCCAGATATCCGAACTCTGAGAGCCGACGGAGGTAGCGTTTTGCAGATGTTGCGGTGAATCCGAAATGAGATACAATATTTTCCGTCGTGACTCTTTTTTTATCGGCCACATATTGCAAGATATCGACCAGTTTCTCTGACAAAGATGGCTTTATTGAATATTTATCGACCATTTCCTCCTTTAATCTCTCTTTATCGACTACTACATCTTCTATGCTTTTTCGATAATTTTCTATTTCTATTATCAGATGCCTGCAATGGTGTTGTACCATGCAGTCAAGGAAGATGTCCATGTTCTCCCTCTCTCTTGCGTCTATCAACGCCTGGATATATTCTGCCTTATCCTCTTTCAGTACCTTTGTTGGCAGCACCCCAAACTCCCACTGCAGTAAGTTCATCAGCAGGCGGCTCGTCCTGCCGTTGCCATCAGCCCAGGGGTGAATGCTTACCAATTCGAAGTGTGCCCAGAAACTAAGGTCATACACGCTGGCAATGTCGGATGCCAGCACTGCTTGACGGCGTTTGTTTAGTTCCTCACAGAACGCAGCCAACCTCGTCGGCACTTTCAGGTATGACATGTACGACCTCCCGCCAACACCTGCCGTTACGTTTAGTTTTCGCAGTTCACCCTTGGCGGCAGAGAAGTCGCCACCGATGGAGTGATATTCGCTGCCTGTCCGTGCCATCACTTTTCCAGCAAGTGTGATAAGCCAGTCTACTGTGATGGGGGCATGCTCTATAATCCACCTCCTGCCATAGTCGTATGCGTCCTTCAGGTCAAGGTTCATCATCTGCTCCTGCATTGTTCGTTTGCCGCTGGTGATGCCTTCATCGAACAGCAGTTGCGCCTCCACCTCCGTAACGGTTGAGCCCTCAATGGCCGTAGAGTGTGTGATGATGGAGTACAGATAGAACTTATCAAAGTCTATCTGTTCCGCAACACCTATTTCTTTGTATTGCTGTAATAGCTTCAGCAGTAGGTCCTTATTTTCTTGCGTCATATATAGAGAGTCTGCAGAGCTTCTGCAAAAAATCGACTTTTATAAGCAGGAAGAAGGAACATGTATTTTACCATGGGCATTACTTTTGTTTTCGAAAAAGCCATCGAAGCGGAGACAAAAGGAAACTCCCTAATCTGTAAGAATATGATTGTGTTGCTTTCTCAAATTCTCTTTTATAATATTTTGCTTCCCCTTTCCATGCTATCAAACCGCCCAAGTAGGGTTCATATAAAGAGATATGGTTTCTTATCATCTGAGAATGATTCTCTATATGTAATTGCTTTGCGCCTACTGTTCGCGTATTCCCATGAATTCTATAAAAAAATAAAATTTCTGGTATTTTATATACATAATCTTCCTTGTTTAAGAAGGTTAGCCAGAAGTCCCAGTCCTCATCTCCGAATCTCATATTAGGAGAATAACCATCCGTTTCTTCAAAATCAGATCGACGAAAAACGGCTGAACAAAAGATTGAATTACTCCACAGCAGATTTTCGTAATCATATGAAGGAAGCACCCAAGCCCCTTTTCGTTGGTCAAAATACTCAGCCTCGCAATATACAAGTTTGGTTTCAGGATGTTTTTCCAGATATGAACACGCTTTCTCTAAATAAGTCGGTGCAATCTTATCATCCGAATCTAATGGAAGAATATATTTCCCAGAAGCATTTGTAATACCGACATTGCGAGCAATCGCAGGGCCTTCATTCTTCTTGTCTATAACTTTGAAGCGTTTATCCTTTTCGACGTATTCTTGTGCAATTCGCAGGCTATCATCCGTTGAACCATCATTCACGATGATACATTCCCAATCAATGCATGTTTGCGCCAATACAGAATTTAACGTTTCTGCCAAATACTCCTCTGAGTTATAGCAGGGGACAATCACGGAAATTATAGGATTATCTGTGTTCATCTATCCAATCTATTATGTTCAAGAAATAACGTAAGACTTTTCGCTTTCTTCCCCCACTTCGCACTAACCTTAAAGCCTGTTCCATTTCTCTACATTCATGTTCCTCTCTCTCCTTCTGGAACTGTATTGATTCTTCTATCCACCCTCTATCTTCATCACGAAATAGTTCTTGAAATACCCTTTCTTTCTCTTCTTTTAAAAAACTACTATTTGTTGAGGAGATTCCATATAAATCAAAAAGAGAAACAATCATATCTAAGTGTTCAAAAGTTTTCCCTTCGCGGAACCAAACTAAAAATTGCGCCCAATCCGAAACAATTCTGAAATCCTCACGATAACCATGCTCCTTTAATAAGAATGTTCTTATGAAAGTAGATGGATGGCCTAGGCTTCTATATAAAAAATAATGTAAGGTTAAATCCTTTGGGTAATGAAAGACTTTATTATGTTCTTTACCTACAAAATTTATATCCCCATATAATATATATGCTTGATGCTCCTGCGAAAATACTTTCTCTAATGTTTCTTTCTCATAGAAGCAGTCTCCTGAGTTCATAAAATTTAAGTATTCTCCCTTTGCCTTGGCTATGCCTTTGTTCATGGCATTATATACCCCCTTGTCAGGTTCGCTGCACCAATAGGCGAACTTGTCTTGATGTTCCTCTATGAACTCACGACTACCATCGGTGCTGCCACCGTCGATGACTATCCACTCATAGTCCGTCCAGGTCTGGCAGACCACGCTGTCGTAGGTCTTCTTCAGTCCTTCGAGATTATTGTAATTTATAGTAATAATTGAGAGTTTCATATATTAACTTTAACGGGAACGGGAACGAGAACGAGATTTAATTCACAAAGTATAGAATATCGGTACAGTGTTAATCAAAGGACAAACGTCCGTCGCAACCATAGGGAAAGGAAACGATCATAGACAATAAGACCCTGAGAAGTTCGATATATCAGGTCGCGGTCTTGTAAGACTTCCATGGTACTACGGATACTGCTTGCACTCCCCAGACGATACTTCTGTATAAAGGCCTTTCCGGTGGGCTGAGACACCACGTCTTCGTGTGCTATAGCAAGCAATAGTCTGCGCTGATTGTCAGTCAGAAATTGCAGTAGCGTCTCGTATTGTGGCTCCTTACCTGCCAGCACCATCACTATAGCCTCGTTTAGCTGTTCTACCGACCTTACGACAGATGTATTCTCGTACAACTGATTTAACACAGATTGGACATACCATGTGTAACCCTCAAAACGCTGATAGAGTTGCTGAAAAACATCACAGTCAAGTTCTCCTTTGCGCTTATTGAAAAAACCTCGGGCAAAATCATAATAAACCTCCTCATAGAGAGGCTTAAGGGACAAAAACTGGGTACTCTGGAAGAATGGGCGGCCTGGAGAACCAAACATTTCACTCATCAGGTGCATTCGGCTTCCAGAGAATATGAAATGGATATTGGGAGCAAACTGGATATAGGAACGAAGCAATGCTTCTGTCCCCTGCTCAGGATATATTGTTATCTGCTGGAACTCATCAAAGGCGATATAAACCTCCTGTTTCAGACTTCCCAAGAAGTCAAAAATACTTTTCAGCGACATTGAAGTCTGACTGGCCTCAATAGTTACGGAAACGGTAGGAGACCCTGTGAGAGGGTCAAGGCTAAAGACAGGTCTCCATGCGCCCATCAGTTGTAGTGCACGTCGTTTTAGTTGTTGCCCATGCGACATTAGAGATTCACAAACAGCATTCCCGAACATCGTCACGAAATCGTGTTGGTTCCTCGTTGGGAAAATATCCATGTATAGAAACAGTGCATCCTTATTCTCCTCCTTTAGTTTGAAGAACGTATTCTTTATAAGTCCTGTCTTGCCTATCTTTCGCGGAGCAATAAGTGTTACATTACGTCCATTCTGCAAATCCGAGCACAATTGTTCGGTCTCCACCACGCGGTCGCAGAAATAATCTGGCCCCACATATCCCTGATATACAAATGGATTAGCAATCTTTCTCTTAGTCATGGTTATCATACTCCTTTCTTGTTTATGGCGAAAAAAGCGTTACGAAAATTCCGCAATACAAAAATACGGGAATAATATGAAATCACAAAATCTAATCATCAATTTATTCATAATCATAACATCTGTTTCTTTTCTATCTTACATTCGTGCCGCTTGGTATTCTTGTCATAATTGATTCCGACAAGTACCACCTCACCAACATGGTTCAATAAGACTCCAGCATAACGCTTTTCCCTAATCTGCGCAATTGCAGTCTCTGCAGACTGGTCGAACTTCAACTCCAGCACGATAGCCGGCAATTTGCAGGCGGGGCGAGGCAAAAGCACGATATCGGCAAAGCCCTTGCCTGCGGGCAACTCACGAATCATCAAGAAATCCTTCTTTGCCGTATAATATGCTATAGTCAGTACACATGACAAAGAGTTTTCATCATTATACTGCAGAACACTTGTATTATCTGCATGAATCGCATCTATCGCCATGGCTACGGCTTCTGCCTTGCCCGCTATGGTATCTTTCAACAATCGTTCTGACTGCTTAATGGCAGTGGCAACTACGTCCCATCCAGTCTCCAGCACAATGGCATTCTTGAACTCTGTTGCCACTTCCCGATTGGGAATCTGGCACGTCCTGCTGTCTCGGTCGTACGAAAGATAGCCCAGATGTATCAACAACGTCAGCACATCGTCCTTGCTGCGCACTATGTGCAGGTCATTCTGGAAACTTGCCGTATCTACAGAACAGGACTCCCCGGCCAACAAACGCAACACATCATCCTTCAGACCGTCGAAATTCATACGGATATAGGTGGCCACTGTGTCGTAGGCACCCGTATTGGCCCAGTAACTGTCGCAATACTGATTGTATAGGGCGGTCATCACAGATGTCGGATTAAACATTTCCCGGCTGCCGCCAATTTGATAGCCGTCATACCATTCGGCAAATGAGGAATAATCCATGCCATGCTTCGCACACAGGTCGCACACTTCACTGGATGTAAATCCGAAGCATTCTGCCATTGGCCCTGGCTGAACCATGGAATACTCATGGAAGTTATTCAATGCCGACTGGGTGTTGTATTTCTTTATCGGCAAGATTCCCGTCATGTATACGCCCGCAAAGGTTGACATGCCATTGGAGGATTTGAACAGTCCTCGCAGGAACCTGACGTATTGGTCCGCCACTCCTCTGTCCTTACACTCCCTGAGGATGGCGTCCCACTCATCAATAATCATGATGAACTTCTCCGTGTCGGGCTGCGAGGCTATCACGGACAGTACGTCGGCCAGGTCGCTGCCCTGACGATAGGGCACGTCGGGGAACGCCTCTTTCAGTTCTGCGATAACGTCAGACTGGATATGCGCCACCAAGTCTTGTGGGTCGTACCGGGAGACGAAGTCCGTCATATCGAGATAGACGACCGGATAGCGCTGAAAGTGGATGGGGAAAGATGGAGAAGAGGAAACCTGTAGGCCGGAAAACAATGTACTTTCGGCACACCACTGGTCGTAGTAGGCATACAACATCTTTGCCCCTATAGACTTGCCGAACCGACGGGCACGACTGACACAAGTAAACTGCCGCTCGGTATTCAGCGTCGCATTGATTATCTCTATCAACCTACTCTTATCTACATACTCGCCATTCCTGACGGCGCGGAATCCATCATTCCCCTTTTTTAGAAATCTGCCCATAAGATGTTACTTTTGGTTTTCGTCTTCGTTTTCGTCTTCGTTTTCGTCTTTTATTTCACAAGGTTTAGTATATCGTCTGCCGAAATCTGCATCTTTGTGATGGATGAAGGACTATTTCCAAAATGGAACATGTTAACTTCTTTTGAAATTCCTCACTTCATTCAGAATCACTTCTACTGCAATGCCAATCTTTATGATAGTGCTGAGACTGCGACCAATATCTTTCATTGACATACCCAGCAACCACACCTCGTCATCAACAATCAGGTAACGGTCATGAACAACGTGCGGCAACTGAACATATTCTATATGGGGGCACTGCCTATTATGTTTCTCAAAATCGAGTTTCACCTGCTCCGTATAGCGTGTATAAACTTCCGCATTCACACTATCCCCTCGCTTATCAAGCATCAGCAATACACGCTCGTCAATATAGTTGTCGATAAGTATTATCCTCTTCCGCGCTCTGCGTATCAAGTCACAAACAAAAGAGTATGCGTCCCAAACGCATCCAGAGGGGAATAACTGTTCTGAAGTGACCTTAGGCGACAATTCTTCAAGTTTATCCAATACAACATTCAGTTTCTTGTCCGTCTCCGTCTGACGGTATTCCAATATATCTACACGTTGCAACAGCCCTGCATTTGCCGTTATGAAGCGTCGCATAGCAACAAAAGCTCTCATTATAGCCAGACTCACCGATGTGGCATTTGCACTTCTTAACACTGTTGACAACATAGCGACGCCCTGTTCTGTGAAGGCATACATCTGTGTACCTCCAGTGTTATAACCTTGGGGTATCACAGATTGTGACACCCCCCTGAGTATCACCTCATTTGTTTCTTCCTCTGTAAGTTTATATAGAAAGTCTTCTGGAAATTTCTCCTTATTACGACGTACCGCTTGTCTTAAGACACGATTCTCCACCTCGTATAATTCTGCCAGGTCACGGTCTATCATTACCTGTACACCACGAACCGTATATATTCGTTTTTCTATCCTACCTTCAGATAGAGGTTCTATTAAATCCATATTGCTATCACTCATCTTCTTGCTATTTTTACCGTCTGTACCTGTCTGTAATTGTTTCGGTTTTCGTCTTCGTTTTCGTTTTCGTCTTCGTTTTGGTCTTCGTTTTCGTCTTCGTTTTGGTTTTCGTTATCGTTATCGTTATCGTTTTCGTTATCGTTTTGGTCTTCGTTTCGGTTTTGGTTTTCGTCTTTTATTTCACAAGGTATAGTATATCGTCTGCCGAAATCTGCATCTTTGTGATGGCACAAAGCCCTGTGCCCAATATCATGCGACCTCCTGCTCTATCGCAGAAAAACGGTTATCCATCTGTTGCTGCATGGCTACTAAATGGTGACTGACGGAGTAACCACGGAGCAAATGTTCCTTCAGTACCCTGTTCGCCCATTGGCGGAAAAGCGTTGCGTTCCTGCTATTAATCCGATAACCAACTGACAAAATAGCATCCAGATTATAAAATTGCGTATTATACACCTTTCCATCCGCGGCAGTATATTCCAAAATGGAATGAACTGAATCCTTCTGAAGTTCCCCTTCTTTGAAAATATTACTTAAATGTTTGGACACCGCAGGCTGTTTAACACCGAATAGATCTGCTATCTGTTGCTGCGTGAGCCACACACTTTCGCCTGACAATTTGACTTCCAGGCGTACAGTGTCGTCAGGTTGATAGATTATGATGTCCCTATTCTCCATCAATCTTTATTTTCGTTTTCGTTTTGGTTTTCGTTTTCGTTTTCGTTTTGGTTTTCGTTATCGTTATCGTTTTCGGTTTCGTTTTGGTTTTCGTTTTCGTTTTCGTTTTGGTTTTCGTTTTGGTTTTCGTTTTCGTTAAAAAGCAACTTATATCGATTGGGCAATGAGCGAGTAGTGATTGGGTAATGATTCACCAGTGATTGGGTAATGAATCCGCGTTGATTGGAGCAATGATGATGCCGTGATTGGGTAATGAATCCGCGTTGATTGGGTAATGATGACGGGGGGGGTATATGGTCTTTTGGGTGTCATCGGGTGTCATCGGGTGTCATACCCTTATATAACTTTTAATACTATATACAAAAGTGCCTATCGATATAGACTTTTGACTTTTGAACGCGAAATTTATATATTTATAGAAACCTATGACACCCGATGACACCCAATGACACCCAATGACACCCAATTCTTGTGATAGAAACTGTAATCTCAACTATTGCTTATGTTTCTGTTGATTCCTAATGAGAGCCGTGAACTAAAACAAATAACTATAAAGGGAACGGTTTATTACCCTTCGACATAATAGGAGTTCTATTTATGTTCTCCGATTAATCATCGCTTTCAGAATATCCATATCAGCATTATATGTATTTGAGATAAGATAATCTAACACGGCTTTAAGTGTTGCCACTTCTGGAGATTTCCGCATAGCCTTACATACCTTTTGTATTCTTGGATCTTTCTGTGTGGTGATTCTGTTTTTTGTCGTATCTGTCAATACTTCAAGGTCAGACGATAAGCCAAAATCCTCCATTTTCATTCCCAAGGCCTTAACATTTGCCTTTATGAAGGTCTCCATAGCCTTGTGTTCTTTCCCAACTTCTATTAAGTATTGATGCTTATTCTTATGCTTAAGGAACGTCAAATTATCCGTTTGGCCAATCTCATCAAATTCTTCTGTATATGAGGGCTTCCTCTTATCATTATCTATGATACCTACTGCAAAAACATCCTTGTATTTTCCAGTATTCATCTCCTTTGCAACCTCATTACAACTATGTTTATGGCTAACCTTCGCATCCAATAAGGACTCAACGAGCATTGAATCGATATAACACTCTGGCATTATTGCGTTACACTTCATCCCCCAACCTTTCTATATTAAAGAACGCATCAACCCCTTCCTCAAACATATCTTGCACATCCTCTTCGGTAGCAGTTTTTACGATAGAACCTTTTTCTGAAGACTGAATGTAAAACATGCCAAAATCATACTTCTCTCTTTCTAACAGCACATCAAGTATATATGGACTATGCGTCGAAACAAATAGCGTATTTGCTGTGTCACTCTTGACAAGTTTCAGAATCGTTCTCATCAGTATTTGCTGCGTGGGGGGAAAGAGATTCTGTTCGGGTTCTTCTAAGAAAACTTCACTATGATGTATTTTAGATATATTGAGTAAGTTTCTCAAAAGCCACTGGGTCATTTTAGGATTGGGTATATATTCCCTATCCGAAATCTTAAATTTTTCATCGAATTTCCCATAACCAGGGTTTTTAATATAAGGGTCACCTATATTATTACCGTAATAATCAATTAACGCCTTTGTCAATTTGTCTATTTCAGACTTGTGCTTCACGGAGTTGTCTTCTCTCTCCCGAAATTTCTTACTGTTAATATAAAACAAATGAACATATAAAGGAATCAATGACTGAAGGCCACTTGACACATTTGCAAATGGAAGCATATTACCATCCTTCATCTTTATGTAGTCTGCATCGTTGCTTTCCTCATAGTGGTAAGCCACATTAAGGTTAAGGATTTCCTTATCATTCTCAACAGACTTCCTTGCATCAGACCAGTCTGCCATGAAATCTTGTATATTTTCAGCTACAGATTTCACCTCAAACCAGTTCGGAATAACAGCCACCATGTTTCTCTCAGCGGGAATATAACTTACTTTTGGGCGTTTGTAATCCCATCTCCTTTCCTTCCATCCATAAGAAAAGCCCTTCTTGCGGTCGAAAGAGAACTCTATGAAATCTGACTCATACCCAATGTAAGTGTTATCATGTACATAACCATTCAGCCGATGGAAATTTGCAAGTTCCTCTATGAAACTTCCATTCTTCTCAAAACGCCGCGCGTTCTGTTCTATTTCTATGCGCTTCTCCACCCATGTGCAAAAGCAGGCAACTTTCAGAACACAACTCTTGCCAATACTTTGTTCACCTATGATGACGTTAACATCCTTAAGCAAGATATCTGCCTCCATTATGGGACCGAGGTCACGTATTATTAATCTTTTCATATTGAATTTGTATTTTTAGACAAAAAGATTCTTTGTAATGTTATCTTTTCCTTTGTCCTCATTTCTTTAGTTTTGGTACGAAGTTTATTTATGGTTATGATGGAGAGCTTCACTTCTCAAATAATAACAAATGAAAATCAGAACCTGAACCGATATTTTAAAATAGAGTCAATTTTAACAATAAGTTTATATAGATATCCTTTTTTCGTGTTATATCTATTTCTTGTGCAATGTAAATATAACAAGAATAGTTTATCTATAATGTTTTTCCCTTCCGCAAAGAATAGTTCTCGCAACGTACGATAGGTTTCAATATGCTTGAAATACTTTGGAGTGTATTCCGTAAAATAGCTCTTTACTTTATCATCCCACCAGTAATACCCCTCTTTTACATAACCACTCATCTCTATTTTTTTCTCCCGATATCCCTCTACCCATTCAAAAGGAATTTCCTTGTATGGAAGTGCTGAATTATACATCCAGTGATACGTCCTATAAATATCTATTGCGCTCTTTTGAGGATAATTAATTCGTTCAAAACATTGATACCATCTATGTTTACTACACATTCGATTCCAATCCACGAACTGGAAATGGAGTAAATTTATGTTTTCCGCAATACACGTCTCACTTTCACTAATTGCCTTAAACATGTCCCGCGAATGTATTAAACCATGAGAGGTATATTTTCGGCCATCATCTACAAAAGCACCATAAGTAGTACTCCCAGGAGTTTCCCAATATGAAGATAAATCTTTATTTAGTAGTAACAAGCGGAACCTCCATACTGTTCCAGCCTTTGAATTCCTAATTTCCTCCCAATCCGATGAGTCAAAATTTGGGGTAAATATCTCATCCGCATCTATTCTGAATAAAATTCCATTAGTACCAACTAATTCCCTTGCCTTTTCTACAAGAATCCTATCCCGATAATCTTCATCCAAATCCTTTGATTTGTTCTCTATTACTACTACTTTGGGGTAGTTTCCGGCTATCTCTTTTGACCTATCGGTAGAATTCTGGTCTGCAATGATAATATAATCTGCCCATAAACTCGCAGATTTACAAAAAAGAGGCAGTATCCATGCTTCGTTTTTTACTGGAGTTAAAACTACCAATTTTCTTTCTTCCATTTTGCTTCCCTCTTTTAGGTTATTCTCTTAATCAGAAAATATAGCCTTGTATTGTTCCTCTGTTATCTCAACCTTCTTGATAAACCTTGCTGGATTACCTGCATATACAGTTAATGGAGGCACATCACATGTAACAACAGAACCAGCTCCGATAACTGCCCCACGACCAATGTGAACTCCTTTAAGAATTATTGAATTGGCACCGATCCAAGCAAAATCCTCTATAATCACCTCTTTGCAGATTGTATGCTTTTCATTGCTAAATTTTCTATAATATGGATTAAGGGGATGAAAATCATGGTCAAATATGGAAACATTGGCTCCCAAACCCACATACTCACCTATGCTTATCTTCTTCTTACAGCACAATGTAGCCCCCGACATGCCAGAATCCTTACCCAAATATATACTAGCCTCAGAACTTTGCGTAACCAATGTGCATGGATGCAGAATTCCACTAGGGTTAACTTGGGGATCAGAAACTAACGTTACCCCATTCTCCATCTTTATTTGGCTATTAGGAGTTTTATTAATTATGGGCATATTATGTAATGTTACATAACCATATTTCGTTTCAACACCATGGGCTACAAGATATTTATAATCTCTTTCCTTCCTCTTTTCAAGAAAATATGTGTGTGAAGGATAGAGATGCCATTTCTCAAAAAGAAGTTTATATTTACTGAATAATTGTTTTTTCATACGTAATTCATATTTACAAATAAAGTATTCCGAATGTTTTATTATCAACGGATATACCTTGGGGGGTGTAGTTCCCATCAAGGTTCATCAAAATAGGAGAAGTGGTTGATGCAAAAGTCTGAACCTTTGGATGAGTTAGGTCAAACTTTAAATAATATGACCCATTTGTTATTTCCATTGGAAGCTCTATCGTTTGCTTCAGAACAAAATCACTATCGTCAACAACTATGGTATTTCCAGTAGATAGTGCAGGCGTTTTCTTTGCCACTAATATTTCGTTTTCAGTAAATAAATATGTTTCTATATCCAAATTCGCTTTCCCTACAAAATGGCCGTGCACTTCTACATCTAATGTACGATTGGGGTATTCCATTCGTATTTTACATGAGGTACTATTATTTATTGTAAAATCAGTAATCATCAAATCATTATTTAATACATGAAAAAGCTCCAATAGTCTATATCCATCTTTAGTTTGATAACTCTTGTGAATATATTTGTCCACGACATCAGAAACATGGCCAATATACTGCAGCATTCCATTTTCCAATAATACCCCTTTATTGCATAATGCTCTTATGCTTGCCATATTATGACTTACAAACAACACTGTTCGTCCACCTCCCTGGCTGACTTCCTGCATCTTACCTATGGCTTTCTTCTGGAACTCAGCATCGCCGACGGCAAGGACTTCATCGACCACAAGAATCTCTGGCTCAAGGAAAGCGGCAACGGCAAAGCCGAGACGTACGGTCATACCACTGGAGAAACGCTTGACGGGGGTATCGAGATAACGCTCTACACCTGCGAAATCGACTATCTCGTCGAGTTTGCGGTCTATCTCGTGTTTGGTCATGCCCATGATGCTGCCGTTCATATAGATGTTTTCACGGGCTGTAAGCTCGGGGTGGAAACCAGTACCGACCTCCAACAGACTGGCGATGCGACCGCAGTAGCGTATGGTGCCTGTGCTGGGGGCGGTAATGTGGCTGAGGAGTTTCAGAAGGGTGCTCTTGCCTGCCCCATTCTTTCCAATAATACCCACGACATCGCCCTGCTCCACGGAGAAGTTAATGTCCTTCAGTGCCCAGACGTAATCACTATTACCCTTCGTGGCACGGTCGTTGACATCGCCTATCTTCAGATAGGGGTCTTCCTTACCCAGAATGGAGGTCTGGAACCACCGGTTGAGGTCGTGCTGCAAGGTGCCTGTGCCTACACGACCCAGGCGGTATTGTTTGCCGACGTTAACAAATTCAATAGCTTTCATGTTTTTAACGGGAACGGG
>FLNZ01003210.1_pt1 | contig 79636 bp, 86 predicted proteins | sample 1140391 | NCBI WGS metagenome assembly FLNZ01 (sample SAMEA3878171, study PRJEB12797) | bioreactor metagenome | biome: Moose rumen | place: Sweden | collected 2011-10 | reverse complement strand
GGGGGGGGGGGGGGGGGTAAACAGCAGGAAATCAGGAAGATTACTAACATTCTCATGCCTACCCCACCCCTGAAGTGGCTGCCTACCCCACCCCTGCCCCTCCCCTCAGAAGGGAGGGGAGCTTGGTCACCACCCGTCCCTCGCGGCCTGCATCGCGCCCCACCATAGATAAGAAGGATGCGCCCCACCATAGATAAGAAGGATGCGCCCCACCACAGACAAGAAGAAACGCCATCGGAGTAGGACAAAAAACTCCCCTCCCTTCTGAGGGGAGGGGTGCTCGTAGAGCGGGGTGGGGTAAGCAGCCCGGCAGGCAGATTACTAACATTCTCATGTCTACCACACCCCTGAAGTGGCTGCCTACCCCACCCCTGCCCCTCCCCTCAAAAGGGAGGGGAGCTTGGTCACCACCGTCCTTTGCGGCCTGAGATGCGCCCCACCATAGACAAGAAGGATGCGCCTCACCATAGACAAGAAGAAACGCCATCGGAGTAGGGCAAAAAAAAATTCCCCTCCCCTGTGAGGGGAGGGGTGCTCGTAGAGTGGGGTGGGGTAAACAGCAGGAAATCAGGAAGATTACTAACATTCTCATGCCTACCCCACCCCTGCCCCTCCCCTCAGAAGGGAGGGGAATCATAATGCTCTTACTGCGCGAGCACCGGCCGCACAGAGTAGCCGTCGCTTCGGCAGCAGTCGTCCCAGCCGTAACTCGTCTCATAGTTATAGAAGTACAGGGGAAGGGCGCTGTGCGTGCCGGACGAAAAAAGAAGAGCCCGCCAATTGTGGCAGGCTCTGTTCTTATATATACATATATTTTTAAGGTTTACCCGGGAAGGTTTCAAAGCTTCCGTCATCAAAGAATATGGTAATACTTGTTATTTTTCGTTGCGGTTTGTCAATATATTTTACCACTTCATGGGTGATGGTTTTAGATTGAGGGGTATTACCAAGTTCAAACTGTAAAGTAGGTGAGGAACTATGAGCCGAATTGCCCGAACCCGACATATCCTCTGTACCCTCAAAAAGATCACCCGGCACAATCCGTGTATCAGTTTTTGCTTCGTCTGATTTATCCTTTAGATACATTTCACCTTCCCCAAACATAAGCCATGCCATATTCAGCATCGGGAAACGACGATGAAGAGCCTCTGCACAATTGATAGAAGGACTTGTTCTTCCATTGAAAATACTTGACAAAGTAGCAGGACTAATTCCTATCGTTGCAGCAAAGTCTTTTTGATTAAGACCCTCTTGCTTCATGATTTGAAAGATACGATTTTTCATTTTAGGTGAGTAAGGGTGGCCCAAAAAGCCATTTTCAGATTTGTAAACCGATACAAAGTTATAAAATTAAATTCATGCGACAAAATTTCAAATTGAAAAATTTAATACAAATTCACATCTTAAATCTCAAAACCTTAACAACGAAAGACCAAACCCACAAGAAGGCAAATACAACAACCCAAATAACACGTGCCAAACTGGCCAATAAAGCAATTAAAGTATTAAATTGAGTGTTTATGACATAAAAGGCTGGTTTCTATATCGTTTAACGCTTTAATATACCTATACAATCAGGGTTTTGAATACAAGGCACGCAAATAATGCTACATTTCATCCCGCATAGTTAAATAAACATTTACAATAGTCGCATTTTCAGCGGTTTATATTTCAAGCAACTTGTGAATATATATTCATTCGGCGGTGTAAACCACACTGCTCTTGGTTTGTTGTTTTGAATATTGTTTTGGATATCGCATTATAAATCTTGGGGGGGCGGGGTTATTCGCACTATTTAGTATTTTGGGTTTGCAAATTCAGACTTAATCGCGTTTTACATTTTCGTATTTTAGAAATCAAAACCCAAAACCAAAAATAAACAATTCTTATAAAAATAAGAATCCTACGTATATTTGCAGGCAAATACACGAAAGAAAAAATTCACGCGATTCTCAGAGCATGGATTCATCGACACAGACCAGTATTCATCGGGAAAAAGATGAAAAAAATTTGCCTCTGTCGGAAGAGGCAAATAGAAAGAAATTCAGTGAAGAATAAAGAAAATAAGCTCTTTCAGAAGATCTCCTGGAGTAGATTTATTACCTCCTACCCCCTTGGATTTGGCATCTGTTTGGGTTATTTCACTTATTATATTAATAACTTTTTGGCCAGAATAGTTTTTACGTGCTGGAATGATAGCCTGGCGCGCTTGCCACGTAGGGCGACCCAGATATTGGGCTATTCCGTCATCTGTTTGTTCAGGAGAAAAGTAGGCAAGGAGAACTTCGGAAAAGAGATTAAAAAGGGAAATAAGTGTAACGGGAAGTGCAAAGGAACGCGGATTGCTGTCAAAATATTTTACTATTTGATTTGCCTTATACACATCGCGACGTGCAAGAGCGTTCTGAAGTTCAAAATTATTAAAATCCTTGTTCATGCCTGTTAATTCCTCAACAAGGGTAACCCCTACCCTATTTTCACCATTTGGTAGAGCCATGATAAGTTTGTCGAGTTCTGCAGAAAGGCGACTAAGGTCACACCCAACATGATCACAAATCATCTGGACGGCAGCGGAATCTATTGTTTTCCCCTTACGCTGTATGTAATTGGTTACAAAAGGGGGAAGTTCGCGGTCATAAGGCCGTCGCGAATCATAAACGACACCACCATTCTTCTTTATTTCCGAAGTAAAATTGCGATGGCCATCAAGTTTTCCATGCTTGTGGCAAAGGATGAGCACCGTAGTGGGATTAGGATTCTTGGCATAGGCTGTGAGAGCGTCCTTATCTCGCATAGATTGAAACTCACGCACCATGACAACACGACGGTCTGCCATCATCGGAAACTGCTGGGCGATAGACAATATATCGCTGCTTCTCGTTTCAGCACCATATAGGAGATCGTAATTGAAGTCGCGTTCCTCCTGTTTAAGTGCCTGGTCAAGAATATATTGGCTTGTCTGGTCGATATAGTAGTCCTCATCACCCATCAACAGGTAGATGGGGGCGAACTTGCCATCCTTCACATCGCGGACAATATCCAGGTATGTGATGCCTTCTGACTTTGCCATATATTCCTAAGAATCATGTTTTTGCAATCTATATGCGATACGGCACACAGATTATCAATAGTCAAACTTCAGGTGCTTGACAGTTTTCTTCTCCTGCTTAATCATCTCAAGGGACTCAATGCCAATTTCGACATGATCCGTAACGTACTTCGCAGTAACAATATTATCACTGGCAGCAGTTTTCACGCCATCTGGAGTCATTGGGTTGTCAGAAACCAAAAGGAGAGCACCGGTTGGAATATGATTGGCAAAACCACAGGTAAAGAGTGTGGCCGTCTCCATATCCACGGCCATGGCTCGTGTCTTTCGCAAGTATTCCTTAAACTGATCGTCATGTTCCCAAACACGACGATTCGTGGTATAGACGGTACCGGTCCAATAATCATGACCAAGGTCACGGATGGCAGAAGATACGGCACGCTGCATCATGAACGCGGGCAGCGCAGGGACTTCAGGCGGGAAATAGTCGTTTGAAGTACCCTCACCACGTATGCCCGCGATGGGCAGGATGAGGTCGCCCCGCTGTGTCTTCGTAGAGATTCCGCCACACTTGCCCAAGAAGAGACACGCTTTAGGCTTGATGCTCGATAAAAGATCCATGATAATAGCCGCATTGGGCGAGCCCATACCAAAGTTGATTATGGAAATGTCTTCTGCCGTAGCGGAACGCATATTTGCCTTATAATCAGGATGCTCAATATGATATCGGTCACAGAAAATATCAACATAGTTGTTGAAGTTGGTCAGGAGAATATATTCTCCAAAGTCCTCCAATGGCCGATTCGTGTATCGTGGCAGCCAATTCTGCACAATTTCTTCCTTTGTCTTCATGGTGCTTATCTTTTAAATACTATTGCAAAGATAGTATAATGTGAGCGAAATCGCAAATAAAATTTGACATTTCGCTCGTTTTGCACTATCTTTGTGCCATGCAACAGCTTAATCTCCCCCCTGCCCCGCTACGGCTGCAAGAGCACAACGGCCACACTACGGTATTCGATCCCTTGCGTCGCCGTCACATTCGGCTCACCCCCGAAGAATGGGTCAGGCAGCACTTTACGCACTACCTAATTGAGCACAAGGGCTACCCAAAAGAACAAGTACAAAACGAGGTTTCCCTCACGCTCAACGGCACCACAAAACGTTGCGACACTGTGCTCTACGACCTCAATGCCCAGCCGCGCATGATTGTGGAATACAAGGCTCCCCACATTCAACTCAGCCAACGTGTGTTTGACCAAATATCGCGCTACAACATCGTCATGCGCGTGCCTTACCTCATCGTTTCCAATGGGTTGGAGCACTATTGCTGCCATATTGACTACACCACGCAGGCATACAAATTTCTGAGCGATATTCCATCCTATGAGGAATTACTATCATGATGGCAACAAGATAGGTATAGTTTCATACGTAAGATAGGTATAGTTTCATAGATAAGATAGGTATAGTTTCATACGTAAGATAGGTATAGTTTCATAGATAAGATTAGGGATTAGAACCATGAAGCCCTAATCCCTAATCCCTAATCTTTTCTATAGTCCGGAGGAATACTACTCTTCTGCCGCTTTTTTAGCTCGGCTTGTGCGACGCTTTGGTTTCTCTTCTGCCGGCTTATTAAGTTTTACGCCAGCCAACTCTGGGTCTATCATAATGCGACCACAGTATTCACATACAATAATCTTCTTGCGCATGCGAATGTCAAGCTGACGCTGAGGCGGAATCTTGTTGAAGCAACCACCGCACGCATCGCGCTGCACATAGACGATGCCCAGACCGTTGCGCGAATTACGGCGAATACGCTTGAATGCGGCCAACAGACGTGGTTCGATACTCAGTTCCAAGTTCTTTGAGCGTTCACGCAGTTTCTCTTCCTCCGCCTTGGTTTCCGACACGATCTCCTCCAATTCCGATTTCTTGATATCTAAATCCGTGCGACGCTCCGTCACAGCCTCCTGACTTTGTGCCAGTTCATCCGTCTTCTGATGAACAGCCTCTTCAGCCTCACGAATCTTCTTTTGATTCAGTTCAATATCCAGAGTTTGGAACTCAATTTCCTTGTTCAGAGAATCGTACTCACGATTATTGCGGACATTGTCCATCTGCTCCTTGTATTTAGCGATGGCCTGTGTCGCTGTCTCAATAGCGCCACGGCGGTCAGCAACTCCGCGCTTCAGTTCAACGATTTCGTTCTGTATCTTCTCTATACGCGTTGTCAGTCCCTCAATCTCATCCTCCAAATCCTGTACCTCCAAGGGTAATTCACCACGCAGGGTCTTAATCTTGTCGATTTCTGACAGCATCGTCTGTAACTGGTAGAGGTTCTTCAGTTTTTCCTCTACGCTCATCTCTGATGGATTCTTTGCTTTCGTTGCCATTTTATTATAAATATTTAATTGGATTAGTATCAATGTTCGTTATAAAAAGAGGTAAATCAGGTGCTATGTCGCTGATACGTTCGAAGAATATTTCACGTGTGTATTGTTCACTCTGATAATGCCCCATGACCGCAATTTGTATCTTTTGCTCTTGTCCAAAGAACTGGTGGTACGACATCTCGCCTGTCAAGAATGCATCTGCCTCCAAGCGCAGGGCCTCATCCAAGAGAAACGCCCCTGCGCCACCGCAAAGTGCAACCGATTGGATGGGACGCTGCAGGAGTTCATTGTGTTGCAGACACTCAACATGAAACAAATCCTTCACTCTTTGCAGGAAAGCCAGCGAGTCTTCAGGACCAGGCAGATAACCTATCACGCCACTCCCTGCCGTGACATCCCGCTCACCTACCCTAACCTCATGGGATTGCATCATGCTCACATCCACCAGCCCTAATTTCTCCGCAATACGATAGTTGACGCCATCCTCTGCATTATCCAGGTTCGTATGAGCCGAGTATATAAATATGTCATTCTGTATAGCCAAACGCACACAACGCTCCACCTGCGTTTTTTCTGTCACCTGCCGCAAGGGACGGAACAATAAAGGATGATGGCTGACAATAAGATTGCAACCTAAATCTATAGCTTCCCGAATAACCTCTTCGGTCACGTCTAAACACAACAATGCCCCTGATGCTTCTCGCTCCGCTGTCAATCCAATCTGCAAGCCTGCATTATCATAGCGTTCCTGCAGTGGCAACGGCGCAAAACGTTCAAGGGCGCAAATAATATCCTTTATTTTCACGCTGTATGAAATATGTGGGTGCAAAGATAGTGAAAATTGACGAACCAAACAAGCACTAAGGCAAATATATTTTTATTTGGCTTTGTATGGAGATAGGTCTAAAGGAGCAAAAAGGTATTGGAATGTGGCCTTCCCTACATCTCTATACTCTCTATACGTAGTTTCAAAATTCCAACGGGCACCTTCACCTCTACGATGTCTCCTACTTTATTCTTGAGCAATGCCTGACCTATGGGCGACTTAATAGAAAGTTTGCCCTCACGCAAATCTGCCTCATGGGGACTTACGATGGTGTATGTCATCCGAACATTCGTGGTCAGATTGGTAAATTCCACCCGGCTCAACAGCCCCACACCATCAACGCCAAGTCGCGATTTGTCAACGACCCTGGCAAATTCAAGCACTCTCTGCTTAAAACGGATTCTACCTAAAAGTTTTGCCTGCTCACGCTTCGCAGCATGATATTCGAAATTCTCACTAAGATCTCCTTTGTCACGTGCTTCAGCAATGGCCTCCTTCACCTTAGGTAATTCCACATGCTCCAATTGATACAACTCAGCCACGAGTTTATCGTAGCCCTCTTGTGACATATATTCCATAATCCAGCTTTATCCGTTTTAGTCCACCTCGGGACAAGTCTCGCGCGCGTATTTAAATAAGGATATAGGCAAATGGCAGTAGCCGTCAGCATGGTTGTCAAGATAGTCTTGATGGTAGTTGCTGGCTGAATAGTAGGCACGCAAGGGTTCCAATTCAACAGCCAAAGGTTGCCCCACTCTCTCCTGAACTTCATCAAAAACCTGCTGAATTAGGGGCAACTGTGAAGAATCTGTATAATATACGCCTGTACGATAGCGCGTGCCCTCGTCTTCTCCCTGCTTATTCAACGAAGTCGGGTCAATGGCACGAAAGAACATGCGCGTAAGAAATCGAATACCCACGCGATGTTCATTATAACGAACACGAACCGTTTCTGCATACCCGGTTGTATCAGTATATACCTGTTCGTAAGTAGGACTGACAATATCCAACCTGCCATTGGCAAAACCAGTATCCGTATCTTCTACGCCCCCTATCTGCTTAAAGAAATGTTCAGTTCCCCAAAAACAGCCTCCTGCAAAATAGATTTCCTTCATACTGTAGTTACTCTCTACTCCCAGTAAAGTATCTGGCGATTGATGTCCCACTTGTGATCCTTCGGGAAATCGTCACCCTCCCATGCCTTCTTTGATGTCCACTTTTCGGGCGCATCCGTCCAGAATGAATCATTGGCAGGGAGTCCCAAAGGCATAAATGCCAAAGAGGTCATATACAGGGAACCATTGTTGGTGTACCAGTCTGCCACATTAGGATGACTGCCCACGAAACCGATTGTCAGATAACCGTCTTCCGTAAAGTTCGTCTTACCCTTTCCCTCAAACATACGCTTCATGACAGCCGTTATCCCGGCACGCACTTGTCCGTTATGGAGTTCTGACGGCAGTTGTTTCATCCACGCTAATTGCGCCAATGGCTGCAGTACAGCCAAACGATAGGGAATGCTGCGCCCCACGACAGGGAAAGTGCCCTCAGGCGATATGAAACGTTCGAGAATGACACTATACTTCTGCATACGCTTCACGACCTCCTTCAAACGATTGTTTGCGCCATTACGGTTATCCCCCTTTGAACGGACAAGGTAAGTATTATTACCTTGACGGGCAGCTACCATTTGCAGGCATTCTACGTACATTGGTTGAATAACATAGGCATTATAGTAATCAAAGGCAAATGAGGGGCCATCTGAGTAAAGACCGTCACCAATATACCATTCCTCTACCTTAGACATTGCCATCTTAATGCGGAACGCATCATAGCCACCATCAACATACATAAGGAATGCTTCTTCCATACCGACAAAGAGAAGCCAATTCGTGTAGGGCGGATCATATCGACGTAAGCCCTGCAGTTCCTTAATGTATCGTTGCTTGGTCAAATCATCAAGAGGCATCCACAACGCATCGTATCCGCGAAACAGACTTTCCACGAGATAGGCGGCATCAACAAGAGTCTGTCCGCCACTTTTCCAGCCAAGATAATCCGGGCTCTCTGGATCTACTGCATTCTTATATGCCTTCAATGCCCATTCACGCAACTGCTTACGCATCTTTCCTTCATCCGTATCATCGTCTGGCAGGGTAAGCCAAGGGGCGATGCCTGCCATCAAACGTCCAAAGCACTCCATATAAGCGACTTTTTTGTCGCGATTGTCCCATGTGGGGGACAATTCCAGCTTCATATTCTTCTGGAGCGTACCGTTAGCCATATTCTCCAGCACAGGAGCAGCCATTGTATAGGCCAACTTTGCCCAATAGGCACGGTCCTCAGCACCTGTACCAAGTGGGTTTACTTCGACTTGTTTCTTAGCCTTGCCAAAACACAAAACTGGCACCACAACGAGTGCCAGCATAAGAAATGCCTTTTTCATAAAGGTCTGAAAGTTTAAGTAGTTAACTTCTTATTTCGTCATAGTACCTTCAATGCTCAGGCGAACAATTTCAGTCTTCGCATTCGAACGGATAGTAATGGTCTTTGAGAAATGACCTGGGAATTTACCTTTACCGTTGTAGGTTACATCAATATGTCCCTTTTCACCTGGTTGAATAGGATCCTTTGTGTATGTGGGAACCGTACAACCACAGGATGCAAACGCCTGATTGATAATCAATGGTGCCGTACCAACATTCGCAAAAGTGAAGGTACAATGCTGCTCACCATCTTTCTCCGCAAAGGTACCCAAGTCGATACGCAATGTATCAAACTGTATCTCTGCACGATTCTCTGCAGTCTGAGCCATATTCATAAGTGTGGTGGCCTCCGTTGTGCGCAACTGCGATGCGACACAAAAAGTAAGCAACGACAATACTGCAATCATCAATGTCTTTTTCATTCGAATACTATGTTTTTATGTCAAACTTCTCTGCAAAGGTAACTATTATCTTTGAAACGGCAAAGAATTAAAGGTTTAATTTGTGATTGCACACATTCTATTCAAAGCGAATGCTTCGTGTCGGATTGATGCGCGAGACAAGGTAACTGGGCAGGATAAGAGCCATCGTGGACAGGACAAACGTACCTACATTGACTATCAGCACCCACATCCACGAGATCTGTATGGGCACAACTGAGACATAATACGTCGAAGCATCGATATGTACAAGGCCATAGTTTTGCTGTAGAAGACACAAACCAATTCCAAGAAGATTGCCAAAGAGCATTCCTTGCCCTACTATAAACACTGCATAGTAAATGAATAGGTGACGCAACGAGGTATTCGATGCCCCCATCGCCTTCATCACGCCTATGAATTGTGTACGTTCAAGAATGATGATGAGCAAGCCACTGATAGTTGTAAAGCCCGCAACTGCAAGCATCAGCACAAGGATTACTATAACATTAAGGTCTAACAAATCAAGCCATGAGAATATACTTGGGTAAAGATCCTTAATAGTAGGCGCAGCATAATAAGCCCCATAAGCATCCTGCCGCCTCCCTACTATGTCCACAACCTGTTGGGATGCTTGAGGAAGTTGCTCCAAATCAAATAAATTCACCTCTGCCCCACTCGACTGGTCTTCGGCAACGCCTAACAGTTGATGCACCGTCTTGAAGTCACAAAAAACTATACGCCCATCATATTCTGACATGTTTGTTGCATAAATAGCCACCACGGAAAAACGACGGGCGCGCAACGTCTGGTCGAAGAAATAGGCATAGACACGACTACCCACAGATAAATGGAGCTGGCGGGCTATCTTCTGCGAAACAACAAGTCGCCCACTACTCTTCCTTGCAGAAAAGGCTGTATCTATTTCCCCTTCCACGAGGCTTTGTCGAAGAAAGGTCAAATCATAGTCCTCATCTATTCCGCGGAAAGTAACTCCCTGAAAACTTTCATCCGTCTTCAGCATACCCATTTTCACACAAAAGCGTTGTACATTGCGCACCTCAGGAATCGCCGAAATGGCTTTATACAGACTATCGCCGACAACGATAGGCTGTGCTTCCGGATTATATGCGGATTGATAGTTAAGGACTTGAATATGGCTACCTATCCCCGTCACCTTTTGCTGAATTTCCCTCTTAAAACCCAGCACTACGGATATGGCAATAATCATGATGGCAAGCCCTAATGCCACGCCTGCCGTAGCGATAGTAATAGCCGTCCGGGAGGCACGATGTTTGCCTCCTCCCTGACGATACAATCTTCGGGCTATAAACCAAGTGTAGCTCATATTTAAAACATCCCCCTTCCAATCCTTCTTTTTTTGCGAGGGAGGCAGAAAGGGGAAGTCTTTTATTCTTAATTTGTTATTTTTTGTTGTATGTTTCCAATGCTTTTTGAAGGATGAAAAGTGCACGGCTAAGGTCGTGCTTATTCAGCACATACGCCAGTCGCACTTGATCGCGCCCTGCTCCCGGTGTGGTGTAGAAGCCGCTGGCCGGAGCCATCATCACAGTTTCGCCCTCATACTCAAAGTCACTCAGACACCATGCACAGAATTTCTCTGCATCATCCACAGGCAACTTCGCTACGGTATAAAAAGCCCCCATGGGTATCGGGCTATATACTCCGGGGATGCGGTTCAGACCATCAATCAAGCACTTACGGCGTTCCACATATTCGTCATAAACCTCACGACTGTATTCCTCGGGTTCGTCCAGAGAGGCCTCCGCTGCAATTTGACCTATGAGTGGCGGTGAAAGGCGGGCTTGACAGAACTTCATCACAGCCTTCCTGACCTCTTTGTTCTTCGTAACAAGTGCTCCTATGCGAATGCCACACTCAGAATAGCGTTTCGACACGGAGTCAATAAGGATAACATTGTTTTCAATGCCCTCCAAGTGGCAGGCGGAGATATAGGGTGAGCCCGTGTAGATGAACTCCCTATACACCTCATCACTAAACAGATAGAGGTCGTATTTCTTTACGAGGTCGCGAATCTGGTTCATCTCCCTGCGTGTGTACAAATAGCCCGTAGGATTGTTGGGATTGCAAATCAGTATGGCACGAGTGCGTTCGTTGATAAGTTCCTCAAATTTCTCTACCTTTGGCAACGAGAAACCTTCCTCTATCGTTGTGGCTATGGTACGGATGACAGCACCTGCCGAAATGGCAAACGCCATGTAGTTGGCATACGCAGGTTCCGGCACTATGATTTCATCGCCTGGATTCAAACATGCTAAGAATGAGAAGAGTACAGCCTCTGAGCCACCGCTCGTGATAATAATATCATCGGGCGTGACATCTATATTATACTTCTTATAATAGTCAACCAATTTCTTGCGATAGCTCAAATAGCCTTGCGATGGACTGTATTCCAATATTTTGCGGTCAATATTCCGAATCGCATCCAGAGCGGCTCGCGGCGTAGGCAAATCGGGCTGTCCGATATTCAGGTGATATACTCTTACGCCACGGTCTTTTGCAGCGAAAGCGAGCGGTGCCAATTTACGAATAGGCGATTCAGGCATCTCTGTGCCCCGAACAGAAATCTTTGGCATGGAGTTATAAAATTATGATTTCGGGCGCAAAGATACGAATAAGCGAGCACAAACGCAAATTTATTTGAAGTTTGTCGAGCGAGAGTATCTAAAACCATAGGTTAAAGAGACTCTCGTTGGCTTCGCCTTCCTCATTCGCGACTCGGCCAAACAAGCACGCTTGATGGCTCTCGCTGCTCCTTCGGTTCGGAAATACTCAAACAAGTTTGACCTTTGGTCTTATTTTGTCACGACTCAGCAAAGATTATGCAAGCATATCTCTGCATTCGCTGCTCCAAAGTTTGGTATTTCGCTCGCTTATTCGTATCTTTGCATTCGCTATGGAGAAACAGTTCTTGCGAACAGAGATGCTGCTCGGCGAAGAAGCCGTAGCAAAACTGCACAAAGCGAGCGTTGCCGTCTTTGGTGTGGGAGGCGTAGGAGGTTATGTAGTTGAAGTTCTTGCACGATCGGGTATTGGCCGCATAGACATCTTCGACAATGACCTCTTCGAAGCAACGAACTTAAATCGTCAACTACATGCCCTGCATTCTACCATCGGACGCCCAAAAGTGGATGTGGTAGCAGAGCGTGTTCATGACATCTTCCCTGAATGCGACGTCCGTCCCCATCGAATGTTCTATATACCGGAGACTGCCGATAGCGTTGATTTGACATCGTATGATTTTGTGATAGATTGCATTGATACCGTTCAGGCGAAGTTGGAACTGGCTCGTCGTTGCCACCACCTTGGTATTCCACTTATCGCCTCAATGGGAGCCGCCAACAAGCTCGACCCCGCTATGGCTCGCGTAGAAGATATCTCACGCACGAAGATTGACCCGTTGGCCCGCGCCGTTCGCCAAGCCCTTCGCCGCGAAGGTATTTACCATCTCACGGTAGTTTACAGCGAAGAGCAACCCATAAATTGCAAGGACAATGACGCAAGTCCCTCAATGAAGCGTCCCATTCCAGCATCCTGCGCATTTGTCCCCGCTGCTTTTGGACTTATTTTGGGCGGTGAAGTTGTAAAGCGGCTGGTTAAGAGCTAAGGGAGATTGAGAAAATGAGAAAATGAGAAAATGAGAGAACGCCGAAGGGGTCGCGAGCGAACAGCGAGAACGCCAAAGGGGTCGCGAGCGAATAGCGAGAACGAAGTGGCAACGAAGTGGCAATGAGAAAACTTTCAACTTTCAACTTTCAACTTTCAACTTTTATTCGTATCTTTGCACCCAATATGTATAATTAACTCAAGTTTCGCATGTAATGGAAGTTAAAGGAGTTAAAGAAGTTAAAGAAGTTAAAGACGATAGTTTTGCAAGGTATTTTCCTTATGAAAGTAACCACAGAGCTATGGTATCGTCCTTTAACTTCCGTGGCCAAAGGCCACATAACTTCTTTAACTTCTTTAACTCCCAAAGCAAGCGACGCTTGCGAAACTTAAACTTTTAACTTTCAACTTTCAAAAGGATATGGCAGAAATGAATAAGTATGTAGCCGTGGCATATCGGCTGTACACTAAAGACAAAGAGGACAAACGCAGGCTCGTGGAAGAAGCTACACACGAACACCCCTTCCAGTTTATCAGCGGACTGGGCATGACACTCGACGATTTTGAAGCACAGATAGCGGGGCTGGGAACGGATGACAAATTCAATTTTGAACTGACTCCGGAGCAGGCATACGGCGAATATGAGGCTGAGCGCGTCATCAATGTTCCGCGTTCGACATTCGAAATTGACGGCAGGTTAGACAAGGAATATATCTACGAAGGCGCAGTAGTACCTTTGCAGAATGCCGACGGGCAGCGTTTCAACGGACTTATAGCCAAGATTGGCGACACGGAGGTCACCGTCAACCTGAATCATCCCTTGGCAGGCAAGACTCTCATCTTCGAGGGAGAAGTAGTTGACATACGCGAAGCAACAAAGGAAGAAATCACCGCCACATTGAAAATGCTGACAGGAGAAGGCGGATGCGGTTGTGGCTGCGACGATTGCGAAGGATGCGGGCACGAGGAACACAATCATCACCACGGCGACCATTGTGGTTGCGGCCACTGTCATGCGTAATACATTTGGCCATATCTTCCGCCTGACCTCTTTCGGCGAGAGCCACGGCGCTGCCATTGGCGGTGTCATAGACGGCATGCCTGCCGGTATTGAGGTGGACATGGATTTTATCCAGCACGAACTCTGTCGCCGTCGTCCCGGGCAAAGCCGCCTGACCACTTCGCGTGGCGAATCCGACCACCTTGAGATTCTTAGTGGAGTATTCGAGGGATGTACGACAGGGCAACCCATCGGTTTCCTTGTACGCAACGAGAATCAGCAATCCGGGGACTACGAGCACCTGCGTAATGTATTCCGCCCAAGCCATGCAGACTACACCTACTGGCAGAAATATGGAATCCGCGACCATCGTGGAGGCGGTCGCTCATCAGCCCGCGAGACCATCAGCCGCGTTGTGGCCGGAGCCTTTGCGAAATTAGCCCTACGTAAAACAGGTATTTCCATCCAAGCCTTCACCCAGCAAGTGGGGGGCATAGCCCTGAAGCAATCCTACGAAGAATACGACCTTGGCATTGCTGAGACCAACGACATACGCTGTCCCGATGCTGAGATTGCCAAGGATATGGAAAAACTGATAATGCAGTGCAAGTCTGAAGGCGATACCATCGGCGGAATCATAGCCTGTGTCGTCAAGGGCTGCCCCGTTGGACTTGGCGAACCCGTCTTTGGCAAACTGCACGCCGAACTGGCACACGCCATGCTCAGCATCAATGCCGCCAAGGGATTCGAATACGGAATGGGCTTCGCCGGAGGCGAACAACGAGGCTCACAACAAAACGACATTTTCATCATGGGAGAAGATGGTGAGATTACCACTCGCACCAATCGTAGCGGAGGCATTCAGGGAGGCATCAGCAACGGACAGGACATCTACTTCCGCGTTGCCTTCAAACCCGTGGCCACCCTCCTGCGCGAGCAACAAACCGTCACCATCGAGGGCACCCCCACCACCCTTTGTGCCCGAGGTCGTCACGACCCCTGCGTCCTCCCTCGTGCCGTCCCCATAGTGGAGGCTATGGCCGCCATCACCATTCTTGACAACTACCTCCTTAACAAGACCGTCCGCATCGACTAATGCGGACGGTTCTGCATTCCTACCGAATTTTCATAAGTCCATTGTTATTACCAGAAGTTCCAGTTCGCCCCCTGGCTTCGCCCCACCGCATACGCGCGCGCATTTCATAAGAAGAAAAGTCTACGATTCTATCACTTTTTATGTTTTATCCGGCCTTATCCTTCTCACCTTGCTCATTTTCTTAATGCAGAATGCAGAAATGCAGGTGAGAAGTGAGAAATGAGAGGTGAGAAGAGAAATGTATTAGACTCCCTGAATAATCCCCAAGAGGAAAACGTATCCTCTTCTCACTTCTCACCTCTCACCTTTGCTCATTTTCTTAATGCAGAATGAGCGAGCACTATACCTTAATAATTAACGTTGAGCCAATAGACTCAATCGTTTCATGGGGTATCTCTAATGGTTGGGCATATTCAGACCAATGTGCAACCACATCTATTGTCCGTTCTATGATTTCTTGAGGTCTCTTGATATTCATGGCAGAGGCAACAGCCAGAAGGTCATTCTTTGTAATGTCAGTCCACTTATTGTTGATGGACATTTGATGATGCGAGGTCCATTCTCCGCGAGGATTGTAAGCCCAGGTCATATCGTATGCCGGGGCTAAACGCCATTGCCCATTCCTGTCCATCAAAAAGGAGATGTTCTTTGTATGGTCATCCTGATTCCGTCCGACCACATTGAAAACCATCCTCCTATACATCTCCTCTGCCTGGTCGTATGGCAGGTGCAACTGTCGCATCACCTGAAAAGCTTGCTCGTAGGAATATGCCCTCGGCATTTTGTAGTCATAATGTGCAATGCCGCATAGGGTTTGCATGTGCAGTTTCTCCTTGTTGCCAACGCGGTCAAATCGTTTTGTCATAAAATGCGAATGACCATTCTCTGATAGAATCTTGCATGGCATCATCTCTATCCCCGCGTCCTTGGCCATCAGGTAATAGGCATATTCAATCAAACCGAAATGCTGCGGATCGCCCAATTCCTGATTGGTGACACCATCAAGTTTTAGCAACCAGTGCTCATAGCCTTCTGGAGCATCAATTTGTCCTGACAGTACATCCTTGGTATTTTCATTATATGCGATAACCGCTTTTGCCCTCTGTCCGCCAGCCGAAGTGCTAACTTTGATGATGCTCAATAACGCTTCTTTGCGGTTCTTTTCCATGTTGGCATTTAACTGGGCTTTCTCATTTAAGACTTCCCTCGCCACCTCCACCAACGAGTCAATCTCTATCTTTGTCCCCTTTTCCAAAAAAGAATCTTGTGCTGGTTCAAACTCCAGTGCCCCCATGCTGCGCCGACCCTGATAGCAAAGTCTTTCCACAGGATTTGCAAAATCCCGGCCAAGTGAAGCAAGCCATCTGTCCAACAAAGCCTTGCCGTACGCATCAGGCAACGCATCAGCCAACAATCCAGGCAGACCCATAAATGTTTCCCTACCAAGCAATGCGAAAGTGTATGGCTGATGAGGCAACAGAGGCATCATGATTGGAGAAAGACCAAGACCGAGTTTCTCGAAATCAGGATCATACTCGAAAATAGCGGAATTAGTGGCTTCATTCCACAAAACAACCCCAGCCCTGTTACCCCAGATTTTTACATTCGCCAATGTTACCATGACTCGTCACTTTCTATTTCTGTATTCACATTCACTTTGGGGGAATTTACCCGTTCCCTACGTTTGTTGCCCTCCATCAGTTTGGCGTATGCCATTGGACTGACAATAGCCTCTTGGAAAAAAGAATCAAGATAATCCAGTTTCTCTAATGCCCTAAGCAATTGAATCATGGTAAGCATCGAAGTGGCCTTACCATTTTCCACGGCACTTATGGTAAAGACTGAAACTCCAGATGCCTTAGCAAGGTCCACCTGTTTCATGCCTTTTGCAATTCTCAGGTCTTTAACCTTCGAACCTATTTGCTGCATTATAGCACCGTCAGTTAGCAAATACACATCCATATAAATACAGACATTTCTAAAGTTATGGTGCAAAGTTATGCATAATTATTGGAATGTCAAAATTTATATATAAAATATTTCAACTTTCGCAAGCTCCGCTTGCCTTGTAGTTAGAGGGAGTTAGAGGGAGACAGAAGGAGATAAAAGACATTAGTTTTGCCGCAGAAACACTGCAGACAGAGTATTGTCCTCTATCTTCCGCCGCTGTAAAGCGGCTATCTACCTTTATCTTCCTATATCTTCTTAACATGCGAACTTGAGTTCTTTAGAATACAAGCACAAAGAACCACCTCATTCTTGTACGAAATGGGCCAATGGCTGTATGAAATAAGAAATAAAGTACGGCTATTCCCCTATCCGATTAAGCAGCAGGTCACCACAACCGGCCTTCACTTCTTCAAAAGGCACACAATCGGTTGTCGGGGGTAAGAGAAAGCATCCCCACCTTCTTTTCTCTATAGGCGATGGTAAGTTTTTCTATCTTTTTCATTTTCCGTACGCTTTCTTTTTGCCTGCATTCTTGCGGATTTGTGTCAGTTCCTCCATTGTGGAATACTTCGGTTGGGCAAAGACGTTGGCCACCTCAGTCATATAGCCCATAGACAGGGCCAGTGCTATCAAGTTGCTCAACGAAATCAGTCCCTTTTGCTCAAACCGTATAACATTACTCACTGCAATCCCTGCTTTCTTGGCAACCTGCCCACGGGTCATGTTTTTCTCTATTCGCCTATGGCGGAAATCATCTGCCAGTTTCCTTGCAATGGTCTCGGTGTTCTCTAATACGAAACCATCAAGAACAGATAATATATTATCACTACTCATCCTTTTTGCAATAAAAACTACCAATATATTGTTCTTTGCAAAGGTACATTTTATTTAACGAATTAGCAAGTTTTCCGTCGGTTTTATTTAATCCATTAAACAAAATGACCTTTTAAACATCAAGTAGATGACTCTATTCCATCACTTGGCAACTTCTACTCCGTCATTTGGCAACTTCTACCCTGTCATTTGGCAACTTCTACCCTGCCATTTGGCGAATTTTCATTCCGCGAGATGACCATTTTCTATTTGGTAGTTTGGCTATTGCTTTAATTGTCTCACGCCTTCGTGTGCCACCCTATATGTATAATATCACCGTTTTACATATCCTCCATTGACAAGCCTATCTGTGTAACGGAATATTTCGACAACTCCTTGTGCAGCGTTGCCGCCTTCTCAGCAAGTTCCGTGGGGCTGAATTTCCTACGCTGGCGCTTAATTTCTGCTACTACGGCCGTCTTGTCTATGTCATTAAGTGCTATCATGTCTATTTCATTCTGTCCCTTGCGATCCCAGTAGCTGCCAACCTGTGTAACCCGTTCCTCCTCCATCCACTTCTGACGGAAATACTGTTCAAGTACAAGACCCGTATATTGCTCATACCCTTTCTCAACGATTTCAAGTAGCAGGTCATTGCGTTCCATTTCCACGAGTGCCTGATTGCGCATGATGAAGCGGAACCAGAAACGCAGGAAACAGTCATCCAACTGCCAACGGGAATTCCTTCCACCCGGTTTGCAGAACATCGGCTGCTTGCGATGGATATAACTGTAGTCCTTTTCCAGGTTGTCAAGGTAAGCCCCAGTGTTCTTTCCGATGACACCGTCAATTTCGCTTTGGGTGGTCATGCCAGATGCTATCAATTGCAGAATACTCAGATAGTTGGTATAATCCTTGCCGAATTCAGACATAATAAGTTCTGTACCTTCTGAAAGATATGGAGAGCCTGCCTGAGTGACCCATTTAAGCATTTTTGACTTTGTAGTCGCCTTGGCATCCATCAGCCATGCTACGTATTTAGCAACGCCACCTGTTAATGTATAAAGACAGAGCAAATCTTCAGATGTATATTTTGGATTGTGGTCGTGAAGGATTTGTTTCAATATGCTGATGCGGAACGGCAGCATATTCAATCGGCTATCCTGACGGCCATAAAGAGGCTCGTCCTCGTTATCAAAGATCTTGTGCATCATATTATAGATACTGCCACAGGCTATCATGTTGACTTTTGTCTTTTCGTGATAGCGATCCCAGATGTCCTGTATGTGGCTGGGGATGGCAGAATTCACTTTCAGAAAGTTCTGGAACTCGTCGAACACCAGTGTAAAGTGATTCTGCTGACCATATCGCAGCAATTGTTCAAAGAATTGGGCAAATGTTTCCATACGACCGTATATCTGCAGGCCAAGTATCTGCTCTGCTGCTTCCTGGAACTTAGCAGTTAATACTCGTTCGTTATCTTTAGAGACATAGAGGTAAAGCAATGGTTGTCCACCATCATCAGCACTCTTTGTTAACAGCGTGGTCTTACCAATGCGCCTTCGTCCTATCAAAACTGTCATCCGACCTCGTCCTGACGTCTGTTCCCAATTTGTTCGGAGTATGTCCAACTCCTTTTCTCTATCATAGAACCTCATGTCTGATCCTCGTTAATTTAATACGCATTAAGTTAATACCGATTGCAAAGATAGTAATTGTTTTTCAATCAGACACCATAATCGCTTGGAAAAATTCCTTTAGTAACGATTAAAAAAATAATGTTTTCTTCATAAATTCAATACCCTATCCACTTCTCTATCCGCCGAATAAAACTTTCTCTTTTATCAGCGAAGGCAATGAAGTTATCCTTTATCTCCCGCAAGTCGTCCGTCAGAAGTTCGTTGCACTTCTGTGCTATCGGCTCTGGTATCTCATAGCAACAGGAAGCAATGGCACCTGCCATGCAGGCGATGGTGTCGGAGTCACCGCCAAGCGAGACTGCTAAGCGAATGACTTCTTCAAAGGAATTCCCCTCCAAGAATGCGATGATGGCCTCTGGCACACTGCCCTGACAAGAAACGTCGAACTCATACCCAGCACGGATATCTGCAATCTTCTGGTCGAGATTGTAGCCAAACACCCGCTCCACGTATGCCTTTATCTCTGCCTTGCTCTTTCCTTGTTTGCAAAGGAACACACACGAGGCAATGGCCTGCGCCCCCTTGATGCCCTCGGGATGGTTGTGGCTGACCGAGGCCGTGATGGCAGCAAGGGCAAGAGCCTCATCTATGGTTCTGGCATACAGTCCCACAGGGCTCACCCTCATGCCGGCACCGTTACCCCAACTATCGTAGGGTTTTGGCTCTTTGCTCGCCAGCCATAGCATAAAACTTCCCCCATATCCAGCATCAGGATGCACGTTCCCCAGTTCCTGCATACAGCGCACCAGAGCCTGGGGCGTATGTGCCTCGTCCTCTGCCAGCCATCGGGCCACGGCAAGTGTCATCACGCTGTCGTCGGTGAAGGTCGAAGCATCAGTAAACAGTTCAAAGTCCACAGACTTCGTATTTCTGAACTCATACACGGAACCAATGATGTCACCTGCCAAGGCTCCTAACATTCTCGTGTTTCTCATGTTCTTCATTTATTATATTGTTGCAACAAGCCTATTCCTCTTCTCGCTTATACGGGCATTCCGCATGGTCGGTACATACACAGTCAATTGTCGGATCGGTCTTTATCGCCTTTCTCCAGTCCCTGAGTGCAGCCTTTTCATTCCCGAGTTTCAGGTTCAGGGATGCCCTCTGCCAATATGCGGTAGCAAGGAGAATACGGTTCTTCTTCCATAAAGAAATCGCTTTGTTCACACATGTCATAGCCTCCCCAACCCTGTTACAAGTTTTATACACATGAGCCATCATGGAATATGCAAAACCATTGTCGGGATGCTCGGCCACCTCTTTCTGAAGATAGCCAAGAGCCTCATCCTTATCCCCACCCTGATCCAGAATCTCTATGGCACGCTTATAGTTTTCGTTCTCCAAACCGCTAAACAGGTCTTTTCCCTGTCCAAGTATCGTCATTGGCAGCAGCATCGCAACAGCCAATATAAAATAAAATTTCATTTTCATAGTCATACAAAAATTATCCGAACAAAGCACCGAACAACCACAAAACGAATAGGATGCCAAGAGCCGCAATCGCAATCCTCATGATACACCCGGCCGCCATACAACCGCCAGCCATGGCACCTCCAACGGCATCCTCACTCTTTCCATTCTCTGCATAGCCCAAGAAGGCTCCGATAGCAACGGCTATCAAAATAATCCAAATCCACATAGTACTTTACCTTTTAAAGATTAGACTTTCTTTTATCTGCGGCAAAGGTAATGTATTATCAGCATACGAGTCTAAAAATCAGCGGTCCATTGTACGAAATGTCTGTCTGGCTGTATGAATTGAAGGAGAGGGGACCAGGAGAACGAGGTATCGATATCGTAAGACAATTTAAGAGGCTGAAAACATTCGTACAGCCAAAGGGGCAGTTGGTACAGTGCCTACCAAAATATTTGGCCATCCGCAACCCTTTCCATACTTTTGCAGCGACAAACATTTAGCGCAGATGAAAAAACTCATATTCCTTCTGTACATTGCAGTTTTGACCAATTCTTGCACCAACACACAAAAGAGCGATTCCGGAACAGAACGGCACATGCATGTGCCAAAGCGTGCCATGTATCATTGGAAGAACACGCTCGCCATCGACCATGAGACTGAAGAGTTTCTCAACAGGCATAGTGTCGGAAGGCTTTATGTACGCTTCTTTGATGTGACACTCGAAGACCCCAGGAACGGAGGCTCCCCAGAGGCTATGCCTACGGCCACTATCAGCATCAAGTCGCTTTGGGGAGTGGAATTGCCCGAAATCGTACCTACCATCTTCATCACCCCCGAGGCCATCGGCGACATCTACAGGAAAGGACAAACAAGGGCAATTGCAAAGAAGATGCTGGAGCGCATCGACCACATGCGCTCGTTTTACGACATCCCCATGCACAAGGTGTGCGAGGTGCAACTCGACTGCGACTGGACATCCTCAACAGAAAACGCTTTCTTCGCCTTCTGCAGTGAAGTGCGTCGTCAGCTGCCCGACACCGCCTGCCTGTCAAGTACCATACGTCTCCATCAGTTGCGCCGTCCTGCCCCGCCCGTTGATTACGGGGTATTGATGCTCTACAATACCAACAACTTGCGCGACCCTTCGGTGGAGAATTCCATCCTTTCAGTCGACGATGTAAAGTCATACCTCAGCTGGCGCACCAGGTACGACCTGCCACTCGATATGGCATACCCCATCTTCGAGTGGGACCTTTGGTTCAAGGATGGACGCTTCCGCGGAATCTTGCGCGACAAGGCACAAGCCGACTCCTTGCGGCAGGCTGGCAACCATGTGCGCCACGAGTCGGCCAACTTCGAAGAGATACGGCAAGTGAAACGAATCGTGGAAAAACATATTGCCAAGCCCAAACATGGGCGTAGTACCATCCTATACCACCTTGACAAAAACGACCTAAACCGATACAGTGATGACGAGATTGAAAACATTTTTGGCCGTTAGCCTGCTGACGACAACGGCATGCGCCTGCGTCTACGCCCCCTATTCGCCTGATGACGCCCACCTCTATCGCATCATGGAGGACATCGGCATGTATGCAGAGTATCCCTATAACGACTATCGTATGTACGATGTGCAGGGCTTCGACTTCCGCAAGGAGAACCTGAAGCTATGGCGTGAGCAGACAGGTACGAAGATGAGCGACGAGCGATTGGAGGCAATAGTTTACGGCAAATACTCAGGTGGAACCCACGACATGTTTTATGACTCCGACGAGGCAAATCATTGTTTACGTACTGCCCGAAACGTACAGAAGATACGTGATGCCACAGGCGACCCGTGGTATTTTCCTTCAAGTCGCGGTGGGGGAGAGTACACACAAGCACTCGAGGAGTTGGTGGAAACTTGTAAGAATTGTGCCGAGGGGATGTTTCGCGGTCGCTATGTTCTCCAAGCGTTGCGCTGTCTGAACACACTTCGGCGTTGGGACGACTCCATCGAGTTCTGGGAACAACAGCGCGACAGCCTCTCTCACGATGTCATCTTCACGATGGCAGAGCGCGAAGCGGCTGCCGCCTATCACCAAACGGGAAACGATAGCATTGCAGCCGACATCTATGCCCGTGTCGGTGACATTGCCTCCTTGCGCATGTGCCGAAAGGAACGTGACAACGAGATGGAGTACATCTATAAACATTGTCCCGACTCGCCCTACTTTCCGGAAGAGATACAGACCTTACTGACGTATTTCGACAGAGAATATTGTCCTACGGACGAGAGAGAGTACTATTATTTCAGGACATGGGACAAAAGAGACAGTCTTCGCGCTGAGCAATTTCTAAGACTCTGTCAGCGTGTCCTGCGCGAACGGAAAGTGAAAGACCTGGCCATGTGGAACTATGCCGCTGCGGCCACGCTCGATGTCCTGGAGCGTCCGAAGGAGTCGATGGTGTACATCCGGCAGGGCGAACGGCTGTGCAAGGACGAGTTCTTAAAGAAATCGTTCCGCATATTGAGGATGCACATTGAGGCAAAGACACTCCCCATGAACCACAATTACGACCATCGGCTCTATCGCGACCTGCGCTGGCTGTGCAGCGAAATCGACAAGAACATGAGTCCTGCAAAGAAAGAGAGACTGGGCGAACTGACATGCTACAAATGGAACGCAAACACCTATTTTTGGAACGACGGCATGCGTCGCATCCTCCTTTCCGATGTCTGCCCACGCATGATAAAGGCTGGCCGAACCACGCGTGCCCTGCAGTTGGCCAACTTCGCGGACTACTATTTGTTCCGCAAACTCGGGAATAGTACAATGGAGCATTGTTTATGGTGGAATGGAGACTACTATTGGGATAATTTCTCTTATAGTTCCAATCTATTTGCGCTCGCCGATTCACTTTCAGCCAACCAACTTGCCACCTATGTGCGCTGGCAGACGGAGGGAGAAGGAGAGTTTGACCGATTCCTATCCTCGGGCAGCAAGCAAGATGTAGTTTATTGGTGTGACATTGTAGGAACGCACTATATACGCGAAAACAATTACAAAGAGGCCCAGCGATGGCTGTCCCGCCTGCCCAAAGGATACGAATGTGGAACGAACATCTATCGCGAATCGAAGAACTACCTGTTGCGTGACCCCTTCGATCTCTCCATCAACGACCCCAACACTCGTCGAAAACGCCTGAAGACCACTGACAACTACAAACTCAACTTCGCCCGAAAGATGGCCCAATACGAGCAGCAGATGAATCATGGGAAAACTGCCAACGAACGCGGCGAGGCCAAGGTCTATTATGCAGCAGCACTAAAAAACCAGTGGGACTATTGTTGGATGCTAACACGTTACGAAGATGGAGAGAATTGGTGGTGGACACCAGATTCAGGCTATGGCTTTGAAGGAGGAAAGCCATTGCACATTGGACTTCGGCCTTATTATGACAAGTTGGTAGAGCGAACAAAAAGAATGATTGAGGAGGGACTCGCTGAAATCACCGACCCCGAACTGAAGGCCCAGCTGCTCCATGCTATGCAGCGAAACAAGGAAGTGATGGACAAATGTCCCCACACGGAAACAGCTCGGCAACTACAGCTTCTTTGCGACACCTGGCGCGATTATGTCAAAGGGTGAATTTTCAACTTTCAATTTTTAATTTTCAATTTATTATCGTATCTTCGCTGCGTGAAACACCAACTCATCATAAGCAACACAAACGAACTCGTTCGGCTCCATGCCGACGAAATCGTCAGCATAGAGGCCGATGGCAACTACTCCACGCTGTATATAGCGGGTGGGGAGAAACGAGTTGTGCTTTTTCAATTGGGACAGTTAGAACACATGATGAGCGACCAGTTGGCCGAAGAGGCAGAAACATTCGTCCGCATCGGGCGCAGCCTCATCATCAACCGCAACTACATCTATTACTTAAATATCAATCGTCAGCAACTGATGCTGCGTGACCCTAACGGTCAACGCTATGAGACACCCAGGGTATCGCACGAGTCCCTAAGAAAACTCAAGGAACTCATTGATGAGGAAAACGTAAAAACGAATAACTAAAGCATGGATAAGGAATACTTTGATATTGGAGATAACGACATTCGCGTCGTCGGAGCCAACACTCCACGAAAGGACGAAACGAAAACTAAGATTCCCCGCTGGCCGTGGCTCTTGGCAGCATTACTGCTCATAGTCCTCATTCTCTGCATAACGACAATGAGGCATCCTTCCAAATCTCCCATTTTATACGCACCCGCACCCGCTATCGACACCACCGAACAGGTAACCTTCGAGTCACCCCTTGAAACGGAAGCATACACCACCACCAGCAGCGATACGATCAACGACATCGCCCTCCGACTCTACACCCCCGTTGGTGGCCACGTGGAACTGCTTGTGGGCGAACTGCCCTACGCCGACAGGAGCATCATCCTTGCTGCACAGGCTGCCGACTACCGAGCCGACAACGGAGAGATATCCGGTGCCTTCGTATATCGTGGTGAATTACTCTCGCGCGGCCATCCCAAGTATGGGTTCTGTGCCATCATTGGTGACAAACTAACCATGGGCATGAGCCCCGAGACACCACTCTTCGAACGCGCTGTCGAGCAAGAGGGTTACTTTTTCCGTCAGTTCTCTCTCGTCCATGATGGCCATTTAGGCGAAACCTTGCCAAAAGGCAAGGCTATTCGCCGTGCTCTTTGCTACTACCGACAGAGCATTGTCGTGGCAGAAAGTACAGAGCGTGAGTCGTTACACGATTTTTTCCAAGCCCTGCTCGACATGGGGGTGCAGGAAGCCATCGCTCTCGTAGGCAGTGTCCAACTCCCTCTTTATGAAGACAAACAGGGCAATCGCATCATTCAGGAAGAGGCTCACAACGAGAAATTTCAAGAAACCTACATTATCTGGCGGAGGTAATATTCTGCAACGCAATTTCACGCTCGCAAATGTACTCCACAATCTGGCGGAACACGGGCCCAGCCATACCTCCGCCACTGGCAGGGAGACCGATTTTATTCATCGAGACAATGATGCTGTAACAAGGTTGCTCAGCAGGAAAATATCCACAAAACGACAAACAATACCCGTTGTCATTGTAGTCAACACCATCTTCGCTCTTACCCTGCGAAACCTGAGACGTACCCGTCAGGCCTGCAACCTTTACAATTTCGGTTTCAGCCTTATGGCCCAATCCTTCCGATACAGAGTGATACATGGCCTCCTGTATTTGCTGGATGCTCTCTTCATGTGCAATTTGAGGATTAATGACCAATGCATCTCTACGGTGCAGCATTGGCTCCATCATTCGCCCATTGTTGGCTATGGCATTGTAGAAAGTCAGAACCTGCAGAGGGGCGACACGTCGTTCATAGCCAAAACTGTGCCATGCCAGTTTTGACTTTGTCCAGCAACTATCTCTAGGCGCAGTAAAGGCCATCGGCTTCAGACATGGTAAATCATAAAGAGAGTCGGACTCTCCGAAACTCATCTGTGCAAGTCGATCGAAGTAACGCTGTGGATTATTGCCATACACTTCATCCACCAATCGACATACACCTACATTCGAACCAAACATCAACACCTCTTCCATGGTCAGTTTACCATATCCTCCACGATGCCAGTTGTGATCTTTAACGACACTACCATCATAATAGAAGATCCCATTCCCCGTTTCGACCTCTGTACCAAGGTTTATACCCTCTCCATCTTCCAAGACGGCAAGCATTGACACACCGCGCATCAGGCTTCCAGGTTCCTGCTGATGCCCGAAGTTCTGACAAGGCTCGAACTCTCCGTCAAAGCGTTTCTGCAGACCCACCATTGCCCGAATCTCACCCGTTTCCACCTCCATCACAATGGCTTGTCCAGATTGGGCAACTATCTCCGTCATCTTCTCCCGCAAAAGAGAGTCCACAGTCGATTGTAGTGCCGAATCTATCGTGCTCTCTCCCAAGGGGCGTAGGTTTACGATTTGCGATTCGCGAATCGCAAATCGACCAATCAGGATGCCGACAATCAGTGCCACAACGACAAAAGCCAAAAACCACGGCCAAAGGTGCCGCCATCCGTTCTTGGAATCATGCCCCAAGACCTGTATTTCGTTTTCTTTCATACTCATGACTCCCTCCCTTCTGCCTCCAGTAAGGCCTTAAGTTGGCGCAGTGCCTCCTTCGAGGCCTGCAAGGTGAACGCCAGGTTCTCCGTCAAGTCCGACATCACCAGGTACTGCCTCTGGACGTTCACGCGATAGATGTACCGTCGGTTAACGATGAGCGACTTCCCGATGCGAATGAACGTCTGCGCCTCGCGCCCCAACTGTCGTTCCAGTTCCTCCATGCATCGCGCCAGGTTCATGGTGAACACCTGTTCTGTCTTATCGTTCAGCACGAATGTCGAGTAGTTGCCGTCCGACTGTACATAGATGATTCGTTCGGCCCTCATCCTCACCAGTTCGTTCGTGTTCGATATGATTATCGTTTCTCTCATGTCTGATATTTGTTTCCGCAAAAATACAAATTCTTTAGAATACAAGCACAAAGAACCACCTCATTCTTGTACGAAATGGGCGTTTGGTTGTATGAAATAAGAAATAAAGTACGGCTATTCCTTTATCCGATTAAGTAGCAGGTCACCACAACCGGCCTTCACTTCTTCATAAAGTTCCAGACAACGCCGTTCCTTCATATTTATTTTCGTTCCCACGGCAATCATGTCACGAAGCGTCGGATGCCCCGTCCCGTTCACAGATGTGGCTTGTTCTCCATTGTACCCTTCACTGCATAGCGTGAGGTCGTATGCCGGTGCCAAGTGCCACCCGAAATGTCCTTTATTGTCATCCTCCACATAAAAACTGAAATTCTTGCAATGGTCATCCTTGTTATCCGTCAGATAGTTGAACACCATTCGACGATACATATCCTCTACTGCAACCACATCCTGCGTGAGATAGCCCGTCAGTGCCAACAGATTGCCATAGTCGAGTACGGGTGTAGAAAGTGAGACGCAAAGCAACCCGCCAGCCGTTGCCGTATGCAGTCGCTCCCCAACAGAAGAAATATCGAAACGCCGGGTCGTAAAATATCTGTCGTTTATCAGTTTAAAATCAGGCACATTGATTCCGCAACGTCTTGCCACCTCATTATAGTGATACTCTTGTTTCCCAATGTCCTGCGGGTCATAGACATGACGGAACTTCACAAGCCAGTGCCCTTCGGCATCTGAGAATATGGCCTTTGGACGTGCCCCACCACTATTCCCGCTATTATAAAGCAGTAATCCCGCGTCCGCGTCCTGCTGCTCTCTCAGAACCTCCAGAGCTTTCTCCTGCAACATGTCAAAATCGCGAATATCTTCTCCCTTCGTAAGGGATGTCTCTGGCTGATACGTCAGTGCTCCCATGCCTTCACTGCCCACCAGGCTCAACCGGTCAAGTGCCGACAGGTTTCTGTCATTGACTCCTTCCCGTAACAATGCCTTGTGAAGCAGGTAGCGTCCGTAACCATCAGGCAAACTATCCTCGAAAATGCCGAACGCACCACGAAACGGCTCTGGTTTGGCTACGAAAACTCCTGCCTGCAGCGGAAGTTCCAGTGGCGAAATGCTAAAGCCCTCGTTCAGCCAACCTCTGTCATACTCAAAGGCACACAACCGGTTGTCGGGGGTAAGAGAAAGCGTCCCCACCTTCTTTTCTCTATAGGCGATGGTAAGTTTTTCTATCTTTTTCATTTTCCGTACGCTTTCTTTTTGCCTACATTCTTGCGGATTTGTGTCAGTTCCTCCATTGTGGAATACTTCGGTTGGGCAAAGACGTTGGCCACCTCAGTCATATAGCCCATAGACAGGGCCAGTGCTATCAAGTTGCCCAACGAAATCAGTCCCTTTTGCTCAAACCGTATAACATTACTCACTGCAATCCCTGCTTTCCTGGCAACCTGCTCACGGGTCATGTTTTTCTCTATTCGCCTATGGCGGAAATCATCTGCCAGTTTCTTTGCAATGGTCTCTGTGTTCTCTAATGCAAAACCATCAAGAACAGATAATATATTATCACTACTCATTCTTTTTGCAATAAAACTACCAATATATTGTTCTTTGCAAAGGTACATTTTATTTAACGAATTAGCAAGTTTTCCGTCGGTTTTATTTAATCCATTAAACAAAATGACCTTTTAAACATCAAGTAGATGACTCTATTCCATCACTTGGCGAATTTTCATTCCGCAAGATGGCCATTTTCTATTTGGTCATTTGGAGCAATTTCGTTGGGTTATTGGGCTATCGCTTTTATTATCTCACGACCGATTTTCCGTTCTATGCCAGCCTTGGACATGGGGATGCCCGTTGCACGTGCTATCCGTTGCTTCAGTTTCGTGATGCCCAGTGCCCGCTTCCATGAGAAGGAAAGACCAGGGATGGGAGTTGCTTCAAAACAGACTATTCCTCCAGTCGTGTACAACTACCTCCCCTAATTATATACTGCAAATTATATTCGTTATGCACTAAATCCGTACTATGACCTATGTATCTAATATAATTATATTTATCTGGAATCTTAGAAAATCTGGAATACTTTTGTTTTATTATATTTGCTAAAATTTTTGAATCTGTTTCCATCTTCTCAAATACAATTTTCCAAAATATATTGTTATAGAACCAAAGGGATACACTCTTGAATCTTGCCCCTTCACATTCTATATTCCCATCAATAATAAGGACATCCGAAGCACCTCCAGAGCTTTCACGATACCGTATCCCCAACCTATTTAAATTCTTTAGAGCATCGACTTCCGTTGTAACCCCAATTGTACATCCAAGGAAATCACTTGGAATACGATCTGAAGGTAAAATAACAGAACGATTATTTGCAGATGTATAAGGGGAGTTAAATACCATGGGTAAACTATTACTATATTGTGCGAATATAGATAAAGTCATCAATCTAATAACGTAAAACGCGAACAATCTTTTCATTTTTCAATATTCTTAAATTATATTTGCTATACATTTTGCAGTTCTCAGTTCTTCTGGACTTAATTAGCGGTATTAATTGAGATTATTATTGACTCATTCTACCACTACCATCACATTCTGGGCAGGTAAAATTTACAATACCACTTCCATCACATTTTGTACATGTTTTTTACCATCGACGACTTCATTTGAATATTTAGTTCCGCCCGTGCCATAACAAGTTGGACAAGAAACGAAACCATTTCCCATGCATCTATCGCAAAAAATGCGTTCATCTCCACTGCATTTAGCACACGCTTGAGCCCCCGTCCATTACACATAGGACAATCTGTGGTAATATATTCATCTATGACAAAAGTCGTCTTGCGTCCACTCCCTGAACAATAAGAACATCGAACCGTTCCATTTGAACAATTGTAACAAGGTCTATAGCCATTACCGTTACAATTGCTACACATTTTTCTACTTTGTCCATGACATGTTGGACATGAATAGCCCTCCTCTGTATGCTTTATTAGTGAAAGACCTATGCCATCGCATTTAGGACAGGCTTCGCTGATATAACCATTACCATTGCAATTATCACATTCCTCCAATGCCTCTTGCTCTGTTTCATTACTATACCCTGAATAGGAACCTGAATTAGAACAAGAGAACAAAGCTAGCAAACCAAAGAGCAAGAAGAAAAAACGAGACTTTATCATAACTACTATTATTCTATTTGTATGTCCAAACCAAAAGGGAAACATTTTCTTATTTGTTTATCGAAGAGGACCTTTATATTTTCGGCTTTTTCAGGCATCCCCATCATCTCATTGGTCTGCATGAGTTCTTGATAATCTTTTATATATGATTCCACCCTATCAATAAATTTATGATATTCTTCTTTTGTTAGATTCTTATGAGGAACATCTATTCCAGATATTATATGATTGTATTTCACAGAAAGGTTCTCATTCGTGAAATCAAGGACGGCTTGTAATGCCTCTCTAATAACTACAACAGGCTGCAAATTATACCAAATCCACTTTTTAAGCACAGGCTCTGGAGATTTATATTCGCAACCTAAAGCATCAACAAGAACAAACCTTACATTTTGTCCAGACCAACAACCAGGAAACAAGAGAGTGGTAAGTTCCCATCCATTGATTATCGCCCTCTTTCCAGTTTCGACCATTACATCTGCTCGATAAGAAGTATTTCCATTATAACTCTCTGTTAAGCTATCCTTAAGTAAAAAGTCATATTTGGAAATATCATCGAAAAGGTTCGCTTCCTCAACTGCAAAGAAGTTTTTTTGCAATTTTATTCCAAATACTTTTGGTCTGTAATCAATTTCCATATATACTCCTTTCAATCATGTTACAATCATATAAGAGTCATCGCATCTTGTGTTCAAAATTCAGATGGGCTTGACGTGACAAAGTTAGAAAAAAGAATTAAGATTGAAAAGCGAAAGAAGAAAAATTATTTGACGAATGTACGAAATGCCCGCCTTGTTGTAGAAAATGAAAAACAGGAGGGGAGCCTCAAATCTCTGTCACAAGGCGGGCATTGAGGGCGGTGGCCTTTTCTCATTTTCTCATTCTCTCATTTTCTCATTCTCAAATTTATTCGTACCTTTGCAAAAACAAAAGCGAAACGTATGGCATTAGGAAAATGGATTGGAGGCTTCCTGGGACTGCTGAGCGGTGGGCCACTGGGTATGCTGGCTGGCATCGTGCTGGGGGCGATATTTGACTCTGCCTTCAGCGATGAATACAGTCTGACGGACGCGGACATGGGCAACTACAGTTCTGCGCAACGCCAAGCACGTCAGCAACAGGGCGAAAGGAACGGGTTCCTGTTCTCGCTGATGGTGTTGTCGGCTCACATCATACACGCCGACGGGCGCATCATGCACTCGGAGATGGAATATGTGCGCCGCTTCCTGCGGCAGAACTTTTCTGCACAGGCCGAAACGGAGGGTGAGGAGATTCTGCTGAAACTCTTTGAGCAGAAGAAACGGATGGGCGCAAGCCGCTGGAACGAGGAAATCACGGCGGTGTGCCGACAGCTGGCCTTTGCCATGCCGCAGGAGCAGCGGTTGCAACTCATTGCCTTCCTGTGCGAAATAGCCAAGGCCGACGGCACCGTGCAAGCGGAAGAACGCGAGGCTCTGCGCCAGATTTGCCTGAACATGAGCCTGAACGGAGAGACGGCCGAACAGATGATGGGGCTGGGCGGAGAGACTCTGGAGGATGCCTACAAGGTGCTGGGGGTGAAGCCCGATGCCACGGACGACGAAGTGCGCCAGGCTTATAAGAAGATGGCTCGCGAGAACCACCCCGACCGCGTGGCTTCGCTGGGCGAGGACATACGCCGCGCCGCCGAGAAGAAGTTCCAGGAGATAGCCGATGCCAAAGACCGCATCTACAAGGCTCGCGGTATGAAATCCTGACTCAACTTGAAAATTGATAATTGATAATAGCACCATCATGAAACGAATTGCACTTTTAGTTTTTAGTTTTTCTTTTTTAATTTATTCGCAGTCAATGGCACAGTACCTCAACAAAGCCGTGGAGATTTGGCCAAAGGAGATTCCTGGAGGCTCAGAGAAGAAGGATGTAAACTGGCAAAACCGTGAGGGCGGCGACGGACGTTGTTTCTATGAAGTGAGCAATCCTACCCTGGAGGCTTTCGTTCCTGACTCGGCAAAGAGCAATGGCAAGGCTATCATCGTCTGCCCTGGCGGCGGTTACCAAATGTTGGCCTATGAGAAGGAAGGGCAGGAAGTGGCTCAGTGGTTGTCCTCGCTCGGGTATAATGCCTACGTCTTGGCCTATCGTGTACCCAAGAACAGATTGGGAGCCTTGCAGGACATACAACGCTCAATCCGCCTTGTACGAAGTAAGGGAGCCTTGCAGGTAGGAGTCATCGGCTTCTCGGCTGGCGCCAGCCTTTCGTGTCGAGCCTGTACGCGCTGGAGTGAGCCATCCTATAAGGCTAGCCCCAAAGATAAAGTCGATACGCTTTCCTGTCGTCCAGATTTCGGAATACTTATTTATCCCGCATACCTTGACGAAGGTGAGAACCACACACTTACGCCGGAACTGACTGTCACCAAGGATACGCCTCCCTTGTTTGTCTTCGGGACGGAGGACGATGTGCGTTACAGCGGGCCCAGTACGCCTGTCATTTTAGAGGCAATGCAAAAGGCAGGTGCCCCCATCGAGGTTCACTACCTGACGAAAGGAGGTCACGGCTACGGTATGCGCCGGGGCGCAGGTCTCATCTGGCCTACCTTGGCTAAAGAATGGCTGAACGCACTAAAATAAACCTGCGGTTTTAGATACTCTCGCTCGGAAATACCCAAACAAGTTTGGTATTTCGCTCGCTTATTCGTATCTTTAACCTGCGGTTTTAGATACTCTCGCTCGGAAATACCCAAACAAGTTTGGTATTTCGCTCGCTTATTCGTATCTTTGTGCCCACAATATATAAATAAGGAATGAAAGACGCGCTACACACCTTGCGACTGATTGGTATCGCCATGTTCATCTGCCGCAGGTGGCTTGATGTCCTGAATGCACCAGCCTTTGTCCTTATCGGGCTGACAAGCCTTGCGCTGCTGTACTACTGGCGGACAAATGCGAAGGAAGACAACTTCCTATCCGTGCTTCTCTTCATAATTTGTGTGATTGAACTTTTAGACACTTAACCCGTAACTGAATAATGAACATACTGGAACTGAGCGAACAAGAGATAGTTCGCAGAAACAACCTTCAGCAATTACGTGATTTAGGCATTGACCCCTATCCCGCAGCCGAGTACCCCGTGACCGCATGGAGTACGGACATTGTCAAGGACTTTGTGGACCTTCCCGTCATCGGGAAGGACGAGGAGGGCAACGACGTGCGCGAGGCCGCATCAGCGGAGAACAGCCCCGTAGTGAGCATCGCCGGGCGCATCATGAGCAAACGCATCATGGGCAAGGCCGCCTTTGCGGAGTTGCAGGACTCGAAGGGTCGCATTCAACTATACGTGACGAGAGACGATCTTAGAGACCCCTCTCAGCCTCCCCTTAAAGGGGAGGAACACACCTCGGCACAAGAAGGGAATACCCTCCCTTCAAGGGAGGGCCAGGGTGGGTCTTTCTATAACGTCGTCTTCAAGAAACTGCTCGACCTGGGCGACTTCATTGGCGTGAAAGGCTACGTATTCCGCACCAAGACGGGAGAGATAAGCGTCCATGTACAAGAAATGACCGTCCTGAGCAAGAGTCTGAAGCCCCTGCCCATCGTGAAGACGGATGCCGAGGGCAACGTGTTCGACTCGTTCGACGACCCCGAACTGCGCTATCGTCAGCGTTACGTGGACCTGATTGTCAATCAGGGCGTAAAGGAAACCTTCCTGAAGCGCGCAACCATCATCCGCACCATGCGTCGCATTTTGGACGATGCCGGCTATACAGAGGTGGACACGCCCATCCTACAGAACATTCCTGGCGGGGCTTCGGCACGCCCCTTCATGACCCATTTCAATGCCTTGAATCAGGATATGTACATGCGCATCGCCACGGAACTCTACCTGAAGCGACTTATCGTGGGCGGCTTCGAGGGCGTGTACGAGATGGGCAAGAACTTCCGCAACGAAGGCATGGACAAGACCCACAACCCCGAATTCACCTGCATGGAACTGTACATCAGCTACAAGGACCTCAACTGGGGCATGGGCTTCACGGAGAGAATGTTGGAACAGATATGCACAGCCGTGAACGGACGGCCCGAGGTGGAGATTGACGGCAAGGTCATCTCCTTCAAGGCACCATTCCGCCGTCTGCCCATCCTCGATGCCATCAAGGAGCAAACTGGCTACGACCTCTACCCCATGAACGAGGAGGAGATTCGTGAGGTGGCCAAGAAGTTGGGCATCGAGGTGGACGAGACAATGGGCAAGGGCAAACTCATCGACGAAATCTTCGGCGAAACCTGCGAGGGCACATTCATCCAACCCACCTTCATCACCGACTATCCCGTTGAGATGTCGCCCCTGACGAAGATGCACCGCTCAAAGCCCGGACTGACCGAACGCTTCGAGTTGATGGTCAACGGCAAGGAACTGGCCAACGCCTACTCCGAGCTGAACGACCCCATCGACCAAGAGGAGCGTTTCAAGGAACAAATGCGGCTGTCGGAAAAGGGCGACGACGAAGCCATGATTATCGACCAGGACTTCCTGCGCGCCCTGCAATACGGTATGCCCCCCACCTTCGGCATCGGCATCGGCATCGACCGCCTGGTCATGCTCCTCACGGGCAAATTCCAGATTGGCGAGGTCATGCTCTTCCCGCAAATGAAGCCCGAAGTGAAGGCTCCGCGCGACAAGGACGAACTGTTCCTTGAAAAGGGCATCCCTGTCCCTGTCATCCCCATCCTGCGCAAGGCCGGCTACAACCTCGTGCAGACGCTCCAGGGGGAGAACCCTGCCAAGATACAGCAACAGATCATAGAAATCATTAAGAAATACAAGTTGGAGGTGGAACGCCCCAGCCAAGACGAGATAAAGAAGTGGACAGAATAGGTAAGATAGCCATCATGGGCGGCGGCTCGTGGGCCACCGCCATCGCCAAAATCATGCTCGAAAGTACCGACGAGATTTGGTGGTACATGCGACGCGACGACCGCATCGAGGAATTCCGTCGCCTCTCCCACAATCCCGCCTACCTCACCAGCGTACACTTCGACGTACAGCGCATTCATTTCTCAAGCGACATCAACGAGGTGGTCAGTGCCTGTCAGACACTCATCTTCGTCACCCCCTCGCCCTACATGAAAAGCCACCTGAAGAAACTTAAGGTGCGCCTGCGCGACAAGTTCATCATCACCGCCATCAAGGGCATCGTGCCCGACGAGAACCTCGTCGTCTCCGAATACTTCCACCAGGTCTATGGCGTGCCCGACGAGAACCTCGCCGTACTGGGCGGTCCCAGCCATGCCGAGGAAGTGGCACTAAGGCGCCTGACCTACCTCACCGTAGGTTGCGCCGACCTCGACAAAGCCGAGGAGTTTGCCGACCTCATCGCCAGCGACTACATCAAGACCAAGACCTCCGACGACGTGCTCGGCATAGAGTACGCCTCCGTCCTGAAGAACGTCTATGCCATCGCCGCCGGCATTTGCAACGGACTCAAGTACGGCGACAACTTCCAGGCCGTCCTGATGACCAACGCCGCGCAGGAGATGGACCGCTTCCTGCGAGCCGTCCACCCCATCGACCGCAACATCATCGACTCCGTCTATATGGGCGACCTGCTCGTCACCGGCTACAGCAACTTCTCGCGCAACCGCGTCTTCGGCACCATGATAGGCAAGGGCTATTCAGTAAAGAGCGCGCAAGTGGAAATGGAGATGATAGCCGAGGGCTACTTCGGCACCAAGTGCATGAAGGACATCAACCGCCACATGCACGTCAACATGCCCATCCTCGATGCCATGTACAACATCCTCTACGAGCGCATTGCGCCCAGCATCGAAATCAAGCTTCTAACCGATTCATTACGATAAACCATGAACAAGCAAATCTCTCTCTTCCTTTTATTATTTGCTTTAGCAATCCTCTCCTCTTGCGGCAGTAAAGACACCAAGAAAGATGCATGGGTAATGCCTGAGCACGAAGTGGTGACGCGTCAGATGCCTGAGTTGTCGCTCACAGACAGCATCACCGTCGGCACTCGCCAGTACACCTACAGCATCTTGCGCACCCCCTCCGATTCGCTCCAGAAGGTCAGGGACGACATGGGCGACCTATACCTCGACAACACCATTCGTCTGACGCTCCACCGCAACGGAGCCCTGTATTTCGACAAGACCTTTACAAAGGAAACATTCTCCCATAACATCGACGAGGAATTTTACGCCAATGCCATACTCGACGGCATACGTTTCTTGCGAGCAGAACCCGGACAGGGGCTCATCTTCTCCTTTGCAGTCAGCTATCCCGACAGCGACATGTCCGTGCCCTTCCTCATGACCATTGCCGACAGCGGCTCCTTCACTTTCGTCAAGGACGAGAACCTCGACCGCGAAGAGGCCGATTCCGTTTTCCTCGACAATAGCGACGGAGTATAATCCCTTCCATGGTTTAGTCAAGGTCATGGGCAATCAAAGCCAACACCCTCTCTCACAGAACACTCAGAGTACTACTCAGAGTTCTCAGAGTTCTCAGAGTTCTCAGAGTTCTCAGAACACTCCGAGTACTCCGAGTACTCCAAAAACTTTCCTCCCTCAGCACGGTCACTACCGCAACCTACGCGTTTATAAGGTCACCGAGATTATCTATGACATCACCTACCACTTCACCCAACGATATCTCTCCAAGGGCGACCGCACTGTGGACCAAATGGTGCAAGCCGCACGAAGCGGCAAGCAAAACATTGCCGAGGGAAATCAGGCAGCAGCGACATCCAGCGAGACTGAGATAAAGCTCACCAACGTGGCGAAGGCAAGCCTCGAGGAACTCCTCGCCGACTATGAAGATTACCTTCGCGTGCGCTCCTTGTCCCAGTGGAATCCGCAGCACCCACGTTTCGAGCAGATGCGCCAGTATGCCCGCAGTGAACAAATAAAGAAAGACTATGTCGAAACCATCCGCAGGATGAACGACGAAGAGATGGCAAACCTCGCCCTCACACTCATCCATCAGGCCATCTATATGCTCCACCGTCTCCTGCAAACCATGCAAGAACGCTTCGTTACCGAAGGTGGCATCAAGGAGCGCATGTTCCAAGTAAGAACAAATTATCGCAATAATCCAAACAAATGAAGTAATCACTCCAATCACTCTGATTTCTCAGAATACTCCGACTATTCCGACTATTCCGATTACTCCGAGTTCTCAGATTACTCCGATTACTCCGACTGCGGCACTCCGCACGCATCTTAGCGGCTCGCCGTTGTGGTGCGCGCGTCCAGCCCCTGTGTCGGGTACGGCCTGCCCCTGTGTCGAGTGCGGCCTGCCCCTGTGTCGAGTGCGGCCTGCCCCTGTGTCGGGTGCGGCCTGCGGCTGTGACGAGTGCGGCCTGCGGCTCAGTCACTTGAACGGTGCAAGTGATTTTAATCCTGCTTTGCAGGCTTGAAGACAGGATGCATCTCGAATAACTAATAATAAATGTTAAATAATGCAGTTGGCATGAAAAAAGTTACATATTTGTTTGCCATTACTAAAGGTTTAGTTTTAACTTTGCACCGGATAACTAAAGATATTAGTAATATGAAAGGCAAGAACGACTATACACTGACAAAAAGCGAGATGTCAGTAATGAACGCGCTCTGGAGTGCAGGGAAGGCACTGGATGTGCACGAAGTGGTGGCAAGGTACGACGAACCCCGACCTGCCTACACCACAGTGTCAACCTTCCTAAAGATACTTACAACTAAAGGTTTCGTAGATTACAAGAAAGGGAATGGCAAGCAGTACCTCTACTTTCCCATCATCTCCAAAGCCGAATACACCAGCCGCGTGATGCGCGACGTAAAGGATAGTTTCTTCGGGGGCAGTGCCTCATCGTTCGTCCGTTACTTTGTCGAAAACGAAAAGTTGACAGAACAAGACATCCAGGAATTGAGATCTCTAATCCAAAAATAAGACTATGGAGGCACTGACCATATATGCCATCAAGAGCAGCATCACGCTTGCCTTGCTTTATCTGCCATATTCCTTGTTGCTGAGGGGCGATACGTTCTTCCGGCTGAACCGTATCATGTTGCTTGCCATTGTGGTGGTTTCGCTTGTGGTGCCATGCATCGACATCCCAAGCCCACTGCCCGCCTCGCATGTGGGAGAGGTGATAACGGATGTGGTGATGCTCCCTACGATTGTGGTGGGAGCGAAGGCTGAAACGGCGGCCTCGCCTCAGGTGAACTGGGTGGTGACTATATATATAATAGGTATGGTCGTGTGCCTTGCGTGGAAGTTTGCGGAGCTGGTGCGACTGGTGCGCTTCATCCCACGCGGTTGTTTGTGGAAGGACATTGTGGAGGGAGCCACCGTATATTGCCATATTGGAGATGTAGCACCCTTCTCATGGATGAGAAGCATAGTCATCGGAGAGACTCCGCAACCGTCTTCCACTGGTGGGGAGGCTGTCCTTGCCCACGAACTGGCTCATGTGCGCCTGCGGCACTCGTGGGACACGCTCCTCTTGTCGCTCGTGGAAATGGTTCAATGGTTCAATCCCTGCATTTGGATGCTTGACGCCTCGTTGCGTGAAGTACACGAATATGAAGCCGACGACGCCGTACTGCGCAGAGGTATCTCGGCACGTGATTATCAACTTTTATTAATCGAGAAGGCTGTGGCTGGCAGTCGCTATCAAATGGCTAATGCCTTCAACCACAGTCTGCTCAAAAACCGTATCACTATGATGACAAAGAAGAAATCCCCACGTTGGGCACGCCTGAAAGTCCTCTACGCAGTGCCCCTTACCCTCGTTGCCCTCGTTGCGATGGCCACACCGAAGATTAAGGAGAACATCGACCCGCTCACCTTCATCAACAACAAACGTGTGACGAAAGATGAAGTGAAGCAACTCGACCCGAAGGCGATATCTCATATCGAGGTCTTGCAAACTGAGTCGGCACAGAAAGTCTTTGGTGAGGAAGCCAAGGAGGGTGCCGTAATGATTACGACAGAAGAACCCAAGGCTCTCAAGGTCGCACCAGGTACGTTGCGCCTTGTGGTCGATGGGCAAGAAATGACGCCTGCCGAAGCCATAAAATCGGTGCAGGGCAAAGAGATTAAGAACACCGTGACCCAACAGCCTGACGGAACGACCGAACTGGCTGTGACCACCAATGAACCAGACGACAAGGTCTATGACAAGCCCGAAGTGCTGGCAGAATTCCCTGGTGGCATGAATGAAATGTTTGGGTGGATGAACCAGAACATTCGCTATCCCAAGGAGGCACAGGAGTATGGTGTGCAAGGACGCGTCTTAGTGGAATTCGTCATAGAAAAGGACGGAAGTATCACCAATGTCAAGGGTAAGAGAGGCTTGGGTAAGGACGGTGAAGTTGTGGTTACCGCCTACAAAGCCAAGAACGACACACCCGAAGAGGTGAAGAAAGAGAACGAAGACAAGGGACGCATAGCCATACAGAACGAGGCCATTCGCATGGTGAAGGCTATGCCGAAGTGGACACCTGCCAGCGACAAGGGCAAGCCTGTGCGCACCAAGTTCGTCCTGCCCGTCATGTTCCGACTCAGTTAAAAATTTTATCATAACAGATTAGTTAGTAATAAGGGCCCACCCTGACAGGCTACTCGTGAGAGCCGCCTGCCAGGGCTTTTTGTTCCTTATACGTTTGGTATTTCGCGCACTTATTCGTACCTTTGCACGCGAATTAGAATAATCTTAAAATATAAGTATATAGAACTATGAAACTTGACATTACACAGGCACTCATCGGTGCCGACAAGGTAAACGCCCTGCGTGGCAAGGTTGAAGAAGCACAGCAGGCCTTGGAGCAGGGAACCTGCCCGGGTAACGACTTTCTGGGATGGTTGCATCTCCCTACGAGCATCACGCCTGAGTTCATCGCTGAGATTCAGCAGACCGCCGACCTGCTCCGCAAGGAATGTGACACCGTAGTGGTGGCCGGCATCGGCGGCTCTTATCTGGGCGCCCGTGCCGTCATCGAGGCTTTGGCAAACAGCTTCCAGTGGTTGACCAACAAGGGCGAGAATCCTGACGTGCTGTTCGCCGGTAACAACATCGGTGAGGACTATCTCTACGAACTGACCACCTACCTGAAGGACAAGAAATTCGGCGTTATCAATATCTCGAAGTCGGGCACGACGACCGAGACGGCTTTGGCCTTCCGCCTGCTGAAGAAACAATGTGAGGAGCAGCGCGGCAAGGACGTGGCTCGGAAGGTTATCGTGGCCATTACCGATGCCAAGCGTGGGGCTGCCCGCACCTGTGCCGACAAGGAGGGCTACAAGTCGTTTGTCATTCCCGACAACGTGGGTGGCCGCTTCTCGGTGCTCACCCCCGTGGGTCTGTTGCCCATCGCCATTGCCGGCTTCGACATCGCTGCATTGGTCAAGGGTGCGCAGGATATGGAGAAGCAGACGGCCGTAGGCGTGCCCTTCGAGGAGAACCCTGCCGCCCAGTATGCCGCCGTGCGCAATGCCCTGTACGAGGAGGGCAAGAAGATAGAAATCGTGGCCAACTACCAACCGAAACTGCACTATATCGGTGAGTGGTGGAAGCAACTCTACGGCGAGAGCGAGGGCAAGGACCACAAGGGCATCTTCACCGCTGCCGTGGACCTGACCACCGACCTGCACTCGATGGGGCAGTGGATTCAGGATGGCGAGCGCTGCATCTTCGAGACGGTTATTTCTATTGCCAAGCCCGAGCACACACTGCTCTTCCCCTCCGACGAAGAGAACCTGGACGGGCTGAACTTCCTTGCCGGCAAGCGCGTGGATGAGGTGAACAAGATGGCGGAACTGGGTACCAAGTTGGCTCACGTCGATGGCGGCGTGCCCAACCTGCGCATCGAACTGGAGCGTCTGGATGAGGAGAACCTCGGTCAGTTGATTTACTTCTTCGAGAAGGCTTGCGGCATCAGCGGCCTCGTCCTGGGCGTGAATCCCTTCAACCAGCCCGGCGTGGAGGCCTACAAGAAGAATATGTTCGCCCTGCTCGGCAAGCCCGGCTACGAAAAAGAAACTAAGGCTATACAGGAACGGCTGGCTCGCTAATGAATAATATTGAATTAACAGGACGGCTTCGCGCCGTCCTGTTCGATATGGACGGCGTGCTGTTTGACAGCATGAAGAACCATGCCTACGCCTGGAGCCACGCAATGACGGACTTCGGGCTGAAGATGGAACCCGAGGAGGTGTACATGAACGAGGGACGAACGGGCAAGGGCACCATCGATATCCTCTCGAACCGCTACTGGGGCCGCAACGCCACGGACGAGGAGTGTGAACAAATCTATGAGGCCAAGAGCCGCCTGTTCAACTCCCTGCCCGAAGCGCAACCCATGCCCGGTGCTATGGACTTATTAAAAAAGGTACGCGCGCGAGGACTGATGCGCGTCATCGTCACGGGCAGTGCCACCCACGCCCTACTCGACCGCGTGAACGCCGCCTTCCCGGACATCTTCTCCGAAGACCTCATGGTGACGGCCTTTGATGTAAAGCATGGCAAGCCCAATCCCGAGCCCTATCTGATGGGACTGAAGAAGGCAGGCATACAAGCCTCGGAGGCCATTGTCGTGGAGAATGCCCCTCTGGGCATACAGGCTGCCCGTGCCGCAGGCATATTCACGATTGCGGTCAATACGGGGCCGCTGAAAGACGAGGTCTTGAAGGAGGCTGGAGCCAATCTTGTCTTGCCCTCGATGCAATACCTTGCCGACCATTGGGACAATACTATTCCGTAGGCTCATACAATACTATTCTTTAGCCTTACACAATACTAATCTTTAGCCTTACACAATACTAATCTTTAGCCTCACACATTAGTATGCCATGAACCTAAGACTACTGTTGCTTATTCCCTGTCTAAGTATTATGCGAATGGCAAAGGCGCAGGATGTGGTGATGCCACGTCCTTTGCGTCAGGGCGACCGCATAGCCATAGTATCTCCCTCAAGCACGCCTGATTCTGCGGTAGTGGCAAAAGGATGTGAAACGCTTCGTCAATGGGGCTACGAACCTGTCGTAGGCAAGAATGCCCTCAACCAGTATCATGGATTTGCAGGAACAATAGAAGAACGAACAGCCGACCTCCTGTGGGCGCTACGCGACACCACCATCCGCGCCATTCTGTGCAGCCGTGGAGGCGACGGTGCCGTACAAATACTGCCACACATACCACTGGATGAGTTCCGACTCAATCCCAAATGGTTCATGGGATTCAGCGACGCTACGGCTCTCCACAGTGCTTGGGTGTCGGCTGGTGTAATGAGTGTGCACAGCACCATGTGTGAAGGCATTAGTTCCCGCCCCTCCGACGACCCCGTAACACTCACATTACTTGGCGTGCTTGGAGGAAATATGCCTCACTATCAGATACCTCCCCACCCACTCGACCAGGCAGGAGAGGCTGAAGGGCGACTCGTTGGCGGCAACCTCTCAGTGCTTTGCGGTTTAGCTGGCAGCAACTATGACATGCTTCAGTATGCCGACCAGGGGCTTATTCTCTTTATCGAGGATACAGGCGAAAGCATGAGCAAAGTGGACCGCATGCTCCACCATTTGGAGGTTCGTGGCATTCTGGCACGCCTCAAAGGCATCATCGTGGGACATTTCTCAAAGTACAAGGCACCAGAGAACGGCTTTGAGGATATGTATTCCATGCTTCACGAATACCTGCAACATCTCCCAATCCCTGTTTGCTACGACTTCCCTGCCGGACATCATAGCGGTTCCAACCTTCCTCTTGTGGAAGGCTGCAACGTCAGGCTGTCCATCGACGAAGAAGGGACAAGGCTTGACTTTCAGTAGATTCCTGGTTTACGAGAACTTATCGGATAAAATTCGTCCGTACTTGCGGCTCCACATCGGGATGTCCCTGTGTACGGCAGTCTAAGCGCTTAATCATCCAAGCCATATTGCGCCCCAACGTGCGCATAGTCTGCATGCCCTCCTCATCCTGGGCAGCCTGTCCTGGCGTCTGCCCATAGACCATGTTCCAATATTGCGAACTCACGACTGGCATGTTCAGTATGGTAAAGTATTTGTTTAGTCGGTCAAAGGCGGCCGATGCTCCGCCACGGCGGCAGACGACCACACTGGCAGCAGGCTTGAACTGCAGGTCTTTCCCCAAGGAATAGAACACGCGGTCGAGCAAGGCGCAGAGCGAACCATTAGGACCTCCATAATAGACGGGCGAACCGATTATCAGTCCGTCGATTCCTTCCTTCACGGCACGCATCACATTGAAGTACAATTCATCGCGGAAGGTACACTTCCCTTCCCTGCCACACATTCCGCATGCAATGCAACCCTGCACGGCATGCTTGCCAATACTGATAATCTCAGTCTCCACACCTTCCTCATTCAGTGCCTTTGCCACCTCGCTAAGGGCGGTATAGGTATTGCCCTTCCCACGTGGACTTCCATTGATAAGTAATACTTTCATAGTTGTTTTTCGTGTTCAGATTCATTATAGACGGGGATAAAGGTACAAATAAAATTTGTATTTTCGTTTTTGTTTTCGTTTTTTGTTTGTACCTTAGCACACGAAAAGCCTATTTAATACAACTCTACGAGCAAGCGTATTATGACAAAAGCCATTGCAATATTGACACTCTCCTTTCTGCTCCTCATCGGCTGCAAGACAAAGAAGGAAGCATCCGAAAGCCCTTCCATTGTCGCCGAAGAAGTCTTTAAGGATACAGGAACCAAGCCTCATCAGCCTATGCACAAATTCAACGAAGCCTACTCTCCCACCACACTCATCATCATGGTTGATTCCCTCGTGGGAAAGGAACCTCTCCGGCAGGCCATCAAGGAGTACGGAGCAACACTCATCTACGACTACACCATCATTCCCGGCGTTGCCATCCGCATCCCGGAAGGCACCACATTGGAACAAGGCATTGCTTACTTCAGGAAAGTCCGTGGTGTGGTAAGCGTTAACAAAGACCGCATTACGCGTCTCACCGACCCTGTAAGGGCTAAGAGCTAAAGGTTTTCAATCTTCAATCTTTCAATCTTCAATCTTCAATCTTCAATCTTCAATCTTTCAATATTCAATCTTCAATATTCAATCTTCAATATTCAATCTTCAATCTTTTTTCAATTCATCATGAGCAAGTTTGAACTAATGCAACTGCCCTACCCCTCCGATGCCTTGGAGCCCGTTATCGGCAGAAACACTATCGAGATTCATCACGGCAAGCATTTGGCAACGTATGTCAACAACCTGAATGCGCTTTTGCCTGAGAGCGGACTGGAAGAACTGTCGCTCGTGGACATTGTAAAGCAAGCCACGGGAGGCATCGCCAACAACGCAGGACAAATATTAAATCACGAACTATACTTCGGGCAGTTCAGGGCACCGCAGGAGAACAACATCCCCGAGAGCGAACTGATGGAAGCCATCGGCGAGACGTTCGGCTCGTTTGCCATGTTCAAGGAGGACTTCCAGAAGGCTGGCCTGACGCTCTTCGGTTCAGGCTGGGTGTGGCTGTCGGCACGGGAGGACGGTTCGCTCGTCATTACCCAAGAAACCAATGCTCAGAATCCCGTACAGCGTGGCTTGCGTCCCCTGCTCACCTTCGATGTGTGGGAACATGCCTACTACCTCGACTACCAGAATCGTCGTGCCGACCACCTTGCTGCTCTGTGGGACATCATCGACTGGGAAGTGGTGGAGCGCAGGTATATTGTGTGAAGAAGCAATATCACAATGACTTACGACAGCAATAGCCCCACGACTGCCCGCGAACGGCACGTGATATTGGATGCCCTGCGTGGGTTGGCTCTGCTGGGCATTGCGCTGGCAAACTTCCCTGAGTTCGGGCTATGGACTTTCCTTTCTGCCGAGCAACAGGCGGCTATGCCTACGGCAGAGGCAGACCGATGGGTGCGCTTGGGACAATACATGCTGGTGGACGGTAAGTTCTACACCATCTTCTCGCTGCTCTTTGGCGTGGGGTTCTCGCTCATCCTCATGCGCCACAGCCGCCGCCTCTTCGTCAGACGGATGCTGATACTGGTCGCCATCGGCTTCTGTCACCTTATGTTCGTCTGGAGCGGCGACATTCTGCTGCTCTATGCCATCGGCGGCTTGTTGCTTACCTTGTTTGTCAAGTTGTCCGACAGGGCCTTGCTGTGGATTGCGGGTTTGCTCATCCTCCTGCCCATAGGACTTGATGCCCTGACGGAATTCCGAGGCGTGGACTTCTCCGGACCATTGTACGATGCGTGGTGGCGCGAGGCTAATGCCCAGGGCATCAGCGAGGAAAATTTTGCCTCGTGGCTCCGCGACGCGAAGTCGTACCCCGAGATGTTTGCGTTCCTCCGTCAGGGAGCCGTGGAGCGCATGTGGGAGTTCGTAAGCGGCCATCGGTTGCCGAAGGTGGTGGGGCTGTTCATGCTTGGCTACCTCATTGGCAAGCGTCGGCTGTATGCCCGACTGGAGGAACTGCCCCTGAAAGAGATGCTTGCCACGTTTCTCCTGCTCTCACTGCCACTCTCCTACATCTACGCGTGGAGTGCCGTCTGCGCCCACCCGTGGGGACTGACAGTACATTCCGCGCTCTATGCCCTGAGCGTCATTCCGCTGGGTTTCTGCTACATCCTCATATTCGCCCTGCTCTACAAGCACCACCGCAACACCGTGCCGTTCCGCCTGCTCGCCGCACCCGGTCGCATGGCACTGACGAACTACATCGGGCAGTCCCTCATCGGCATCCTGCTGTTCTACGGATTTGGTTTCGGGTTGGGCACCCGCCTCGGGCTTTGGCACATCGAACTGGTGGCCGCTGCCGTCTTCCTCATACAGATTCCGCTGAGCCTGCTGTGGCTTCGCCTGTTCCGCTTCGGCCCACTGGAGTGGATTTGGCGTATGCTCACCTACGGGCGATGGCTAAAATTGAGAAAATAGGACAAGGGATGTTCTATAGCATAAAACAACACAATTATACAAAAATGTATTATACAAATTTGTATAATCACACAAAAGGTGTTATCTTTGCCCTTGAAATAGTATAAAACAGCATATCATGAAGAATCCCTTCCTTACATACGGCTATGATGGTCCTGAATATTTTTGCGACAGGGTTGATGAAACTAATCGACTTTGCTCTCTGCTAAGAAATGGCAACCATGTAGCCTTAATGTCACCACGACGAATGGGAAAGACAGGCCTCCTCAAGCACTGTTTTTCCTTAAAGGCCATGCAAGACGACTTCTATCTCTTCATTGTGGACATTTATGCTACGAAATCCCTTTCCGAATTCACTTACGAACTGGGACGTACCATACTCGCTGTCTTGAAATCAAAAGAGCGTAGAGTCTGGGAGCGTTTTCTGCAAATTGTAGGGTCGTTCCGCCCGGGTATCACACTCGATGAATTTGGCAAACCCAGTTGGAACATAGAGATAGGTGATATTCGCAGCCCGCAAATTACGCTTGATGAAATATTCCAGTATCTATCATCTGCTGACAAGCCCTGCCTTGTGGCGATTGATGAATTCCAATCTATTACGGACTACGAAGAAAAGAATGTAGAGGCTCTGCTGCGCACTTATATTCAGAACTGCAACAATGCCCGCTTTGTCTTTTCCGGCTCCAAGCAACACATGATGGGAGAAATGTTTTCTTCACCCTCTCGCCCATTCTATCAGAGCGCAAGCACCATATCCCTGCGTCCAATCGCCTTAGATGCTTACTCGCAATTTATTATTTATCATTTTGGAAAGAGTAATCGCAAAATCGAACCAGAAGCCATTCGTTATTTATATGACAAGTTTGAGGGAACAACATGGTACATCCAAAAAATATGCAACGAACTTTTTGCTTCTGCTGACCCCGAATCGACATGTACAGTATCCGAGATAGACCATGCCGTCAATAACGCCGTAGAAGAAAAAGAAGACACATATCAGGATCTCATGTCAAGGCTGACCCTCAAACAAAAAACGCTGCTTATGGCTTTGGGACAGTCGGAAGGGTATGTGCAACCAACCAGTGCGCAGTTTATAAAGAGACACCACCTTTCAACTGCCAGTGCTGTTCAGCGCAGTCTTTTAGCCTTATTGGAAAAGGGTATCATTACAAATGAACATGGCCGTTATTTCATCTACGACTATCTCTTGCGTTTCTGGTTGAATCGAAAGAAATAATGGAATAGCGTATCTTCGCAGCATGGAACGGACTACGGAAGAATATTTGACCTATACGCCAAAATTGAGAAAATAGGACAATATGTTTCGTCTATTGCTTATTAAATCGTACCTTTACACCGTGAAACTCTAAATCTTTACAATTATGACAGCAATTATCCTTATCGTTGTGGCGGTCGTAGTCATCGCCTATTTCGTGTCCACCCAACGTTCGTTGGTCAACCTGGACGAGTTGTGCAAGAATGCACTGAGCCAAATCGAGGTGCAACTGAACTCCCGTTGGGATGCCGTGCTGGCATTGGCCAAGACTGCTGCCCAGTATGCCAAGCATGAGTCGGAAACACTGATTGAGGTCATCCAACAACGTCGCGGAGAGCAGGTGAACACGCCCGAGGCCGTGAACGAGCAGACATCGGCACTCAGTCAGGTGATGGGCCGACTGATAGCCATCGGCGAGGCATATCCCGAACTGAAAGCTGCAGGCCTGTATCAGGAGGCTATGGAAGGCATGAAGCAGTATGAGGAGAACGTGCGCATGTCGCGCATGGTGTACAACGACACGGCCACGAAGATGAACCGCATGGTGCGCCAATGGCCCTCAAGCATCGTGGCAAGCATGTTGCACTTCCCTGAAAAGGAATACCTGAAAGTGGACAACGAAGAGAAAAAGAACTATCCCAACCTCGATGAAGCATTTAAGAAGTAGGCTCGCCGTATGGCTGGCACTCTCTGCGTCAGCCATCAATGTATGCGGAAGTCCGAAACTGCACGACCTTGACATTCAGGTCGTATTGCAACGTAATGGCGACGCTCTGATTACCGAGACACGGCAAATGTCCATTGACTCCGAAGGAACGGAGTGCTACATAGTCGTGGGCAATCTCAATGACAGCCAGTTACGTGGGTTTAGTGTGATGGACGAGACGGGAACCTTGTACGAGCAACAGAGCCAATGGGATATTCAGCAAAGCCGCCAATGGAAGATGGGAAGATGTGGCATCGTCACAAAACACGATGGCTATGAACTGTGTTGGGGTCTGGGGGAAAGCGGAAGCCGAACCTACACGGTCCGCTACACCATCACCAATCTGCTGCGCGGATACGAGGACGCGGATGGATTCAACTACATGTTCGTGGCAGAAGGCCTACAGCCCAGCCCTGAACACGTACGACTTGTCATCAAGGCCGAGGATTCGCCGATGCACTTCAACCCAGACAGCATTGGCGTATGGGCATTCCGTTATCGGGGTGATGTACAAGTAACCGATAACAGTATCGTCGCTGAAACGAGTGAGCCATTCCAGTACCATAGTGCCATGATTGTGATGGCACGCTTTGAAAAGGGAATCTTCACCCCTGCCCTAACGAGTCAAAGCACATTCGAAGACATGAAGGCACGCGCCTTCGAAGACAGCGACTACACAGACGAAATGACACGCGACGACAAGATTGCCTTAGCCCTCTTCGTGTTGGCAATGGTTTTCCTGCCTCTCCTGCTTCTCGGTGCCTACTATTTCTATGTATGGCGGCAGCGTCGTCGTGTGACGAAGGACCTGCTTTGGTATCGCGCCCTGCCCTTCGGCGGCAACCTGCAACAGTGCAACGATGTCATAAATGCCTATAGATATGCAGGAGCAGACTACAACAACCTGCTCTCTGCCTGCATATTACGGCTCATCCTCGATGGAGCCATCAGCATTGAAAACAAGAGATTCGTCATACACGAACTACCCGAAGACAAGCAATACCCGAAACTGCTGCAAATGGTGCACAAGATATTCACCGACGCAGCGGGAAGCGACACCATACTGGAACCCAAAGAGTTGAGGACATGGATGAAGAATTCTGCAAACATGAGTTACACTGATTCCTTTATCCAAACCCTTCATACCAAGACGCGCATCTATCAGTATCGCGACCAACAGGAAGAAGTGCGTCAAGTGTTTGGGCTAAAAAAGTTTCTCAAGGAATTTACATTGCTCGATGAACGCAGTGTAGGCGAGGTTAGCCTGTGGAAAGATTACATGATTTACGCCGCCCTCTTTGGTATTGCAGAGCAGGTAATCAAGGAAATGAAGCGCATCAATCCCGAATACTTCAACATGGATCAGGTGGCACGCCAGATGGCCGACGAAACCACCCTGCCCATGATACGCTCCACCATGCACCGCAGTACCGCACGAGCCGCTATGAACAAGGCAGAACGTGAGGCAAGAGCCGCAGGACGTGGCGGCTCTGCCTCATGGGGTGGAGGCGGCGGCTTCTCTGGAGGTGGCTTCGGTGGAGGAGTGAGGTAGCAGGGATGCGACATGTCGCGTCGTCCGCGAAGTGAATCAGAACCATTGTAAACATTTTTAGAGTGCTCCCATAAAGCACAAACGAACGCTCCCCGAAGTGGAAGAACCCACTTCGGGAAGCGATGCAACATGTGAGATCCTATTCCCTTCTCTTATTCGGGGGCATGTGTTGGGGAAGGATGTACTTCATAACTTTCTCATCTTAAAAGTTTGATGAAGTCCATCACTTGCCAGTACATGTTAGGGCTTGTGGATTCCGATACCAATTGTGGCCATGAAACTATGTCCGGCTCCGCTGCCATTGCAGCCCACGCTGCAGGCATAGCCCAGGTTGACATTGAAATCAACTTTCTGGCTGATTGGTATCTGCACACCCGGCATTATGGCAAAAAGTATACTATGGGGATGGAGGTCACTATAAGTTCTTCGGAAATGCTCGATGTTAAGACGGAAACCCGTCCGGAAAGCGATGTTGGGAGCAATGCCATTGGATGTCACGGGAAAAAGAGCTTTGAAGGTCGTAGCAATAGGCATGGTTGGGTCTCCGCTTCCTCCTTCGCCTCCAAAGCCAACTCCCCAGTAGTAGTTAGCCGTGAAGCGCTTGCCCACTTCTATGTATCCTATTCCATTCGCATATCCACCTTTTCCGGCATTTACGCCAGCCTCGATAGTATAATCCAGCCCGTTGTGACCATGGTTGTACTTGCTCGAAAAGCCGCGGCCAGTGGACTGTTCTTTGGTAATACGCTCCACCTCGTCCATCTGATAGACAAAGACACTACCATCACGCGTTTGTACCTTCAGCGACTGATTAGGCACTTGTTCAATAACATCACCACGAATAACGCTGCCATTTTTCAGGTACACCGTTTCGGATGTCTTCTGTGCCATCAGGCTCATTACAGAAAGCCCCATTGCACATAAGAATGCTAATTTTCTCATTATGATTAGATTTTTTTGTACCCCGCGACCCTCTGACGAAGCGGTTAAAGTTTAGGTTAAGATTGAGCCAGTAGATACAAAAAGAGCGTGAGAGCCAATTACCCGTTGCTCGTCTCATGTATCGAGGTCTTAGGAAACCCACTATTGTAAGAACGAGCAACCCAGACCTCACGCCGATATGTTATACAATACATCCGCTCGCTATATAATAATGTATAGCAAAATGGAGTATGTCTGATAACATACCCGTGACATCTATCGTTGCTTCTATTCCTGACAATAGTTGAAAGTTCCTAAGTCTCGACACATCAAGAACAAAGCGCGAGATAAACGCCTTTCCATATATGGCATCCCCACGACAAACGGCACACACATGTGCCATCCTCGTCCCAACGCTTACGCGTTATCGGCGTGAAGATGGGGCAAATTTACGAAATAATTCTGATATTAAAAAGACTTTGTAAGAAAAAAGCCGTAAGAGGTAGGGGGCACAGTTCAATATATTTGTATCTTTAACCTGTGGTTTTAGATACTCCCGCTCGACAAACTGCAAATAAATTTGCGTTTGTGCTCGCTTAATTGTATCTTTGCAGCATGAATAGCATGAGACACATCGTATATTATATAATTGGAATAGCGGCACTGGTGGCGAGCGCATGTAGCCACGAGGAAGCGCAGCAAGAGACGGATAGGCAAGAGCGAGTAACGATTGCTACGGAGATTTCCCAGCAGTCGAGGCTTTACACATCGGAGTACATTGTACATAAGATTGTGACGCACAACGACCTGAGAGCTCTGAAAGGTTCGTTCCTTGGCATGAAGTTCAACCACCAGTTGCCACTGGGTGACCGCAAGATTGCCATTCCGATTGATGTGACCCTGCAAGCCTACATCGACCTTTCGCAAATACGCGAGGAGGATATTGAAGTCGTAAAGAGGGAGAATCCCAAAAGCGAAACAGAGGGAAAGGGGGATGTGCTGCACATCACGCTGCCCGACCCTCGCATAGTCGTCACCTCGTCGAAGGTGGACAATCTGGGAGTTCGCACAAAGGTCAGTTGGCTGCGCAGCAACTTCGCGGACAAGGAAATGACAGATTTCACGCAACAGGGCGTGGCAAGTGTACTGCGAACCGTGCCGCAAATGGGCATCATAGAGTCTGCCCGACAGAACGCTGCCGCACTTCTTATCCCGCTGCTGACCGACATGGGCTATGCCGAGGACCAGATTGTCATTACGTTTCGCAAAGACTTTGGCGAAGAGGACTTGCATGACCTATACGACAAAGAACAAAGTAGCATCAAACTGAAGGTTGAAGGATGAAGAAATTTAGTTTGTTTATATATCATCATTGGCGGTGGATAGTAACCATCGTCACTCTGGTTTTTATTGCCATCGCCATGCGGTCGCTGAGCAAAGCCATAAAGAGCGACGGGGAACTCGTCTCGGTGGGCATAGAAAAGGACACCACCATTGCACTGACACCTGCCCAGGTCACGAGCATACGGAACATCGGAAAATGGGAGTTTCTGAGCATGAGAATGGAGGAAATCGTAGATACCACGCACAGGCGCATGGTGCTGAGCAACGAAGAACTGGTGCGAATCTACAAGGGTACGGTGCGCTTAGGCGTTGATATGTCGAAACTTGGCGACGACTGGCTGACCACAAGGGGGGATACTGCCGTTGTAACGCTGCCCAAGATACGACAACTCAACAAGAAGTTCATCGACGAGGCACGGACAGAAACATTCTACGAAACGGGGGCTTGGTCAGGCGAAGCCCGCGAACAGATGTATCTGCGCGCTGAACGCCGCATGAAGGAACGGCTGGCAAAAAGTAACGCCTACCAAGAGGCTGAACGTAACGGACGGGAACAAGTAGCCGCCCTGATGCGCTCGCTTGGCTTCAAGGCGGTCAATGTTTCCTTTGGGAAATGAGGGGTGAAGGAATGAAGGAGTAAAACTTTTACTGCTTTACAGTTTCACCTTCTTCTTTACGCCTTTCGATTCATTCTGCATACGGTCGAGAGCCGTCACGACATACGTGTATTGTGCGCTTCCACCCGCATAGGGAAGGCGCAGGAACGTGTCCGAGGTAACACTGAGTATATTTGCAGGATTGTCGAGAGTCGTCTTTTGGCCTTTTGCGAAACGATACACGACATACTTCGTAGCGTTGTCCATTTCGGTCTTTGCCTTGGGGGCTGTCCAAAAGAGTACGGGACCATCAGACATCCACACGACCTTGGCCTTACGGACCTTTCCTGGAGCCTTGTCGTCAATCCACGGCATCGATGGTTGCAAGGCTGGGTAAGGATGGTACACCTGTCGCAGCACGGTGGCGTAGTTTGCTGGATTATCTACACAAGCCTTTGCATACCATTGACATGACCCCACGACATTGGGCAGGGAACGCTGTATATTGTATTTCTGATAGATTTGGTGAGTCTGCGGGTTGGTCGTATCGGGATACTTCACTGTACGCTCCACGTCCTGACCGATGATGAGGGGACGACCGGCGGCATGGCTGTCCCACCAGCGCGCCAGGATGTCATAGTCGGCGGCCTTGTTGCCTATTTCCCAATATATCTGTGGTATGTTGTAGTCGAGCCAACCCTGCCGCACCCATTCCAGGACATCGGCATAAAGGTTGTCGTAGTTCTGCAAACCATTCGTGGCGCTGCCATTGGGGTCGCTGCTCATGTTGCGATAAATGCCAAAGGGCGACACGCCGAACTTCACCCAAGGTTTCGTCTGATGGATGGTTTGATAGAGGTCGCGGATAAACATATTCACGTTCTGCCGACGCCAATCATTGCGCTCCATTCCCTGACCATAGATTGCATAGGAGCGGTCGTCGGGGATTTGCAGCCCTGCAACGGGATAGGGATAGAAGTAATCGTCGATATGAAGTCCGTCGATGTCGTAGCGACTGACGATGTCACGCGCCACCTGACAGATATACTGACGATTCTCAGGAATGCCTGGGTCGAAGAGCCAAAGGCCGTCGTACTCGAAGAATCGGTCGGGATGTTGCTGATAGTAAGGGCTGGTCAGTGCAGGTGTGCCTTTGGTCTTGGCACGATATGGATTAATCCATGCGTGGAGTTCCATACCACGACGATGACATTCCGTAACCATCCATGCCAAGGGGTCCCACAGGGGATCGGGAGCCACGCCCTGCTCTCCTGTGAGGAAACGGCTCCAAGGCTCCAGGGTACTTGGGTAGAGCGCATCGCCTTCGGCACGAACTTGGAACAGGATGACATTGATGTTCGACTTCTGCAACTCATCAAGTTGGTAGGTCAGCGTCTGCTGCATGCGGTCGCGTCCCATGCCTTTCCACTGGTTGTTGACACACTGAATCCACGCTCCACGGAACTCGCGCTTGGGTTGCGTTTGTGCCTTCACACAAACAGGAAGCGAGAGCATGGAAATGAGAAGTAAAAGGAGGATGAAAAGTTTCCGGTTCATAATATCAGTATTATCAATTGAAAACTTCATACTTCATAGTATGGTTATATGGTTAAAGGAAAAAGTAAAGGAAGAGAGGCGCACCTCTCTTCCTTTTTATCTGCACTTACGACAGTCGTCTGGCAAAGTCCACCATCTTAATGGCTGTAATGGCACATTCGTCGCCTTTGTTACCCAGCATTCCGCCCGAACGAGCCTCGGCCTGTTCCATATCATTGCAGGTAAGCAACCCATAGACGACGGGCACATTGCCCTCACGGTTCAGGTCGGCCAGACCTTGTGTCGCCCCTTGACAAATGTAGTCAAAATGGGGCGTATCGCCACGCACCACACATCCTATCGCAATAACTGCATCGAAACGCTGGCTGCTTACCATACGAGATGCGCCGTACACCAACTCGAAACTGCCAGGAACTGTCAGCACCGTGATGTCCTCTTCCCGTGCTTCATGTTTCAGCAATGTGGACCAGGCTCCCTGTAGAAGCCCGCCAGTCACCTCCTTATTCCACTCTGAAACGACAATGCCAAAGCGCATGCCGCGAGCCGAAGGAACCGACTCTAAGTCGTAATCGGAAAGGTTATGGAAAGCAGTTGCCATTATTTCTTGACGCGCTCGATGTACTTGTCAATATCCTGACCAATCTGGCTTCCGCGATAGTTATCCTTTACTTGCTCATAGAGTTTCAGGGCTTCGTCGTTCTTTCCCTGCGACTCCAGCAGTTCTGCTGCCTGTACGAGGAAGATAGGCGATTCAACTGCGTTGTCAGCCTTCTTGGCGGCCTTCTTCAACATCTCAATGGCCTTGTCGGTCTTGCCATTATGAGCATAGACATTACCGAGAGCGGCTATGGCGGCAGGGCTAATCATTTCGTCGCCCTTAGCGTCAAAATCGCTCAGATACTTCTCGGCCTCGTCGTACTTTCCGGTCTGGGCATAAGCAAGACCTGCATACAACTTGGCCAGATTGCCAGACTTCGTGTGGCTATACTTCTTTGCCACTTCCAGCAGCCCCAGCACATCCTGGCCATCGCCATTCAGAGCCTTCTCGTAATTGCCCTGCTGGAACAACTGTTCGCAAGGGAACAATGCCTCAGCAGCCTTACGACCTTGCTTCTCAAAATAGTTCTTGCCCAAGAGACAAGCAACAAGGAGTACAATGATTACACCTACACACCAAGCAATCTTCTTCAGGTTACGCTGTACGAAACCATCTTCCTGAGCTACTTCCACCGTAGCACCTTTTTTGCGATTTTCTGCCATAGTTTTATTTTGTTTTTGTTTTTCTTTAATTATTTACGCAATGTGCACTCTGCGCACAATCGGCGACAAAGATACAAAATAAAAGTGAAAAGAGAAAAGTGAAAGGTGAAAAATGTTTTAATAATTATAAATTGTATGCCCGACATCTTGGAAAAAGCATCGCCTTCGCAAAAAAACATGTAGCAACAGCCGCGAATTGTGAATTATTTTGTATTTTTGCACTGCAATGATATTACGCCACCTTTCCATACTCAACTATAAGAACATTGCCCAGGCCGACCTTGATTTGTCGGCAGGCATCAATTGTTTCATCGGGCAGAACGGGCAGGGCAAGACCAATCTGCTGGATGCCATCTACTTTTTGTCGATGTGCAAGAGTTCGTCCACGGGCAGCGACTCCACCTGTGTGCGCCACGGCGAGGAGTTTTTGATGCTTCAGGGGCAGTATGAAAGAGAGGACGGCAGCCCCGAGGAAATATATTGCGGATTGAAAGCAGGACAAAAGAAGGTCTTCAGACGGGGTAAAAAGGCGTACAAGCGACTGGCAGAGCACATCGGACTCATCCCTGTGGTGGTGGTAAGCCCTGCGGACAGCGACCTCATCAGCGGAGGCAGCGAGGAGCGACGCCGATTTCTCGACATCGTCATCTCGCAATGCGAGCCTGCCTACATCAATGCGCTCATGCGCTACAACAAGGCTCTTCAGCAGCGCAACGCCATGCTAAAGGTGGAGGGCGCAGAGCCAGATCCCGAGTTACTCAGCATCTTGGAAGAGACCATGGCCAAGGAAGGCGAGTTCATCTTCGAGCGACGCCAATACTATGCCAACGAACTTTCCCCCACCTTTCAGCGCTACTACTCCACCATTTCTGCCGACGCAGAACAGGTGGGGCTGCACTATGTCAGCCATTGCCAGCGAGGACCGTTGCTGGAAGTCATCCAGCGCGACCGCCACAAAGACCGGGCAGTGGGCTATTCCCTGCATGGCATTCACAAGGACGACATTGAAATGACGCTCGGAGGCTACCCCATCAAGCGGGAAGGCAGCCAGGGACAGAACAAATCTTTCCTCATTGCCCTGAAACTAAGCCAGTTCGATTTCCTACGGAAAACGGGCAGCCGCACCACACCCATATTGCTTCTCGACGATATTTTTGACAAGCTCGATGCCAACCGTGTCGAACAAATCGTGCGACTCGTATCGGGCGAGGACTTCGGGCAGATATTCATCACCGACACCAACCGCGACCATCTCGACCGCATCCTTGCGCTCATGCCTGGCGAGCACCATTTGTTCCATGTGGAAGGTGGCAACGTAAAGGACTAAAGGCAGTTAAATCGTGAGACGCTCCAAACCAGAATTAATCAAGGATGTCCTGCAGCACTTCCTGCGCAACGAGGGATTAGAGACACCACTCAACGAGTTCCGTGCCGTGAAGGTGTGGCCTCAGGTGGCAGGTCCTGCCGTGGCGCGCCTCACAGGCGACGTCAGTTTTCGTGGCGGCACGCTTTATGTCAAGATTACCCGCCCTGCCCTGCGTCAGGACCTCTCCATGGGGCGCACCCAACTTGTCAAGAAAGTGAACGAGGCCGTAGGTGCCCAGGTCGTAGAGAACATCGTGTTCTATTGAAGAGCATCAAGCCAACCTACATAAATTTGCGTCTAAACCATATCGCGAAGACAGGATCGGAGACAAACAACTGCTTTTGTTCGCTGTAGATGATGTCGCGTTCTATCAGCGCTTCCCGCAAACGGACAAGATTGGAAGGTGCACCAAGGTCAAAGCGTGCCCTTACATTCTTTTCATTAAACTTAGAATGATGCCCTGAAATGATGGCTCGGATAAGGTTCATTTGGTAAGCCGAGAGAGGTTCGACAAGTTGCATGAAAAGCATCTCATTGGATATCAGCAAATCATTTATAGCCAACTCCAAAAGGTTCTCTTCGGCCTGTTCTCCCTTCTCTACGCGCAACAAAAGATGCCATGCCAGTTGCTGTACGTAAGCAGAAAAACAGTCCACCGTCTCGCAGATACGCATAGCCAGAGCCTCTGATATGTTCCGCCCTGATGCTTCGAAATGACTGATAATATACGGAACCCACTCTTCAACGGGTATTTTGGTTAGCCAGAAAAGTTCGCCAAACTGATAGAATGGCATACTCTTCTCTAAAAAGATACTACTCATAAGGTGGCGCTTGCTCCCGAACAGACAGTAGGATGTCATCTGCTGGTGTTGCCATACAGAACGGAGCCGCGCCTGTACACTCTTGCTATCCGCGAACTCACCTATTTGCTGAAACTCATCAATACAAACCACTATGCGTTTTCCTTTGCGTATAGCAATGTCTTCAACTAACGACAGCACCTGCTCTGGGGTGTGGCTTTGGGGCGTGATACCGAGCGATACGCTAAACTCTGCATTTGGCTCGGGAGAAACGGAGATGCGTGGAGAAAGACGTGCCAGAAAATCCTTGGCTTCCTCCCACCATAGTTGACGACGCGATGCGGTCTGCTGACAAACTGCCGTGGCAAGCGCATTGTAAAATTCATACTCATTCTTGCATCCGAAGATATCGAGATAGACAGTAATGACGTCACTCCCGTCATTCTTCATCTGCGTACATACATGTTTCACCAGTGATGTCTTCCCCCAGCGACGAGGTGAAATCAGAATGGTATTGATTCCTTCCTCAAAGTCCATCCTTAAGCGACGACTTTCCTGTTTCCGTCCCGTGAAGTTTTCATCGGTAACGGCCACGCCAAATACGAAACTCTTATTCATGGCAATTAGGTTTTGTCGCTGCAAAGATAAGCATATTTTTTATTTTTCACAAGGTTGTGATTCACAAAGTTGTGAAAAATTTATACTAAAAGTTATTTGAAGCGTATGGAGATGAACGAAAGACTTCATACACATCACCCCAAAGCCACAATGCATGTAACTTCGGGATGGGACCATCTCTCCGCCCATCTTCCCTCATGGTATTTACTAAGTAAATACAGGCGTGCTGTGGCTTCTGCATTCTATGTTCCGCGACGTTGAACGTCCGTTCCACGTCGTTGAACGCAAATTCCCCGACGTTGAACGTCGGTTCCACGACGGAGATTATAGAAATCACCGTGGTGATTTACATTATGCACCGTGTGAAATTAACTTTTGCACCGCGTAATTTTACATTATGCATCGAGGCAACTTGTGCAGAACCTAAGCACGTTTTGATGGAATCAGCACAAAAAGGCGGAACAGATGTCACAGGACTTGGTGGACAGGCATGTCGTGTGGCTCGCTGGGGATTTCGTCGAGGAGCTGGAAAGGAAAGCAGATTCCGAGCAGATGGGCACGGGAAAGGCAGGGCAAAAGGCGGTCGTAGTAGCCGCGCCCACGGCCAAGCCGATGCCCATCGCAGTCGAATGCCATGCCGGGAACGAGGGCAAGTTCTATCTCATCGTAGCGCGATGGGGGGAAAAGTTGCCCCTGAGGCTCCAAGATATGGAAGGCTCCCTCGCGAAGGCTGTCCGCACCCTCGTAGTGGCGCAACTCCAAGTCGTCGCCCACGACCACGGGCAGGAGCACCGTTTTCCCTGCACGTAGCCCCTCGTCGAGCAGCGTTTGCAGGTCGGGCTCGTCGGGCAAGGCATGATAGAGAAGCACATTGCGCGCCTGTTGCCACACGGAGGTCTCTGCCACGCGCGTGCAGATGTCCTGCGACCATGCCTTGAACTCGCCCTTGTGCTTATGCTTCTCGTGGCGGACGAGTTGTCGTAGCCTTTGTTTCATAATGGGGGATGCTTGCGTTTTGGCTTTCGGTCGAGGTCAATACCTGAGGTTCTTCACGCGCTGTGCTATCTGCTTGCGGTCCTCCTTCTCCTTCAGCGTCTCGCGCTTGTCGTATTCTTTCTTGCCTCGAGCCACAGCGATGTCGAGTTTTGCGCGCCCGTTCTCGTCAATGAATAGCAGCGTGGGCACAAGCGTGTAGCCAGGTGACTTCAGCGCAGAGGCAATCTTGCGTATCTCGCGCCTATTGAGCAAGAGTTTGCGGTCGCGACGCTCCACATGATTGTTGTACGAACCATGCTCATAGTGGGCGATGTACATGTTCTTGACCCACACCTCTCTGTTGATAATGATGCAGTATGTGTCCACAAGACTGGCCTTGCCCAGGCGGATGCTCTTTATCTCTGTGCCCGTCAGCACGATGCCTGCGGTGTAGTCGTCCATGAGCAGGTAGTCGAACGACGCCCGCTTGTTCTTGATGTTCACCTTGCTCACAAAAGCCTTTTTCCTATCTGCCATAACTGCACACCATTAACTTTGAACCGTGGCAAATCCGTTCACATGCTCGTCGATATAGTGGGCCACCGCATCGGTCACCCCTTCTTCCATATCAATGAAGTTGTCGTCGAACTCGTCAAACTCGTCAAACTGCTCATAAAGCGCCATGAATTCCTCGTCCGTACAATCGCGTGTCAGGGGCTCTGCATATTTCTCGTAAAGTTCTCGTGCCGAATATATGAACTTGGAGAACTCACGAAGTCCCCACAGGCGCATGGCTTTGGCAAAGGGATTCAGGAAGATGAAGGGGCCATAGCCGTTGTGGATGAGTTGAATGAATCCGCCCTCCAACACCTCACGCCTTACCGTCCAGTAAGCCAGCAGCGTTATCTGGTCGGCACTCAGTTGTTGCATGTTCTGCGCATCCAGTTCACCCCCGATGGCCTCAAGCGTGCGCTCCACAAAGAGTTGCACGAAAGCCTGCATGCCCTGTGCAGCAGCACCTACGATGTCCTGTTCCTTTATTTTTACTTCCATATCGTATGTTCGCCTGTTTGATGCCGCGAAGATACTACATTTTTCGTACAACACAAAACACACGGTGTTTTTTCTTCACGATAATGTGAAAGAGAATGTACCAAGAAAGTGCCGGCATCGGATAGAATGAAGAAAGAAGAGAGAAGATTTGGCACGGCTTTTGTAGTTCTTTCCATTAGATGAGATTATATACATATATATATTATATAAGGTAAAGGGACAGGAAGGGTTACAGATATGGACATGAAACGCTTTTCTTCGGAGGTTTCCGTAGTTCTCTCGCTGAGCAGGGAAGAAGCACTCCGACTCTATAAGGACAAAGTGTCGCCCACATGCATCTTGTTGGGCATATTGCGCTACGGGCAAGGTTCCGTGATTGACGCACTGCACCAGATGAATGTGGACACAGAAAAACTGAGACATCGACTGGAGGAACTGACTTTTGTGCCAGGAAGCACTGCCACCTACTCCACTGACGAAATGGCACTCGACAGCGAGGCCAACCGCGTCATGAAACTCAGCGTGCTGGAATCGATGGTGACACGCAGTGAGGTCATCGGCATCGAGCACTTCCTTCTGGGCATTTTGCGCGAGAAGGACAGCCAGGCTTGCCTGGCACTGAGCGAGCAGAATGTTACCTACCAGGCAGCCGTGAGCATGTTGTTTCCCGAACGCAACGATGCCCAAAACCGCATTGGCTATAGCGAGGGCGACGACGACTTTGACGACGACGACGACGACGGCATGGTTCTGAACGGACCCTTGACCCGAAACAGGGAAATGGGCTCGGAAGTGGATTCCGACACGCCTGCATTGGACCGCTTTGGCACCGACCTTACGGCAGCCGCATCGAAGCAGTTGCTTGACCCCGTGGTCGGACGCGAACGGGAGATAGAGCGCGTGGCACAGATACTCAGTCGGCGCAAGAAGAACAATCCTATCTTGATAGGTGAGCCCGGCGTGGGCAAGAACGCCATCGTGGAAGGGTTGGCACAGCGCATCGTGGGCCACAACATCTCACGAGCCCTATGGAACAAGCGCATGTTTGTGCTTGACCTGGGTGCCGTAGTCGCTGGCACGAAATACCGCGGACAGTTTGAAGAGCGCATGCGTGCCATCATGAATGAATTGGAGCAGCATCGCGAAATCATCGTATTCATAGACGAAATACACACGCTCATCGGGGCGGGCTCGGCAGCAGGCACTATGGATGCCGCCAACATGCTGAAGCCTGCCCTTTCGCGCGGCCAGTTCCAATGCATCGGAGCCACCACAATTGACGAATACCGCAAGTCGATAGAAAAGGACGGTGCCCTGGAGCGTCGCTTCCAGAAAGTGATGGTGAAGCCCACCACCCACGAGGAAACGCTGCAAATCCTGCACAACCTGCGTGGACGCTACGAAGAACACCACAACGTGCGCTACACCGACGAGGCACTGGAGGCTTGCGTGCGACTGACAGAGCGCTATGTTTCTGACCGTTCGTTCCCGGATAAGGCCATCGATGCCATGGACGAGGCAGGAAGCCGTGCCCACATCATGAACTTTCCCGTGTCGGAGGAGATTGTGCGACTGGAGAAACTGATAAACGAATTGGGCGAGCGCAAGAACCTTGCCGCCAAAGCCGAGAACTTCCAGATGGCAAGCGAATATCGCGACCAGGAACTGGAACAGAAACGGATATTGGAACAAAAGCGGAAGGAATGGGAAGACACACTGAAGGACGAGCGCGAAACGGTGGACGAGGAGCAGATTGCCCACGTAGTGTCGATGATGACGGGCATACCCGTGCAGCGCATCGGAAGCGAAGAAAACGAGCGTCTGCGCAACCTCGGACAGATACTGAAACAGGAAGTCGTGGGACAGGACGAAGCCATCGGCAAACTCGTGCGCGCCATCCAGCGCAGCCGCATCGGACTGAAAGACCCACAGAAGCCCATTGGCACCTTCATGTTCGTGGGACCTACGGGCGTGGGCAAGACCTATCTCACGAAGAAACTGGCCGAAGAACTCTTTGGAAGCGAAAAGAACCTCATACGCATCGACATGTCGGAGTACGGCGAGAAGCACACCGTCAGCCGCATGGTGGGCGCACCTCCAGGGTATGTCGGATATGAAGAGGGCGGACAGTTGACCGAACGCGTGCGCCGACAGCCCTACTCCATCGTGCTGCTCGACGAAATCGAGAAAGCACATCCCGACGTGTTCAATGTCCTGCTGCAAGTGATGGACGAGGGTCGGCTTACCGACGGCAACGGAGCCACCATCGACTTCCGCAACACGGTCATCATCATGACCTCGAACTCGGGCACACGCCAACTGAAGGACTTCGGCCAAGGCATAGGTTTCTCCATGCTGGGCGACCGCAGTCAAGACCGCGAATATGCACACAGCATCATCAAGAAGAGCATCACCAAGCAGTTTGCCCCCGAGTTTCTCAACCGACTGGACGACATCATCTACTTCGACCAACTTTCCGAAGAGAGCATCAAGCAGATAGTCGATATCGAAGCCAAGCCTCTTATAAAGAGAATCAAGGAAATGGGCTACGGACTCGTGCTGACCGACGAGGCCAAGGCCCTGCTGGCCAAGAAGGGCTACGACGTGCAATACGGCGCACGACCGCTGAAGCGCGCCCTGCAGACCCTGCTCGAAGACCCCATCTGCGAACTCATCATGAGCGACGAGGCACCGAAGGAAGGTGCAACATTGATGGCCGAAGCCGAAGGCGAGGCCTTGAAAATCAATTCCAAATAACGACATCTCGAAATATCGAGATACCGAAATATCGAAACACCAAAACAACGCCACAACATAACTAATTAAATAAGGAGACCCCCGCTATCACTCCTCCTTGGGAGGGGAAGGGGGAGACTACTATGCAAAAAGGAAACATTGGGGTTACGACAGAGAACATCTTCCCCGTCATCAAAAAGTTTCTCTACTCAGACCACGAGATATTCATCCGCGAAATCGTATCGAACGCCGTGGATGCCACGCAGAAACTGAAGACACTGGCTGGCAAAGGCGACTTCAAAGGCGAACTGGGCGACCTGAAGGTCACCGTCAGCATCGACAAGGAGGCTGGCACCATCACCGTCTCTGACCGCGGCATCGGCATGACCGCCGAAGAGATAGACAAGTACATCAACCAGATTGCCTTCTCGGGTGCCAACGACTTCCTGGACAAGTACAAGGACGACGCCAACGCCATCATCGGCCACTTCGGCCTTGGCTTCTACTCGTCGTTCATGGTCTCGAAGCGTGTGGACATCATCACGAAGAGTTATCAGGAAGGTGCCGTGGCACAGAAGTGGTCGTGCGACGGCAGTCCTGAGTTCACGCTGGAGGAATGCGACAAGGCCGACCGCGGCACCGACATCGTGATGCACATCGACGACGACTGCAAGGACTTCCTGGAGAAGGACAAGATGCAGGGGTTGCTCTCGAAGTACTGCCACTTCCTGCCCATCCCCATCGCTTTTGGCAAAAAGACCGAGTGGAAGGACGGCAAGCAGGTGGACACCGAGGAGGATAACGTCATCAATGAGGTGGAACCCTTGTGGACAAAGAAGCCTGCCGACCTGAAGGACGAGGACTACAAGGAGTTCTACCGCAAGCTCTACCCCATGAGCGACGAACCGCTCTTCTGGATTCACCTCAACGTTGACTACCCGTTCAACCTGACGGGCGTGCTCTATTTCCCCAAGATTAAGTCGAACCTCGACCTCCAGCGCAACAAGATTCAACTCTATTGCAACCAAGTGTTCGTGACCGACAACGTGGAGGGCATCGTGCCCGAGTTCCTGATGCTGTTGCACGGTGTCATCGACTCGCCCGACATCCCCCTGAACGTCAGCCGCTCGTACTTGCAGAGCGACCAGAACGTGAAGAAGATAAGCGGCTACATCACCAAGAAGGTCAGCGACCGCCTGCAGAGCATCTTCAAGCAGGACCGCCCCGACTTCGAGAAAAAGTGGGACGACATCAAGATATTCATCCACTACGGAATGCTCTCGCAGGACGACTTCTACGACAAGGCAAAGGCATACGCTCTGCTGAAGGACGTGGATGGCAAGTATTACACCCTCGAGGAATACGAGACGCTCATCAAGGAAAACCAGACGAACAAGGACGGCCAGCTCGTCTATCTCTATGCGCAAGACCCCGAAAGCCAGTACACCTACATTCAGGCGGCTAAGGACAAGGGCTACAACGTGCTGCTGATGGACGGCCAGTTGGACACGCCGCTCGTCTCGATGCTGGAACGGAAACTGGAGAAGACCACCTTCACGCGCGTGGATGCCGACGTCATCGACCGCCTCATCCAGAAGGAGGACACGAAGCGCGAAGTCTTGGAGGCCGAACGCGGCGACCGCCTCAGCAGCATCTTCAACAGCCAGATGCCCCGCACCGACAAACTTGACTTCCACGTGGAGACACAGGCACTGGGCGAGGAGGCATTGCCCGTCATGCTCACACAGAGCGAATACATGCGCCGCATGAAGGAAATGGCTCGCATACAACCCGGCATGTCGTTCTACGGCGAGATGCCCGACATGATGACCCTCGTGCTGAACACCGACGCACCGCTCATCAAACAAGTGCTGGAGGACAGCGAGAAGGAAACACTGGAAAAGATTCGCCCCATCGAGGCCGAAATCAAAGGCCTGACCGCCCGCCAGAGCGTCATGCGCCAGGAGCAGGACAAGAAGAAGTACGACGAACTGACGCAGGAAGAGAAGGACGAGATGAAGAAGGTGGGCGACGACATCCAGGCACAGCGCGACAAGAAGAACGAAATCCTTGCCGAATACGGCAAACAGAGCGAGCGCGTACACCAACTTATCGACCTCGCCCTCCTGCAAAACGGTATGCTTCGCGGCGAGGCACTGACCAAGTTCGTCAAGCGCAGCGTCGGGTTCATCAAGTAAGTTCACGAACCCTTCCCCGAAGGTTAAAGTTAACCTGGAGGCGAAGGTTAAGTTAACCTTCAAAGACCCCTTCGGGAAGCCCACGAAAAAGGGAGACTATCCACACGCGGACAGCCTCCCTTTTGTTATACCTATTTATATATATAGGTTATTCAATATATAGGTTATTCAGCAACAGGCTCAACAACCTCTGCAACCTCTTCCACGGGAGCCTCGGCTTCGGGCTCGGCAGAAAGGATGCGATAGATGACACCGTGGCACCCCATCATGAAGGGAGCAGCAAGTACGAGGATGATGCAGTTCACCAGCCTACCGAAGCCGTCGTTAATCCATCCGGCAATGCCGCCGATGACGGCCACTGCCAATCCGATGCAAATGCAGATAACCAGGTCGATGCCGAACATCTTCCACTTGTGACCATAGGTCATCTTGTTACTCTGTGTCAGCGCGTCGGTGGAGGTTACTTCCTTGTCCAGCAACAGGTAGATGGCTTGGCTCCACGCGTAACTCAGCACATAGGCAGGAATGATGAGGAAGCAGAATGCCACGATGATGGCGATGGACATCAAGCCCTGCAGGATGAAGTAGTCGCCCATCTGCTTGCGATACTTGCCGTCGAAGATGAACGTGGGATAGAGCACCTTGCCCTTCGACAGAGCCACGGGTATGGAACTGATGGCGATGGTGGTACCTACATTCAGATAGGGAATCCAAATCGTCAGAATCCATAGAACCACTGCGCCTATCAACGAGGCGGCATTCTTAACACCAATCTGAAAGCCTTCTGTGAGAACGGGCTTAACTTCTAATTTTGCCATGTTTTTGATGATTAAAAGATTAATAGATTAAAGGTCATAACGAACATATCGTCTGTACAAATGTACGAAATATGTACATAACGAACAACTTTTGAGACACTTTTTTACGCTATTTCTTGTTTTGTAGTTCGTTATTCGCACTTATTTTGTATCTTTGCACGCGAAAAAGTCAAAAACGGATGCGCATCGACATTATCACGGTACTGCCCGAACTCTTGGAAGGTTTTCTGAATGAAAGCATACTGGGGCGTGCCCAAAAGAAGGGACTTGTGGAGATTCACCTCCACAACCTGCGCGACTACAGCACCAACAAGTGGCGGCGCGTGGACGACTACCCCTTTGGCGGCTTTGCAGGCATGGTGATGCAGTGCGAGCCCATCGACCGATGTATCTCACAACTTACCTCAGAACGCCACTACGACGAGATAATCTTTACCTCGCCCGACGGCGAACAGTTCTCCCAACCCATGGCCAACACGCTGAGCCTCTGCGAGAACCTCATCATCCTCTGCGGCCACTACAAGGGCATCGACTACCGCATCCGCGAACACCTGATAACCAAGGAAGTGAGCATAGGCGACTATGTGCTGACGGGCGGCGAACTGGCGGCTGCCGTCATGGCGGATGCCATTGTGCGCATACTGCCTGGTGCCATCGGCGACGAGCAGAGTGCCCTCAGCGACTCGTTCCAGGACCACCTCCTTGCCGCGCCCGTATATACCCGCCCTGCCGAATACAAGGGGTGGAAAGTTCCCGAGGTCTTGCTCTCGGGTCACGAGACGAAAATCAAGGAATGGGAACTGACCCAGAGCATGGAACGCACGCGCCGCCTAAGACCCGACCTACTGAAAGAAACCAGAAAAACCAGATAATCCGAATATCCGGACAATCCGCCCAATACTATGGACAATAACAACAACAAACTGAATCTCTACATCATCGCGGGATGTAACGGAGCAGGCAAGACGACCGCCTCGTTCACCGTGCTTCCCGAGATGCTGAACTGCCATGAATTTGTCAATGCAGACGAGATTGCACACGGCCTTTCGCCCTTCCACCCCGAAGGCGTGGCCATACAGGCAGGAAAACTCATGATTGAGCGCGTCATCTACCTGCTCAAGGAGGGCGAAACCTTCGCGTTCGAAACCACACTCTCGCCGCGCTCCTATGTCAAACTCGTCAAGCAGGCACAGAAGAGAGGCTATTTCGTGACCCTCCTCTTCTTCTCACTCTCCACACCCGAGCAAGCCGTACAGCGAGTGGCGAAGCGCGTCAGCCAGGGCGGCCACAACATCCCCACCGATGTCATCTATCGCCGGTTCGAGGCTGGCCTCTCCAACCTCTTCAACCTCTATATGCCCATAGTCGATTACTGGGCACTCTACGACAACTCGAACATCCCCACCCAGCACATCGCCAGCGGCGAACTGGGCAAGGAGCCCGTCATCCTGGACGCAGAGAAGTTCGAGGCATTACAAACTAAATACCTGAAAGAAGATGAGCAGCAAGAAGACTAACACCCCCGATGTGCAACTCATGCAGCAGCGCATCGACGAAGGCATACTTCTGGCTCAGCGCCGACTGCTCAACCGAGGTCTGCACGACGACCTCTCGTTCATCGTTTGCAAGGGCGGACACATCTGCGACGTGCCAGCCACAGAGATAAAATGGTAACCCCTCCCCATTAAACCCATTAAACCCATTAAACCCATTTACCCCATGAACATATCCGCCACCATTCGTTACATCGGTGTCGATGACCTCGACATCGACCTCTTCGAAAGCCAATACCACGTGCCCGAGGGCATGAGTTACAACTCCTACCTCATCCTGGACGACAAAGTGGCCCTCATGGACACAGCCGACCAGCGCAAGAGTGCCGAATGGCAACAAAACCTGACCGAAGCACTCTGCGGGCGCACCGTCGATTATCTGGTAGTACACCACATGGAACCCGACCATGCCGCCAACATCGCCTATGCGGCAAAGACATACCCCGAGGCAAAAATCATCCTCTCTGCCGCCGCACTGAAGATGCTTCCCAACTTCTTCCCCCAGGCCGACCTCACCGACCGATGCCAAGTGGTGAAGGAGGGCGACACCCTCGCCCTGGGCACCCACGCCCTGCAGTTCATTGCCGCCCCCATGGTACACTGGCCCGAGGTGCTCATGAGCTATGAGCAAAGCGAGCAAGTGCTCTTCGCCGCCGACGGATTCGGCAAGTTCGGAGCCCTCCGGCACGAGCAATACAACGCCGACGGCACACTTGCCGACTGGGCATGCGAGGCCAGGCGCTACTACTTCAACATCGTAGGCAAATACGGCATACAGGTGCAGAATGTGATGAAGAAGGCTGCCAACCTCGACATCAAGACCATTGCACCCCTCCACGGTCCCCTGCTCACGGGCAGCGACCTTGCCGGTGCCCTGCAACTCTACACCACATGGAGCAAATACGAGCCAGAGACAGAGGGCGTCTTCGTCGCCTATGCCAGCATACACGGCGGCACGAAGGAGGCCGCCCTCAAGATGGTGGAAATCCTCAAGCAGAGGGGTTGCCCCCAAGTGGCCGTATCCGACCTGACACGCGACGACATGGCAGAAGCCATTGAGGATGCCTTCCGCTACCCCACCCTCGTATTGTGTGCGGCCTCCTACGATGCAGGGCTCTTCCCTCCCATGCACGACTTCCTGTGGCACCTGCAAATCAAGGGATACCAGCGTCGCCGCTTCGGCCTCGTCGAGAACGGTTCGTGGGCACCCTCGGCAGGCAGAGTCATGACGGAAATGGTGGGTCAGATGAAGGATTGCGAGATTGTAGGTCCCTTGGTGACCATACGCAGCCGCATGAAAGACAGCGACTTGCCCCAACTCCAGGCATTGGCAGATGCCGTTTTGAGTTAAAAATTCTTCGCAAAACATTTGGTAGTGTCCGACAAAAGCACTACCTTTGCCCCAGAAGTTCTACAACAATCGCATGTAATCAGGCCATGAGAATGGCCAGTGCATGGGATTGTTGTATCTTTTTTACATACAGCCGTCCCAATGAGTTAACCAACAGTTGATCTTTAACTTATTGAGAACAATCATGGCAAAGCAAAAGAAATTTGTCAAGGTGTGCAGTTGCACGCCGCGTGGAGACATCCGCTCCCTGGATGTCCAAGTGTTGAACCAACTCGTGGAGGAACAGCAGGAGGCGATTGCCCGAGAGACAAACACGCGCAAGATGGCGCAGCGCGCCCTGGAACTGGGCGATGCGTGCATGGCAGCAGGCTGCCCCATGAAGGCCATCGGGGTGTGGCGCGATGCGGCGTTGCAGTTGGAGCGAATGGATTACCACTGGGTATGCGAACCCATCAACCCCCGGTTTGTGCGCTTCGACGACCTCGTTTCCGCCAAGGAAGCACTGACGCTGGGTCGCCGCATCGACAAGGCCTGGCACCTGACAGGGCATCCGGAGATGGCCGTTTGGGCAAGAAAGATGAAGCGTGCCTATGAGAACATGTGGTTCGACAAGTACTACGAATCGCTGCCCTGAACCCTAATAAAGGACGAGCCCCATCACGTGAGGCCCGTCCTTTTTTTGTGTGTGTGAGTAGTGAGAGGTAAGAAGTTATGCCTACATTACCGTCAGGTGCACCGCTTCGTCTCGTTCTTTCGCCTCTGTAATCAGTTGCTTCACGCGATGCAGGGTGTTGCGCGAGTTCATCACCATCCCCACCTTCGTATTCTCACCCACCAGTATGCAACCCGCCGTGTCCTGTGCCGTGTTACCCGCATGGATGCGCACCCCTGCCCACTGTCTGTTGAACTCAGGCCCGCCCAGCAGGATGGGCAACCACCGCTTCATCTTCGGGCTCCACGAGATGACCACCGCATACCTTCCCTCGGGAATGGCCGAGCGACCAGGTATCTTCCGCTGTCCATGCTTGTAGTCGCGCCACGTGGGTTCCAGGGTGTCGCAGATGTAGGAGGCATCGGCAGACAAAGTGGTCATGCCGTCATTTATGCTGTTCTCTGCCCTTTGCACATTCGGCTTATCTACTTCACTACTTAACTCCTTACCTTCACTTTTTCCTTCTACGTACAAGTGTCCTATCGTATAGGTCTTTCGTTTTGCAATTCTTTTTAATATCAGTTCCATATTAGTTCCTAAATTTAAGTTTTACATACATCGAACACTGTTCGTTCGTTCGCTGTTCGCCTTCAGGGGGGCTTACAATGTATTTTCGATTACGCCAAGTTCGAATCATGTCTTGAGCCCCCTCGCTCGACAACCCCTGTTCCCGACGTACTCGAATAGCATCTTGGAGTGTGAATTCGTTGGGCAACAGTTCCAAGAGATTGCGTGGTCGCGGTCCGTTGGAGAAGGAGATTTCACTATTCGCCCTTTCGATAGCGGGCCCGAAGAAGTGCATCTTGCACCAGAGGTCGTAGTGCAGAGACCACCTGATGAAGTCCTCTATCTGCTTGTCCCACTGGTTGTCGTTCGCCACATACAGCACACACGCCTTCAGATAGGCTATGACCAGCGCACGAAACGACAGGTTCTCGTAGGTTCTCGATTGCGACAGGCGCGAGAAGTCGGCACACTCCTGCTGAAGTTTTTTCGCCAACTTGAACGCTTGCGGGCAATCCACCACGCCGCGTGCCGTACAAAGCCGTTCGATGTAGGGGCGCAGTTCCTCGTCAAATGCCGCGTCATAGGTGCCGTAGACGGGCATCGGGGCTCCGATTTCACGCTCTGGAATCGTGCAGAAGTTGATGCGCGAGATAGGTCCGTCCGTCAGCACACGCTCGAAATAGCGCTGCCCCTTCTTGATGGTGGTCGTTGCATTCCAGTTGAAGCGCACCGTCACTTTCTCCGTCACGCTTTGCGTCCCCACGCGCGTCTGTCCGTAGCGGTTGTCGGGGTCGAAGGCCAGACACATGATCTGGAACTGCTGACCGCCTCGCCCGTTGCCTCGTAGCGCGTCGAACTGGTCAATCTCGTTCAACTTTGTGTAGAGGAAATGCCCGTCCGCCTCCGCCATTCGCATCACGAAGGCAGGTCCCGTCATATCGGCATCAATCTCCTGAATCACCAGTCCCTCAGGCCTCTGGCGCTTGTCCTTGTTCGCCCCACGGCGGTTCACTTCGTCCTTCCACTCACGCTCGCGCCGGAGGTTCTCCGCATCCCTGCGTCGGATGTCAGCCATGATGTGGTTGATGGGTGCCGTGATGCAGTCCTTGCCCGCACCCGTGCCGGCCATCAGCACATTCATCAGCGTGGCCTCATGCTCCACATTGTCGATATAGCGGAACCGCGTCTGGTGCAGATGGGCCGCCAGAGGCGGGAACACCGCATGCGCCACAGCCGCCTTGTAGAGGTCAGGCGTGCGTGAGGTGAGCAGCGCCACCAACTTGGGCAGTCGTTTCGGCATCTCCGGCATCTTGTCCAAGGGGGAATCAGTCTCGCCCCCGGCTTCGTCTGACATTCTGCGCTTGATTTTGTCCACTATCTTGTCCATCACCCTCGAACCCTTCGTGGGCTCCTTGCAGGCCGAATGCACGATGCTCCTCATCTCCTCTGCCGACAATCCGCAGGTGGGCATCACCGCCAGCAACCACTCCTCACGATTGTCGCAAATGGCGCGCAGGTTCACCGCCAGCTGGTGCAAGCGTTTGTTACGCTCCCCTTCCGAGGGCACGCCACCCGTCAGCCCCCAATACTCTTCAATTATCTCCGAATACGGAATGCCCTTGAACATCAGCGAAGCAGCCACAGGTGTCTCCTCCTGCCTCCCCTGTAGGGGGGGAATAGGTTGTTCTGATTGCTTAAGTTGTTTTTCACCTTCGTTAATTGAATTTTGGATTTTTGATTTTGAATCAACTCCGCCTTCGTTCCCGTTCTCCTCAAACAAGCCCTCATCGAGGTGCAAAACATAGTCCCTCGGCACCAGAAAGGAACATCTTGCCAAGTCCTTTACGCAACCATCGTAAGTCGCGTCACCGAGTCGCTCCGACATCCACTTCTGAGCCTCTGCCAGCGACATCCCCGCCGGCATGCGGAACACCAGGCGAAGCCCCTCCGTGGAGGGCGTCACATGTGCCAGCACTATGCCCAACGCCCGTTCACGTCCGCTTACCTTCTCCTCATAATATCCGCGAGGATTCTCGATGTGGTCGATGTCGTACATCGAGAGCCCACTGGGCACGGCCTCCTCGTTCTTTCTCACCCCCTTGGGGAACATGGCATGTGGTGTGATGATGGGCAAGCGACGTTTCAGCTCCGACTTCTTCTCTTCAAACTCCTCTTTCGTCAGTTCGCCTCTTTTCCATGCCTCCCACAAGTCCCGAATCTCGGCACACGTGCGTCCCGTCTGCGGTGCGTCCACCATTTGGCGGAAGAGCCCGGGTGTGCACTCGCGCACCCGACTCCTTACTGATAATGCAATTCCAAACATAAGCCCTTAGTCCGTTTATTCGTGTGCAAACACAAAATCACACGCCTCTTGCGCTTCCAACTCCATCACCTGGTGTGGCACGATGTCAGCCTCGCGTCGGTCGATACGCAGGACCAGGCTCACGCGCTCTTGCGTCACACTGGCCTTGCCATGTCTGAGGCGGATGTACTTCGCCTGCGGACGCTCGTAGGGGAGACGTCTGTGCGCATTGAAATTCCCCTCCGTCGGGCTTACAAGTCCGATACTGCCCTGAATGCGGTTGCCACCTGCCATGAGGGACTGATAAACACTGTCTGGAATTTGTAATTTGATATTCATAATCTTTCTTTTTTTAATAATAGGTTAATACATTGTCTGACATTGCGCGCTTTTGTTTCGACAATGCAAAGGTAGGCATAAAAAACAGGTGCCCAAAGAAGCTTTAGACACCTGCAAAGGAAATTACAAAGGTTACAAAACAAATTACAAAGCTCTCCTCTACGTCTTGAGTCGTTTTCGTAGTTCATCACGCAGAATCACGACACGCTTCCGGGCGTTCATCCCTTCCCACTTGTCAACGGGGAAGCCATAGATTTTATTATTGCTGAACGCATTGGTCAGCGTGCCCGCCGGACACTTACGCTTCCGCTTCCTGCTATACTCCAGAGCCTCCACCTTGCGCTCAAATGCCGACATGTTGGCCTCCATGGCATAATCGTCGCGGCAAACACAGAACACCACCGCATAGGCGCTATTACCCCAGAAATATCCCTGAGTCTCCTCAATGGCACGCGCCAGTTTCTCGTCGCTTATGCACGCCTCCCGAGTCCTTACCTCGCCCGTCGTACTTGCTCCGTCCACACTCACCTGCGCCTTTTCCACACTCAGATACACATTCTCATTGTCGTGCACGTCGATGTACGACCCCTGTACGTTAATCGTATTGCCTGCCATAGTCCTCAATAATTCACATTCTGATTGTCATGCACGTCATTCAAGTCACCTGCAACATTTATATCTCCTGCCTTTTCTATGTTCACAATGGGCTTTTGATTATCCTCCATCCATTCGTCCAGAGCCTTGTCTGCATCATCCCTGCCCAGTGAGTCCATCAACTTTCTGATTTCCTCCACCGTCTTCTTGTCACGCTTCAGATGGTGCTTCACCTTCTCCACAAACCTGGCCACGAAATCGTCCTCCGTCCTCACCGCCTTCAGACGTTCCACCTCGCCCTCCAGTTCCTTGATGCGTTGGTCGCGTCTGGCCAGTTCTTCCTGGTACGACACCAGTTCCCACCAACCCTTTCGGGAAGGGCGAAACACTTTCGTTTCCCTTTGCAAACAACTGCGGATGGTAGCCTTCCAGTCGTTGCTACCCGAGAAATCGCCCAGGCGGATTGCACGCTGGTAAATATCATCGAGTCGCGCCCTTCCGCCCAATTGCTCAAGTGCCACCTTGATTGCCTGTTTCTGAGTCATGTCACATGTCTTTGGATGCAAATGTACGAAAAAGCCCCATCCGCTCCAAATTTTTCCATCCCGATGTTGTTTCTCCCCCCTAAAATTCTTACCTTTGCAACATGAATCAGAATGCCAGATTCCTTAAAGACGAGATATACGGCGAACGACTGCTTATCAGCACAAGGGCTGACCATACGGAGTTGGCCGACAACATCCGCGTAGCACGAGTCTTGCTGAGTTGCTTCGATGACATGCTCATCCTCATCAATGAACACCTGCTTACAATTGGCCGCAAAAATCCCGAATACACAATCAACGGGAAACTGGGCGACCGCAAGGGTGTGGAAAGCGAAAATGGCATTAAGTCGGCCTTTCGCAAAGCCAAGCAACAAGGGTGCAAGGTGGTTGTACTGGATTTTGACATGCACATGTCAGAGAGCATCCTGAAGACGCGGAAGATAGTCTCTGGTTTGCTTGGCCGACATGAGGACTTCATAAACGGCCCCTTTGATGAATGCTATGTCGTGCACAACAGCAAAGCTGTAGTGGTGAAGGCAGAAGACTATTCGTCCCCCGACAAAGAAAACATCCGGCAAGTCATTTCCTTGGTAATAGAAAAACTGAGGACATAACCCCAATGACAGGCTAAGTCCCCAGTATATTGGTCAGAAAGGTCCAGCTTGAATATTGCTACGAAAGCAAACAATTCGCGCCCTCTGACGGCATTCTGACATTGCAAAGATAAGCAGTTCTTTCGAAACCACCAAATTTTTTCACAGTTTTCTTACACCTGCGGGTCGGCGGCAAGGGGGAGTGCGCCTTCATCAAGCATTTGATACGTAGCTATCCGGTGTTCCAATTGCCTGTTACAACCAAACATCTTTACGAACTGGGTTTTGTCCAACGTGCCTCCCTTTATTTCATCGGCATAGTACAAGAGGTTCTCTGCGGTAAGGACACAACCATCCACTCCCGTACTTTGCTTGATGTTGTTCAGCATGTGGGGCACATCGCCCTTGAAGAGAGATGAGATGAATACGAAATTGAAATGATTGACCGTTTCATCAAAGTTCAACCACCATTCATTGGAGTTGCGTTCCGAGTTTCTGTCATTGTTCTCCTGCACATACCGCACCATCTCATCGGCCATGCTTCTTGTTATAGTAAAACCTTTGGAATAGGCCTTGTTGTCAATTATCACGCCGTCATGTTCATTATAGAAAATTCCGTCAGGTCTTCTTGTTCCTCCAAGATGAGTCCCCAGGAAGGACAGTTCATTCACGAGCAAATCAATTGTGTAGACTTCGAAGTCCAAACAATTATCCTTACCTGAAAATGCATAATCAATGAGTGCCAGATATTTGTGGTCAATATGATGCAGCTTCAATCGTGCCCTTTCTTTGATGACCACGGCATCAGCAGTTTCCTTCACAATGGTTTCCTGATAAGAAATCAGTTTTTCTATCTTGTCTTTGAGTTGATAGGTTGTCCCGTCATAGTCGATGTCAAGCCCAATGTTGATAAGGCCTTTCATATCGTCTTCGATTGTCATTATTTCTTCATCTATTTGCTTAGATGCAAGGAAATCTCTTATTTCCTTGATGCTTCTTGATTTATGGTTGCCAAGGAACTCAAGTATCAAGGAACGTCGCATCCTTAGGTAATTGGCCCCCGAGGCTTTGCTGGCAAGCATTTCGCGATATACAATCTTGGGGATTCTCGAACTCTTCGATTTACCCAGAGCCTTATTGTAGTTTATTATACCCTTCGCTGTTATCTCGAAAGCCGATGAAATAATGCAGTTATAGGTTTTTGAGCCGAATGTTTCCCTGACCGTTTTAGGGCGTTTGCTCACCCAGCCTATTGACTCCAACCAGCCACAAATCATACGAGCATATTTGTCAGAGGACCCTTCTGTGTCAGAACGAAGTTTTTTTCTTTCATCTTCATCACGCGCCTCTTCGTATGCCTGCACCCAAATGTTCTGTTTGCCATAATCGTCAGTAGTTTGTAATTAGGACTTCTATGGTTTCACCTGCTATTGCCTGATAGTTTGAGTTGCCATAGTCTGCATTGATGTAATGTACATGATATCTGTTTGCCCATTCTATCAAATGAGTGTTTTCATCTCCCTTGTGCCTGAACACATTCGACAATGCAAAAGAAACATGTCTGTCATCCAATTCGTCCAACTTTCCGAACAGAGCAATGTCATCTTGCACACTCCAGCCTTCGAATCCTCTTTTTCCATCATTATACGAACCACATGAAATCAAATATGGCGGGTCGGCATATAGGAAATCGCCCTGTTCCATAAAATCCGTGTCAAAGTCTTTGAAATTACCTGCATGCAATACCATGTTGCGCAGCCTCGCATGTGTGTTCCGAAGGTTCCTTTCTATATTGGAGTTGTACGAACTGCGCTCCCGCCCGAAAGGGTTGTTAAACTCGCCATTGCCGTTGTATCTGAACTGATGATTAAATCCGAAACAGACGAGCAGGAATAAATGCAAGGGAGAATGTGTTGCATTATATTCGGCCCTCAGGGCATAATAACCGTCAGCATTTTGTTTGGTCAGATTATATTGATTCATCACACGATGAATGTCGTCTAATATGTTGTCAATAGAGTTTTGTTGGAAGTATGTAAATAACCCAATTACATAGTTGTTAATGTCATTACAGATTATATGATTTGCCCGGACATTCAAAGACACATCCAATCCCCCTGCAAACAAATCGACAAAAGTGTTTATATGCTCAGGGAACAGAGGGAGAATCTGGGGCAGAAGTCTATACTTGCCACCTATGTAATTCAATGGTGACTTTATCATAGGTCTTTCCGAATTAAATAGAGTTGTTCTTTTAGGCCGATTTTGTTATTGGGTATCTTGTTTTTGTATCTTCGATAGTCAAACTCAAAAAGTTGAAATGTGTCTGACCTTCCAGCTTCCTTCAGCAGTTGAGCCATTTTCTCCGTCGATAACAAGCCCTCGTTGTTATAAGACAACAATATGTATCTGCTACGAATGCTATGAAATAGTTCCTCAAATGCCTTTGTCGCCTTTCCCTTTTTGCAGTAGTCCGAGATTTTACAAGGGTCATTACGCTGTCCCGTAACACCCTTAATTTGCGGACTGTCATATCTTGCTATTGTTTCCAATATGTGGTAGTTGGGCAAATACTGACGTCCGTTGTACGGAGGGTCTAAATAGGTCAAATCGCTCTCTGTCAGCCTTGCCAAATCTAAGGAATCCATATTGTAGCAATGACATTGTACATTGCTATGTTCAATGGGAACTTCTTCAAGCATCAGTCTGTTGTAAGTCCTTTTATCCCAGTATTTCAAATAAGCGCCATAAGTACCCGTAATGTTTGAAACATAAGGCACTGCCCGAATAAGCAGAGATAGCAAATAGAAATAATCATTATCCGATATCTGATTTCTCAACCTTTCTATCTCTTGTCTGATAAGATCTATCCTTATCGCATTATCACACTGGAAATACATTCTCTCACAATCATCATGCGGAGAATAGTTCTGAAAGATAAAGGCCGTGTCGAGATTAAACCAGGGAGAATTACCAATATCCAGATTATTCAAATGGCCTATCAATTCTCCTGTGCTTCGGGGTATAGGGCCATCCAACTCCAACACCCCTCTGTTTAGGACATAGGAAAAGTAGAGGATGTCGTTTGAGTTGACAGCATATCCATGTTCCTTCAGACTCTGGGATACAACGCCAGTTCCCGAAAACATGTCTGTAACCACGCGAACACCTTCTGTGTTATTTCGAATAACATCAAGAATGCAATTAAGCATCAGAGATTTCCCTCCGATATATCTCATATTTCGTGCACATAGCCTCTGACAAAGCACTTATGGATTCCATGGGTAAAATCAAGACCCCTATGCACGAAGAAGCGTGGAACACTTCTTATCGAACATAGAGGCCCTGAGAATTGCCCAAACCGAAGATAAGTGATGCCCACGCCTATACACGTGAACAAACACAATTATCAGTTTCGGTTCACTTTTTTAGAAATTTCTCAGGTTTCTATGTTCTCCTAATAACTGCTATTGTCGTTAATATTAACCAAATAAAGTCGCACAGGCACCTCCGCCGAGGTTCAAGTCTACCCTTAAGTAGCATCGTGTCACGATGATTAGCCTATACTCGGCGCAAATATACAAACCTTTTTTTACATACACAACACACTTGAAGGATTTTCAACAAGCGAACAGCGAACAAGCGAACAGTGTTCGCTTTCCGTTTGCAATGTACGAATTTAGAAGTTTATTTATATATATATTAATATATATATAAATAAAAATCTCTTCCCCGTTTTTTAATTGGCTACCGAACACTGTTCGTTCGTTCGGCGTTCGGTATCTACTTTTAATCCGTGCCTTTATGCACATGATTGTCAAGCACTTGCAAAATCAGCCCCTATAGTGCTGAAAATCGCCCCATATCGACGGCTGGAATTTGGTGGTGTCCCACTTTTTTCGTATCTTTGTATTGTCAAACGAGAACAGGCGGCGGCTCGGTAGAGCACAAAAGCGCGCATTGGCTCTACGCTCGCCTTGCACTGTCCTTGCAGTGTCATTCAGAGGTGGGAGGCACAATAGTGTAGGTCGCGACACATTAGCGGGCCTCCGACGGAAGAAAGACAGTGAGAGAATGAGAAAATGAGAGAATGAGAAAATGAGAAAATGAGAGAACGCCGAAGGGGTCGCGAGCGAATAGCGAGAACGCCAAAGGGGTCGCGAGCGAATAGCGAGAACGAAGTGGCAACGAAGTGGCAATGAGAAAATGAGAGAATGAGAAAATGAGAAAATGAGAAAACTTTCAACTTTCAACTTTCAACTTTCAACTTTCAACTTTCAAAAGTTTAACCAATTAAAAAAAAACAAAACTATGGCAAACAAAGTAATCGGGAGCATTCCCTACAGCCTCGGACTTCGCCCCGTCAACCCCGGCGACGCCGAAAGTGAGAAGAAAATCGGCGCAACCCTCCAGGAGCGCGAGTGCATCACCCTCTCCATGCTGGCCAAGCACATGGCCGACCACGGCACCCCCTTCACCCACGGAGTAATCCAGGGCGTACTGACCGACATGGTGTCGTGTGTCATCGAGCTGCTCAAGGGCGGCTACAGTGTCAGCCTCGACGGACTGACGAAGTTCTACCTCGGCGCAAAGACCGAACTGGTGGACACCGTGCAGGACTTCAACCCCGCCACGAACATCAAGAAAATCATCATTCGCTCGCGCGTGGCCAGCGAAGCCACCTCGGAGGTGAACACCAACGTGGACTACGAGTACGTGATGACCCGCGAGGAGCAGGCCGCAGCCAAGAAGGCAGCCAAGCTCACCCTGCCCCAGGCAGAGACCAGCGACGACGACGACGACGACAACCAAGGCGGCGGCACCACGCCCGACCCCGGCGTAACCGAGTGAGAAGTGAGGAGTGAGAAGTGAGAAGTGAGAAGTGAGGAGTGAGAAGTGAGAAGTGAGAAGAGAAATGTATTAGACTGGCAGAATGATTCTCAAGAGGAAAACGTATCCTCTTCTCAC